>Ga0316208_1003166_pt1 | contig 12261 bp, 4 predicted proteins | sample 3monopyrite_MG_FD_204944 | JGI IMG/M metagenome (GOLD analysis project Ga0316208, IMG submission 204944) | Microbial mat bacterial communities from mineral coupon in-situ incubated in ocean water Damariscotta River, Maine, United States -... | ecosystem: Environmental > Aquatic > Marine > Coastal... | reverse complement strand
CGCCACGGACTCTATCCGTCGGCGCTGCTTTACATCTGGAAAGCGTCGCTGCCTTACGACGTTCCGTACTGCCACGAATTGCGACATCGAATCGCCTACCGGGCGCTGGGGCGCGAAGATCAATTCGCCGGCGGCTACGGACATGCCGGCGGTGAACGTGGAAACCTGAGCCTGGAGTTTCATCGCTACGATGAGATCGCCCACATGCGGAACATGATCCGCATGGCTCAATCCATGAACGTTCTGCCGCCTGAAGCGATTCTCGACAACCTGGCGGTCGAAGGTGGCAAACAGGTTTATGGGTTGAAGAAGTCGGCCTTGATCATTCAGGAGCCAGGGCAGGAAGTCACCGTCAAGGTTTCCACGGCAAAGTGTTACGACCTCACGAGCAGACCGCTCACCGTGCGCTGGAAACTGCTCTACGGCAACCACGCGACGACCTGCGAGCCGGGCGACGAGCCGGATTCCTGGGTCATCCGAGTGCCCTGGGACGAATCGCTGCCGGAAGGTCGCACCGCCGTGGCACTGATCGCTAACAACGGACAGCACGACAGCAACCCGGCGATCGTAACCGTCTTCCGCAAACACCAGGATCTTCCCCCCAACGGCACCGGCTACGGCGATTACAAATACGATTCGCCTCACGCCAACCGCCGGCCTGTCATTGTTGACCTGCAGGACCGAATCGTGAAGCCGGGCGAGACGGTGCGTATTGCTTTGCGCGGTATCGATCCGGAAGGTCAGCCGGTACGCTTTTTCAAGCGAGCGGGCGAGCCGGGACAGCTCGACGGAAACCTGTTCACGTTTCAAGTGCCAAAGGAACCGGTCGCGACGAGCTACGACGTCACTTTCATGGCTTCCGATGGCACGGCGGGCAACAGCTATGCCGCTCGACGGGTGCAGTTTGTCGTCGTTCCAAAGGTTCACTCGCACATTTCCGCCAGGTCGCTGATCGGCCCCGCGCCGCTGACGGTTAAGGTCTCCGCCGACGGTTCGCATTCCGTCGACGGAGAAATGAAAGTGGGATGGGAATTCTATCGCCCCGCGCCGAAGCACACGGCGGCCGACTGGGACAAGCAACCGCACGATCGCGAAACGACTCACACATTCAAAGAACCGGGGCTTTACGAGATCGCTTTGACTGTCAAGAGCGGCGACGAGACCGACCGCGAAACCGTACACGTCTGGGTGACCGACGGCGTGCAGCCGCCTGTCACGGGCGGAAACAGGGTCGAAGGTAACGGTGTTCGAATTCGCAATGGAGACGACGTTGCGTCGGCGTTCGATCACACGCACTTCGGCACCGCCCGCGACGACCAGTCTCTCTCACGCACGTTCGAGCTGTTCAACCAGGGCGACTCGGAAATGATCTGCTCTGAAAAGACCATCTCGATCACGGGAATGCATGCTGAGGACTTTCGAGTCACCCTCGCCCCGCGTCAACGGATCGAACCAGGCGGCTACAGTCGCTTTGTGATCCAGTTCCGCCCACGCGCCACCGGTACGCGGACCGCCGACGTAACGGTCAGCGCGAATGACACTTCAATTCGTTTTGCCATCGCAGGAACGGCCGACATTGCACCAACGAAATCGAAACAGTGAATCACGGCCGTCGCCTGATTCAAATTACCTGTGGTCGCTGACCTATTGCTTCGGCAATGCGATCGGAGCCTCGCCTGACCAGTCGCCGGACTCGGGCAGGTGGTACATCGAGAACGATGTCTGGAGTGGATAATTGCAGACGCAGCCGGTGGAAAAACACGGCACGTTTAACAAGCCTCCAGCCGCGACAAGGCTGTTGCTGCAACCGCTGCGAAGATTTCTCAAACTGTGCTCTTCGTTCTTTTCCAGGTCGATGTAGGACGCACACTTGTTGCGCAGAAACAGCAGATTCTGGTTCCCGACCGTGTAGTTGCAGCCGCCGGTACGACGAAACAGCGGACTGCCGCTCAGTCGGCTGCCGGTGGTCACGTCAAACCGGTGTCCCGCCTGATTGATGTAGGAATCGCGATTGAGAATCAGCGGCTGCATTCCCGCCGATTTGGAAGTCCACGCTTCGTCACCGGTCGAGGCGTTGATCGCGTGGATTTCGTGCAGCTTGCCGGACAGCACCAGATCTCGGTCCGCATGATACGCAATCCAGTCGTCATAGGGCCGAATCCCCAACGGACCTCGCCCGGTCATTGCGCGGTGGCCGTAGTCGAACGTCTTCTTCCAGACGACATTTCCGGTCTTCCCGCCCAGAGCCAGTACGGTGGAAGGAAACGTTTCCGGTGCGATGCCGCGACGTGCCAGCTTGTCTGCTTCGAGCGGCGCGATCGAGTCGACGCAGTACACGGCGTTCCTGCCGATCGCAATCGCGTGCAGATTGAACCGCTGGTCCGCTGCCCGCGACCAGAGCTGCTTTCCCGTGCGACGATCAAACGCGACCAGGACATCAACGTCCCACAGTCCGGACTCGATGGCCTGATGACTGTGCCCCGTCGGCAGGTCAAAACCGATACCGATCACCAGCAGACTGTCAGTGGCTCGAACCGCAACGACTCCCGGTTGCCGACCGGATTTGACCTCGACGTTGCACTTGAGCGTTGTCGTTACGGTGCCGGTGGCCGGATTCAGCACCTCACACTTTAAGCCGCTTGCCACATAAACGGCGTCGGGCAACGACGCGAAACGAACGATCGACGTGCCGGTGTCATGCCGCCACAACAGACGACCGGTGTAGATGTCGATGGCGGAGAGCTGGTTTGATCGATCGTCAAAGCCGAACAGCCGCCCCTGCGCGACCTGCGGTTTCACGCCGCGACCGTAGTCCTTCCACTTCTCGAACCCGTGATCCGGACCATCGCCGTACCAGAGCAGTGCCAGTGGTGCTTTGACTCGCACGTCGGGCGAAAAATACGTGCGGGCCGCGTCACCCGTTTCGTGCGTCCAGTCGGCGGCCCCTTCGGCCGCGCCGGGGCGGCGCATCACGACGAGGTCGTCTTTCATCTCGACCCGGGCACCTGCAATCTCTGCAGTCGCCCATTGCTCACGTGCTTTGTCGAGAGAATGAGGAATCACCGCTGCTCCACCGTACGGACGCAACAACGAGAAAAGCTTTGCTGCCGAAAGCTGCGCGACCGTATTCGAATCACCTGTCCGCTCGGATATGATCAGGTTCGCCAGGTAAGGAGGAAATTCGAACGAGGCGGGGTCACCGACAAAAGCTTCCACTCGTGTTCCGTAGACTCCGGCGCGAACGCAGTGCGACCGCAACGCGTTGACTTTCGCCGGATCCGGATCGACGGCGATCACGTGCATCTCAGAAGTTTCGAGCAGTGCATCGACAAGTCGTCCGGACTCCAGTCCCAGCACCAGTGCGTATCCGTCAGTCGCTCCTGTTGCGTCAGACAACCGTCGAGCAGCGACGCGTTGTGTGGTGACCAGTGATTCGCCGGGCAGCGAATGGTTCTTCGTTTCGACCGACTTTGCGCCGAAGCAGCAGATGCGACCGTCTTCAAGCACGACAAACAGTTTTCCGTCAGCCGCCAGCATACTGGACGGAATTGCTTCGAGTTCTTTCTTCCAGGCAACGCTCGGCGCTGTCGGTTTCTTTGCGGCAGCCGCATCACCGGCGACTTCGGCTGCGGGAGTATCGACGGCGAACAACGTGTTGCCGACATGAGTGTAAAACCGGTTACCGGCTTTGATGGATACACGAGTCGGCGTTGCTCCCGGTGCGGCGAGGAAGTGGCGTTTCCAGACCGGCTCCAGATCCCAGCGAGCCGGCTGAATCACCTGCTCGCCCACCTTCTTGTCGTACAATGTTTTCTTTGGACGAGTCAGGTCGTAGGCGTGCAGGAATCCCTTTTCGACACCGAGTGCCATTCTCCCGTCGAACACCGAACGGTAATCACAGCCCGGCATGAACTTGTAGCCGTAAAACGGACCTTCGAAGAGGTCACGTTTTCGCCCGTCCCAACCAGCGGGCGCGTCCTTGCCGGCCTCCACCCAGCGGTTTCCGACTTCGCGTCCGTCCTGCACACCGACGACGCCACGCAGACCGACAAAGAGAAACTGTCCACCGGCAGCGACTCGCGAATCGCCGTTACGGTAGCCCTGCACGTAATGCTGCAACTGTCCCGTCGCGGGATCGAACCGCGCGGGCATCGAGCGACCGTTGGGGACGACCAGCTTCCCATCAACCATCAGGCAATAGCCTTGCGGGGAGAGTCCCACGTCGTCGAGATTGTTGTGATCGATACGAACGTCTTTGATGTAGTTTGTGTTGCTGTTGGTCCAGCGGATCTTTCCCGTTTCGACATCGACCGCGTGAACGAAAATCCCCAGCGTCGGCCAGATGCCCGCGCCGAAGTAGACCGTCCCGCCGTTTTCTCCATCCTCGTCGATCACCGGCCCGCCGCGCACCGGCCAGTACGACACAAGTCGCGTGTTACCAAGATGCCGGTAGTCAGGTCGGTCAGCCGGAGCACCACGCACTTTCCACAACAGTTCACCCGTCCCGGCCTGCACGCAATACAGGAAACCGTCGTCAGAACCGAACACCACGCGATCCTGCCAGGCGACCGGTGCCAGCCGCACCGGCCCTTCACAATAGAACTGCCAGAGCTGATCTCCAGACCGGGTGTCAAACGCGGTCACACTGCCATCGGTCGACGACCCGACAAACATCCGCTTGCCGAGCACCACCGGCTCGTACGACGCATCAAACTGCAATCGCGTTTCATTCGGCCACGCGACTCGACGAGACGGCAACGCACGGATCCATTGCAGATGAAGCTGTTCGGCCAGTGGTTCGTCGACCGCCCCACTGCGCTGAGAGTCTGCTCGCCACATCGGCCAGTCGGCGGCGTTGCCGTCCTGGGCAAACAGCAAGACGACCGAAGCAAACACGTCGGCGGCGATCAGAAAAGCGGTTTTCACGGTATCTCTTCCTTTATCACAAGAATGCGACGAGCTTGTCGCATCGGCCGTCACAACCGGTTGCGTGCAGGGCTCTCCTCGTCTGCCTTTACCCTCAACGTGGCACGTTCATTCTATCATGTCCCAGCCCAACGTGGCACGTTCATTCTATCATGTCCCAGCCGGTGGTGAGTCATCGAGCAGAATATTGCTGGCTTTCACGGCGGCTACTGCAAGCCCCATCGAACCGGATGTCATGGCTGATCGGCAACACGGGTGACTGTCGGACCGCACACGGATTGCTCGGTCTTTGTTTTTCCAACCGCGGCAATGGCAAGCGAGCGGCTTGTCTGCGAAGATGGATAACAGTCGATCGATCGGCGACAACACTGCCGGTCGTTTAGAATCATGGCCGATCGTTTAACGAAAACAACCGTTGATCCCTCCGGAGTTCTCATCATGAAGAAGCCTGGGTTTTTCCAAATCTCCCTGATCTGGTCCTGCTTGTTTTGCGCTTCCTCGGTGTCAACCGCCGCTGGGAGAGAGGCGTTCGGTCCGGCGAACGGGGCCGGATTGCAGGGCGGGTTGATCGTGCAGCTTGGGGCGAGCGATACGCAGTCCGCGGCGCGGCTGAGCCGCACGGGGCGGTACCTGATTCATGTGCTCGATCCGGACGCCGACAAGATCGAAGCGGCGCGGGCGCGGTTGCGGAAGGATGGCTTCTACGGGCTGGCGTGGGCGGAACAGGCGCGCAATTCGGAGCGGCTGCCGTATGCCGAGAATCTTGTCAATGTGATCTCCGTGCTGGATTACTCGGTCCCGGTCGAAGAGTTGCTCCGCGTGCTCGCGCCGGGCGGGACCGTGATCGGCACCAGTAGTGGTCCGCTCGATGCGTCGGTTCTGCAAGCCGCCGGGTTTCGTCCGGTGAATGACGCTCAGGGAATTCTCGTCGCTCGCAAGCCGTGGCCGAAGGAGATGGACGAGTGGTCGCATCCGCGGCATGCGGCCGACGGAAACGCGGTGTCGCAGGATACGCTGGTCGGGCCGCCGGATCGAGTGCGGTGGATCGCGGCGGCGACGAGTGAAGTCGAAGGCATGGTCACGGCCGGCGGGCGGAATTTTTATGGCGGCATTCTGGCACGCGACAGTTTCAACGGGCTGCGGCTGTGGCATCGCGATTTAGGGAAGGATGACACGCTCAACACGGAATCGTTCAGCCTGCCGCGGCTGTCGCGCGACGGCGCGCGACCGGTTGCCTCGCGACGGTTCGTCTTCGCTGTGCGGCAGAATCGGCCAGTCGCGCTCGATGCCGCGACCGGCGAAGTGGCCATGCAGTTTGGCGATGTGGCCAAGCCGACGGCGCTGATTTTCGACGGTCAGCGCGTGATCGTGGCGGATGACAAGACGGTACGCGGATTCGCCATCACAAGCGGAACCGTGAAAAAGGGAAACGCTGTGTTTGCTGTCGAGGTCGCCAAAGAGATCTGGAACGTCGCGGCGTCCGCTCCGCAGAACGTCATCGCCGACGGCAAGCTGGTGGCGATGATTCAAGGTCGCTCGCGGCGCGGCGAGAAGCCGGAAGTGGTCGTGCTGGATGCGGCCAGCGGCGACGTCATGTGGCAGCGGCAGGATGATCCGTGGCTGGCCAGGGCCGTCCGCACCGTGCTGGCCGGCGAGCAGCTTGTGTTCGAGGTCTCGACGCTCAACGACAACGACGCGGGCAATGGCATTCACGTCGTCGAAGCGGCGACCGGCAAACATCTGTGGTCGAAAGATTATCCACCCGGCATGAATCACGCGCGGCAGGCCCGCGCGATGTTCCTCAACAATGATCTGTGGATCCTGCACGGCGGGAAGGTCAACACAGCCGACAAGGCAAAGCTCAAGCGGCTGCCGGTACAGGTCTCGGCGCTCGATCCGCTGACCGGCAAAGTGCGTGTCACGCATTCGGCCGGGCTGACACACTGCTTCCCACCGGTCTGCACGCCCAACTTCATGTTCGCCGGTGAGCTGGACATGACGAACCTCGTCACCGGCGACGTGATCGCCAATCGAATCACCAAGGCGAACTGCTCGCGCGAGAACGGCTGGGTGCCGGCCAACGGGCTGGTCTACACGACGCCGAAACACTGCACCTGCTGGCCAATGCTGCGCGGTTTTGTGGCGATGGCTCCAGCCGTCAAGGATTCTCCCGAGAATCTGCCGCCGGAGAAAATGGAGTTCATCCTCGAAAACGGACCGGCCAGGCCCGATCTCGACGCCGCGAACCCCGCTGAAGACGACTGGCCGCAGTATCGGCATGACCGTTGGCGGAGCGGCAGTGCGACAACGGCCGGTCCCAAGGCGCTGGGCGAACGCTGGCGGATCGCGTTGGACATCGACACGAACCATGTGGCGGAACCGACCGGTCCGATCCTGCACGACTGGCGCGACAACCCGGTCGTGAAAGGCCCGCTCAGCGCGCCGACGATCGCCGGCGGCATGGCCTACGTCACGCGGCCCAATGCTCACGAACTGATCGCCATCGACACGGCCAGCGGCAAAGTTCGCTGGCGGTACACGGCCAGCGGACGGCTCGATACGCCGCCGGCGATTTATCGCGGCTTGTGTCTGCTCGGTTCGGCGGCCGGCTGGGTGACGGCGCTGCGGGCCGATACGGGAGAACTAGTCTGGCGGCTCCGTGCTGCACCAACTGACGAGCGGATCGTCGCCTACGGCCAGGTCGAATCGCCGTGGCCCGTACCGGGCGCGGTGCTGGTGATGGACGACGTCGCCTACTTTGCGGCGGGTCGCCAGCCGCTGGCCGATGGCGGCATCCTGGTCTTCGCAGTCGATCCACTGACCGGCAAGAGGCACTGGGTGCAGCGAATTGACTCAGTTCCGCAGAAAGGATTTTATGAGAACTCAGGGCTCGAATTTGACCCGTTCGACATCCTGCACCAGGACGGTGACGGAATCGCCATGTCGCGCTGGATTCTGTCTCGCAACGGCAAAGAAATCTCGGTCGACAAGTGGAACGCGTTTGCGAAGCTGAACACGGGCGCGGGTGAGGTCTGGATTCCGCGCGGCTCGTGGACGTACGGCGCGCGGCATCAACACCGCTTCGCCGGGGAAGCCCCGCTGCGCCCATTGGTCGTCTTCCGCGACGACAATGTTTACAGCTCGCTGAACGGCACGACCGCGATTTTCCGTCGCGACTTCGATCTGGACAAGGGCGAAAAGTTCGACAGCAAATGGATCACCGGCTGGGCCGCCGCGGGACTGGCGCGCAAAAACGGCAAGCCTTATCGCACGTACCGCATCGCTGAAAAGGCCAGGTGGGCGGTCGATCCGTTCGCGGACCCGAACAAAAAGAAGGAAGAACCAAAATACGGCACGCAGCTTCACAACCGCATCCACGCGATGGCATTGGCAAAGGACAGGCTATACGTCATTCATCAGGACGGTCGACTCGAGGCGATGTCCACCGCTGACGGATCGGTGATCGACAGCACGCACGTCCCGACGCCCGCCTGGGACGGACTGGCCATTGCGGAAGGCCGCGTGTTCCTCACAACGCAAACCGGCGAACTGGTCTGCCTGGGCGAGTAGACACAGTACGGTCTTCAGTCGTAACCGAGTCGCTGCGACCTGCCAGCACGCGACGCTTATTTTTTCGCGAGACAGGCCTCACTGATCGACTTTCCGCATTGTTTTCCTCGGGTCGCCCGACAATTGGCATTTGTCGGTGTGCTTGCGTCATTGCTGGTCTCGGCGGACGGGGCCTTGCGGGCGGACGGGGCAGAGCCAGACAGCGAACAACCCAGGTTCTCCTTTTCGGAAAAGGAGGTGGTGAGTCGCGTCTTTTCGTTGGCGGAAAACTACTTCGAAGGTTTTCGGCATCCAGAAACTCATGTTCTCTACGGCGTGCGACTGTCGACGAAGGGGAACTGGACGTCACCGGATGATGTAAAAGCCGGCAGGCCGAAACCGTGGGGATACGGTTCGCGGATTGCTGATACGGCGCTGCATTGCGGTCATCTGCTGGTGGCGCTGCTGGACGCTCACGAAGCGCGGCCCGACCCCTTCCTGAAACAGAACATCGAAAAGACATTCGCCGCGCTGAAGTTGATTGGCTCGCTTCCCGAGACGCGTCCTCAACCGGAAAAGCCGGCCCTTGTGGGACTCGTTCCGCGAGGTCCTCATCCGGATGACAGGAGCGCGTACTACGATGATTCGTCGATGGATCAACATACGACATACATCATCAGCCTGTCTCGGTACGCCAACTCAGCGCTGGCGACCGCAGGCGACAAAGTGTGGATTCGCCGGTCGTTGCAAAAAGTCGGCCGGCGGCTGGAAAAGAACGGATGGTCGATCAAGCAGGCAGACGGCGTCACGCAATCGCATGTCGGGTTTGCGTGGACGGGTTTCAATTCCGATCACGCTTCGATTCTGCTGCCCGCCGTTTCTGCACTGCACAAGGGGACCGGCGACAAGCACTGGTTGGAGACGTATCAGAAGTTCTTTGCGGAAAAGGACGGGCTTCGCTGGCAGCGGATGCATCCCGGCCCGCATGTCCGGATCAACGGGCACCCGATCTATGCGAATCAAAACGCGTTTCGCGTCCACGCGCTGTTTCAAATGGAAACGGATTCCAGACGGAAAGAAGTGCTACGTGGACTGCTGAAGCAAACGGCCGAAATGCAGTGCAGACGTGATTTCCCTGGTCCGTTTTACCGCCGGTTTCACACGGCCCAAGAGTGGGCGCTGCTCCGAAAACAACTCGGCTGGCAAGACCACGACCTGCACGGCTGCGACGAGGCCTGGAAAGCGTTCCGACCGGAGATGCTGGACGTGGGCGGGCTACCTGTTCTGGCTCACGTCCGCTTCCCGCTGGGTGGTTTTCACATGGTGTTGCTCAGCGAGCATCCTGAGATGGTGCAGCAGCGTTTGGGACAAATCTGGAAAATGCTCACAACGGTCGATCTGAAAAAAATTGGCGCTGGCGAAACAAACTACCTTTTCACCGTCGTTGCCCTGCACACGTACGCATTTTACTTCCGGCACCCCGAATTGTTTGCAGATCGCGATACCAGTAGCCGGACTCCCAAGAGTTCGGGCGAGGACTCCAAACGGCCCTCCGGCGATGTTCCCGAAATCTTGCGGCCTGTTGATCTGCGAAATGCCCAAAACGGGCGAGCTTTTTCCCAAGGGGCAATATCGCGTCAGCGGTCAAGTGATCAAGCAGGTGGAAGTTGCGGTGTCAGGGAAGTACGCAATGCTGCAAGTCGGAGCGAACAATCTACACATCGTCGACATCAGCGAACCCGCCGCGCCAAAGCGAGTTTTGAATGAGTCGAGGCTGGGTCTGCTCTACGGTGACCAACTGATGCAAGGATTGGCCGAAGACCGCTACGCGTGCGTCTTCTGGCACGTATCCGGACTCCACTGGTACGACATGAGCAACGGCCCAGCGCCAGCCTACAGTGGCGATAACTATCCACTTCGAATCGGCGCAGCTAATGGACTGGTCGCATACCAGGGCAAGACGTTGGCCACACTGCGTGGCGACTATGTGCTGCTTGATCGACACGAGCGTCACCGGTTGGCAGAGTTACCGGTGCGGCACGTCGGATCTCGACGTCATCGCAATAAAAACAGGTCGGGTTGGCTATGCGATATGGAATTGAGCCGGCGCACCGGTAGCATGACGTATCAGCAAATAGTTGCGATGGCCGACAAGGCGAACTTTCGTCATGCCCTGTGGCAAATGGGCGAGGTGATCGCCGATTTGTTCGAGCAAGTCATGGAGCGACAGCCGCTACTGCAGAACTTACCCATCAACGACGATCCATCATCGTCGGACATCACAAAGCGATGGAAGAGGGATAAAGAATGACGCGTTTCACCGTTCCGGAAGAGCGGGCTATGCCTGCGGGCAAATTCAGCACATTTGCGGCCCTTTGCTTTCTCTTTTCAATTCAGGGAACTTTTGCGACTGACTGGCCGACGTATCGGTCGGACGAGGCTCGGTCGGGATACACGTCCGAAGCGTTTCCGAATCAGTTGAAGCTGCGATGGGTTCATCACGCGATGCATTCGCCTCGACCGGCATGGCCGACGTCAGATCGGATGCACTTCGATCAGGTGTTTCAGCCGATCATTCTGGGTGATGTCGTCGTGTTTGCGAGTTCCGCAGACGACAAAGTGGTGGCGATCGACGCTCGATCTGGCCACGTGACGTGGCAGTTTTTTACCGAAGGTCCGGTCCGGTTTGCGCCCACCGGATGGCGCGATCGCGTGTTTGTTGCCAGTGACGATGGGTGGCTGTACGCGCTTTCGCTCGACGACGGACATTTGTTGTGGAAGCATCGCGGCGGGCCGAACGACCGAAAGGTTTTAGGAAATGAGCGGGTGATTTCGCACTGGCCGGCGCGGGGCGGTCCGGTGGTCGTTGACGACACGGTCTATTTCGCGGCTGGCATCTGGCCCAGCGACGGGGTCTATCTGCACGCCTTGACCGCCGAGACCGGCAAAGTGAAATGGACGAACGATCGCACGGGCGGGCTGGAGATGGCTCAGCCGCACGGCGGTGCGCGAGCCAGGAGTGGCGTCTCTGCACAAGGTTATCTGCTGGCCAGCAAAGACCGGCTGTTCGTGCCGACCGGGCGCGCGGTGCCTGCGGCTTTCAATCGCGTGGACGGTGAGCTGCTCTATTACCAATTGCAGAAGAATCAACAGCGGGGCGGTTCGCGGGCCATGCTCACGGACCACTTCCTGTTGAATTCCGGCTGTCTGTTCGATCAACAGACCGGCGACCTGGCGTCTCAAGTTGGAGTGGGAATCGCAGTGGCAACTCCCAGCGGTCCTGTTCGGACCGAGGGTCGGTCGCTGGCCGAATATCGCTGGAAGGACACTGAGCGACGCGGTCGTAAAGGTGAACTCGTTCGCGAGCGGGCATTGGAAAAGGTGCGGCTTGTCCATTGCGAACGTGACGTGTTGGACCTGATCATTACGGGCAGCGACGCGGTGTGTGGTGAAGATGGCCGAGTGTGCGCGATCGACTACACGCGGCAACGCAATACGTGGTGGTCGCATGAAGTCGATGGTCGCGCGCTGGGCCTGGCCTACGGCAACGGTCGCCTGATCGTCAGCACCGACCGTGGCGCAATTTATTGCTTCGACGGTGAACGCGATTCCGGTCGCCGAAGTCACGAGATTTCAGGCGAGGTACCAGAAAGTCCGAATCCTGGCGAATCCGGCGACGACTTCGCTGAAACCGCTGCGGAGATCATCAAGCGGACCGGCATCACCGAGGGCTTCTGTGTCGACTTGGACTGCGAAAGCGGCGAGTTAGCGCTGGAACTGGCCAAG
>Ga0316208_1003165_pt1 | contig 12268 bp, 8 predicted proteins | sample 3monopyrite_MG_FD_204944 | JGI IMG/M metagenome (GOLD analysis project Ga0316208, IMG submission 204944) | Microbial mat bacterial communities from mineral coupon in-situ incubated in ocean water Damariscotta River, Maine, United States -... | ecosystem: Environmental > Aquatic > Marine > Coastal... | reverse complement strand
AGGTGAAGGATGAGAAAACCTGGCAGGCGAGAAAGTCTTCGGCCGAGGCGAACGTCTCTACATCGAAGCCGGAGACTTCCAATAGCACCTGGACCGAAAACCGAACCCGGTCATCGTCGTCGATAATTCCAATGTGAGGCTGCATGTTGATCATCCGGCCTTCGGAAGTTCGATGCGAAAAGTTGCTCCCTCACCAGTGCGGGAGCTGGCGGAAATGCTGCCGGAATGATCGTCAATGATCCGAGCACAGATCGATAATCCCATCCCAAGTCCGTCCGGTTTTGTCGTCCTGAATGCCGTGAAAGCTGCTTCATCGCTGACGGTCAGGCCTGGGCCCGAGTCCGAAATCTCCACAACGACAGAATCATCTTCCTGCCGTGAAGTCACCAACAGTGCTCGATTTGAGGCTTCGACTTCACCCATTGCTTCGAACGCGTTCATCAGCAGGTTGACGACGACCTGTTGAATGTGAGCACTGTTGACATGAACGATCAGCGGTGATGATGCCAGTTTCAGCTGAATATCGACCTCGCTCCGGCGGCACTGAAAATCCAGGAATTCGACGGTCGATGTAATGATTTCATTGGCGTCGCACGTTTCAAATTCCGGTGAGACGTTGCGAACGAAATGCCGTAGACGAGTCAGAATCCGACCGGCATTTCCACAAGCGTCCTGCAACTTCCCGAGCAAAATCGAAGTCCGATTCCACTCCCATGCTCGCTGCTCATTCATCACTTCCAACGTGCCGGTCAAAGCGGTGATGGCACAAAGCGGTTGCCCAATTTCGTGCGAGACTTCAGCAACCAATTCGCCGGCGAGAGCCAGTCGTCCCAGCCGTGAAAGCTCATGATCCCGGTCTCGCAACTCGCTTTGCTGATTCAGCAGCTCTTTCGTTGCCTCACGAAGATGCAGCAGTTTTTCGGCATGATTGGCCAGCACCGTCAGCGTCTTCAGTTGCCCGTCAGAAAGCTCTCTGGCTTCATCACTAATGACGCAAAGCGTTCCAATCGGCTGCTGATCCGACTTCGTCACCAAGGGGATACCCGCATAAAAACGAATCTTTGGTTCGTCTGTCACCAGTGAGTTGTCGGCGAACCTGTGATCCTGTTGGGCGTTGGTGACGATCAGTGGTTCGGTCGGCGCGTGAATCGCGTGAGCACAAAAGGCGAACGCCCGAGGAGTCTCTCGCGCATCAAGGCCGTGCGTTGCCTTGAACCACTGCCGCTTTTCGTCGACCAGACTGATGAGGGCGATGGGCGTTTCGCAAAGCTCGGCGGCCAGTTTGACGATGTCGTCGTATGCTCCTTCCGGAGCCGTGTCGAGAATCTCAAGACCGCGAAGCGCGCCAAGGCGCGCGGGCTCGTCAAGAGGCAGAGCAGCTTCCGGCATGTTTGAGAATCTTTCTATGCGCCGACTGGCTGGACGAAATCCGTCTCGCCTGTCGTCGCGACCGAGGTGCGGCCCGCTCCGAGACGCCTTCTGTATCGGATTCAGACGTCTCAAGAAAGAGCAGAAGTCACAGTCATCGATGCAAGAATGATTAACGCCGAATAGCAGCCAATCTGGACACGACCCCTGAAGGTTCTCCCTGCTGATCACCGTCAGCCCCGCTCGTGCCAGCCTGGTCCACGCTGACGACACGGAGTACCGTGCCACTAACGGAGTGCCGTGCCACTATGGGGAAGGTATTTCGGACCGGCCAAAAGATGAAAGAGTGTTGTGAAAGGCTCAGAACGGCGAGGGGACATCCTCATCGAGAGGAAAGATCGGTCGCACGCAGTTTTTAAACGGCAGTGACTTCAGGTTTGCACTCGTCGAGCCCGGCACGTCGACTGGCACGATGAGGCTTGCGATGGACTCGTACCAGGTGCGGAAGCCATTGGGAGATTTCACGACGACCAGGTCGAAGTCGGACGGGTTGAGTCCGTGGTCCTGGAAGACCCGCTGCCCGACGACGTAGACGGATCGTTCGGTGACAAGGACGTGCATCGAGCCGACGATCAACACGGCGGTTCGACCTCCGTTTCCAACCGTGCCATTTTCGTACGTGAATCGGCCGTCGTGGAGACTCTTGACTTGTGCGGAAACGGCAACCGGTTCAAAGCGGCCGGGATCGCGGGTTGCGCCGAGAGTCACGTTGATCGCCGCTCCAACTCCCGCCTCGAATGCCGCCGCAGCAGCCGGTGCGTCGACGATCGGAATCAGTGCTCGCTTCGAGAAGCCAGCATCGAGAAGACCTTTCAGAATCGCGTTGCTGTCTCCGGACGCGCCGCTGGCGGTGGCGTCGGCGGCGTCGGAAAACACGACGAGGCCGTCCGTTTCATTGGCCAGACGAATTGACTCGTCGAGCGAAGTCAGCTGAGCCTGAAACAGCTCGCGGTTGCTCCACATGAATCGACCGATGCGGTCGGCCTCGCGCCGGGCGGCTGCCGGATCGCCGTTCGTCGTTATCAGCACGTTTGACTGCAACGCAGGCACGTCTGTGAATGCGTTGCCGATGATGATCCCGGCGGCGAGTCCCGTCTCGGAGGCTTCGACTGCCTGACACATCCGGATGGCCTCGCCGAATCGTCCGGTCGCTGTGAGTAGCTCGTCGCCTCGTACAAGCATTGGAAGTTTGACTCGCGCTACTGTTGGCGTCGCTTCGCCGTTCAGGAGTCGCAGCAGGTTCCGCGCGGCACGTTGGCCGGTTTCGTAGTGGTCGGTGTGTGGGTACGTGTGGTACGGGACGAGAATGTCGGCGTACTCCACCATTCGATCGGTCAGGACGCAATGCAGATCGAGCGACGCGACGAGCGGGATGTCACCGAGAATTGCTCGGACGTTCTGGAGCAGTCTGCCTTCCGGATCGCCCTCGTCGGCTCCGGCCATCGCTCCGTGGAGACAGAGGTAAGCCGCGTCGATGTTCGACTGCTCGCGTACTGACGCTTCAATTTCGCCGAGCACTCGATCGAGGTCTGGAGTCGCGATCGGTCCGCCGGAAACGCAATCGGCAGCGACGGTCGGGACAAGTTCGATCCGACCGTCCTCGTCGAAAACGTCGAAGGCGCCGGACAGTTCCGTCTTCGTTCCCCGGTACGCGGCCAAGATGGCCTCGCCCGTGTAGATGCGGAACTCGTCGTAGAGAGTCGGCACCGGGTTAAACGTCGACGTTTCCTGTTTGACTTCTGCAATCAGCACTCGCCATGTCATGTGTCGCTCCGTCTGTCTAAACCGCTAATGAACCGCCATTCGACACTGATGTGCGCTAATTCCAATTTATGAGGGCCGATCAGCGTCCGTTTGAGGTGGAAAAATTTCAGTCGGCAAGGTGTCGCATTCGCAGGCCGCCGCCGCCGGGAACGATCTCGCCGCGCCGAACCGTCGTCGACGCGACGAGCAGATCTGAACCGGCTTTCGGTTGTCGATAGCTGTCGGTAAAAATGAATTCTCCGGTCAGGCGTTCGAAGACCGCGATGTCCGCGACCGAGCCGACTTTAAGCGTGCCCAGTTCGCCTTCCTGATTCAGAATTTGAGCGGGCTTCGTGGTCGACATTTCTATGACTCGTTCGAGCGGGACACCCAGCATGAGAAACTTGCTCATCGTCGTGGGCATGTCGTAAACCGGGCCGTGCAGGTTCTTCACGTGAAGGTCGGTGCTGATCGTTGTTGGCTCGAAACCGTCGTCGAGCGCGTTCTGAACGACTTCCCAGTTGAAACTGCCGTACCCGTGCCCGACGTCGAAGATGACTCCTCGTTCGGCGGCGGCGTGAATTCCTTCGAAGATTTTTCCGGCGTCATCAGTGATACGAGTGCTGCCGGCTTTGAAGCAGTGCGTAATGCAGTCGCCGGGGGCCAGAGCGTCAGCGAGTTCCGGAATCGACATCGGGCTTTCGCCGATGTGCACCATCAGCCAGGTGTTGGAATTCCGCGCGGCTCGAATGGCGTCGTTGAGATTCGCCCAGCCCTGCTCGCCCTCCCCGATAATGTGCGCTCCGGCTCGAATTTTGACTCCGACAGCGACATCACGGTTTCGTTCGATCGTTGCGACGACTCCGTCCGGATCTGCGTAACGGCGGTCGCGCAGCTCGCCGAGGTTGGCAGCGATCAGCCCGATGCACGACAGATTGACAAGGCTGAAGATCTGAGTGCTCGCCCGATCGATCGTCTCGCGCCGAAACGCGCCGAAGTTGTACGAGCCGGCGGTTCCGGCATCGAGCATCGTCGTGACGCCGCCGGCCGGGCAAAGCGAATCTGGATCAAGACCCAACGGCGCATGCGGATAAACATGCACGTGCAGGTCGATCAGCCCCGGCGTGACCAGCTGGCCTCGCGCGTCGACGACATTTGTCGCAGCCGAACAGTCGATCGAATCCTGCACCGCTGCAATTTTTCCATTCGAAATGGCGACGTCGCACACCTGCCGCATTCCCTGAGACGGGTCGATGACTTCACCGCCGCGAATCACGATGTCATAACTCATGTTGAGACTCCGTTGTTGCGATCACTGTTGAGCAGGCGGAATTCTTACCGACGACGGGACAACGCGACAGCGTGCAGATCAAGCAAAACGATTCGGAGAACAACGATGGACCTTCAGGAGCGATTCGGGCTGCGGCGAGTGATCAATGCCTGCGGAAAAATGACGCACCTCTCCGGGGCCATCGTGCTGCCCGAGATCGCCGCGGCTGCCGCCGAATCGATGAACCACTTTTTCGTGCTCGACGAACTTCAGGCAGCTGCCGGACAAATCATCGCATCCGCCTGCGGATCCGAAAGCGGATGCGTGACGGCCTGCACCGCCGCCGGGATTACGCTCAGCGTTGCCGCCAGCATGACGGGAACCAGCCTGCCCAACGTCCTGCAGCTTCCCGACACGACGGGCATGCCGAATCGAGTGCTGATTCAGAAGGGCCATTGCGTGAACTATGGCAACCCGATCACGCAGGCGATTCGGCTGGCCGGAGCGGTTCCGATCGAAGTTGGCGTCGTCAACCGCTGCACGATCGACGAACTCCGCCACGAATTCGAAAGAGGCGGCGTGACGGCGATCGTCCATGTCGAATCGCATCACACAGTTCGGTACGGGTGGGTCAAGCTGGCTGATGTCGCCACTTTGGCTCACGAATTCAACGTGCCGGTCATCGTCGACGGAGCCGCTCAGGACCAGCGTCTGCGAGAGTTAATCAGCGATGGAGCGGACATCGCGCTGACCAGCGCTCATAAATACCTCTGCTCAACAACCGGAGGCGTCGTCGCCGGCCGCAAGAAGCTGGTCGACGCGGTCTACCTGCAGAACAGGGGCATCGGTCGGCCAATGAAAGCCGGCAAGGAAGCGATCGTCGGCGCGATGGCCGCTCTGCAGTTTCGAGCGTCGCAGGACATGGCCGCCTGGACTGCCGAACAGGATCGCAAGGTGCAGCTGGTCATCGACCGCTTAACCGATTTGCCCGGCCTGTCGCTGAGCATCGACGCCGATCCGAACGGCTGCCCGTTTTCCCGTGCGAGGCTAACGCTCGACCCAAACATGGCAAAACACTCAGCCACGTCACTGGATGCCCTCCTGAAAGAAGGCAACCCGGCCATCATGATGCGCGCTCACCACGCCGAAGAGGGCTACCTCAACCTGGACGCCATCGAGCTGACCGACGACGAGATCGCCATCGCCTGCCGGGAGATCCGTCGGCGGCTTGCGACATAATGATGTGTGCCGCCGCCTGACCGTCCGTCGCGACCAGTGAGACTGCCCGATGTCCAATGACTCTTCGACTTTGCTGCCTCAGACGGATCGGCCCACGCAGTTTCGCAAGGTGGTCTTTGTCCTGGCGTGCGGCACGTCGTGGATGCTGTATCTGCATCGCTACGTTTTCGGGTTGATCAAGCCGATGCTCATCACCGAGTTCGGGCTCACGGAAACTGAACTCGGACTGCTCGACAGCGGCTTTTCCGTTTTCTACGCGGGCAGTCAGGTTCCGATGGGGCTGGCCATTGACTCGGTCGGTGTGCGGTACATGCTGACGCTGTCGATTTACGTGTGGTGTATCGGCCTCGCGATGCACGCGCTGGCGACCGGCACGTCGGTCCTTGTCGGCGGGCGAGTCGTTCTGGGAGTCGGTCAGTCGGGCGTGTTTGCAGCGCTGAGCCGTCTGACTCGCAACTGGTTTCCGGCTGCCAGTCGGACGACGGTCCAGGGTTGGGTTGGTGTGTTCTTCGGCCGGATCGGTGGCGTGTCGGCCAACCTGCTCGTCGCGACGGTGATGATCGGCGTGTACGGATTCACGTGGCGTCTCGCCGTGTACATCCTCGCGATGCTCGGGCTAGCTCACGGGCTGGCATTTTTTCTGTTGTATCGAAACTCGCCGGGCGAACACCCGCTCGTCAATGACGCTGAGACTTCCTTGATCGAGGAAACTCCGGTCGGAGTCGATGCCGTCGAGACGAAACCTGAGCCACGGATGAAGATTCGTGAGATGTTTTCGCGAATGTCAAAACGGTCGACTCGCAACCTGTTCTGGTTGAATGGCCAGACGATTCTCAGCACGATTGCCGACAACATTTTTTCAGCGTGGATCCCGCTGTTTCTTTTCAAGGTGCACGGTCTGGCATTTAAGGAAATGGGCATTTACTCCGCGCTGCCGCTGCTGGGCGGAGCGTGCGGAGGTGCCTTTGGCGGCTGGCTGAATGATTTCATGATTCGCCGTATGGGAGATCGGCGGCGAGCCCGATCGACCGTTGGCCTCGTCGGCAAAGGAATGGCGGCTGTGCTGTTGCTGACCTCGTTGATCTGGTACGACGATCCGTACCGTTTCTGCACGATGCTCTTCTTCGTGAAGTTCTTCTCTGACTGGAGCCTGACCACCACCTGGGGAGTCGTCACGGACATCGGCGGCCGCTCGACCGCAACGGTCTTCGCATGGAACAACGCCATCGCTACGACCGGTGCGATCGTGGCGCCGATTCTGTACGGAGCGATCGCCGAGCACGCCAGCTGGAAGTGGGTCTTCCTGACCGGAGCGGCTGCCTACGTGCTGTGCGCGTTAAGCTGGCTGGCGATTGACTGTCGCATTCCGGTCATCGATGAATCTCGCGACTCATAAGTTTCGGGACGATGCGGGAGGTGCATGAACGGCACGAGCAACCGGGCATCTGGCTGAGGCGGGGCAGGGGCAGACGGTACTCGTTTGAGTCGTTTCTCTGGGCGAACTGTGTCAGTCGGTGTCTGTCACGGATGTCCGATACCTTCGGGCAGATCCTCCGATTCTCGTTTCCAATCAGGGGTCGAATTGCCGCTTGGGTGCATGCCTCCTTGATTTCAGGAGTGTCATCGTCGCGGTATAACCGCACCGAACGATCAAACCAGACAAGCGGAATACACGCACCCGGGCAGGGATGTGTTTCCGGTTCTATGGATGTTGCAATTGGAGCTGTGAACTCGAAGACTGAAGTTGATTAGAAATTTGGGCGGAATAGTGTCGTTCGGTTAGCATTGAGGGCTTGCTCATGCCGTGGCGCGATTGGCTGAAATCTGCGCAAAAGTTGCTTCGCAGACGTGCCGGTACGCGCGACCGCAATGGCGCCGAGCGTGTTGCAGACAAGCACGATCCAGCCACAGAACGGACGATCCTCACAACGACCGATGGCTTATCGTCGAGCGAATCGAAGCCGAACGATCAGGCGGGCAGTCCGAAGCATCGCGGTGGCACGCCGACCGGTCGAGTGCGCGATCCTCAAGGAACGCATCAACGCAGCGCCGCCGACGCCCGCCGCCGCAGGCACTCTGATTGAGACGTTGGCGCGAGCGATCGGGTTCGCACATCAGTGCGGCATCATTCACCGCGACCTCAAGCCAACCAATATTCTGATGGCAACGACCGATCCTCAGGATACACAGAAGCTGAAACGGCGTTCGTCTGGAACGTGGAACTCCGGCAGCGAATGGTTGCGGTCGGTTTCGCCAAAGATCACCGACTTCGGTCTGGCCAAGCGAGTTGACGACGATTCAGGTCAGACCAACACGGGCACGATTCTCGGAACGCCCAACTACATGTCCCCGGAGCAGGCGAGCGGTCGCGTCCATGACATCGGTCCGGCGTCGGACATCTATGCCCTGGGCGTGATGTTGTACGAAATGCTTGTCGGACGGCCTCCGTTTCGAGGCGGTAGCGCGATTGAGATCATTCGGCAGGTCATCGAAGTCGATCCCGTGCCGCCTCGACAGTTGGAACCGCGCGTGCCGCTGGATGTTGAGACGATCTGCCTGAAGTGTCACGCGAAGCAGCCGGAGCGGCGATACGCAACGGCGGAAGATCTGGCCGATGACCTGCATCGGTTTCTGCATAACGAGCCGATTCTGGCTCGGCCGATTTCTTTGACGGAACGAACCTGAAAGTGGGCCAAGCGGCGACCATCGACCGTCGCTCTGTTGGTCATGACGCTGGCCGCAATCGTTGGGATTGCGTGATGTTTATGATGTGGCACAACGTCTCGTTGAGTGAACAGCTGACCGAGGCGCTCGACGAACAATCCAAGGCACATCGCCGGGAAACCGCTGCGATCGAGGCCCGCGAGCAACAGAAGAAGGAAGCCGCCGAAGCTCAAGCCCAGCAGGAAAAGAAAGCGGCAGATGCTCAAACCCGAATTCGGAAGGAAGCCGAAGATGCTCGACAACTGGCGCAACAGAAGTCGGCCGAAGATCAGCGATCTGTCTCAGATCCGGAACGCGGCACAACAACAGTTTGACGGAGCCCGCGTCGCGCTGGCGGCGGGTAACCTTGCGGACGCTCGGGTCGAGCTGACGAAAGCGTTGACGGTTCTCCGCAGCGAGCCGCAGCTGGCGGACATCCGAGAACCGGCGGCGGCACTCTTGCAACGAGTCGAGCAGGATGTCTCGGAAGCTGCCAACCGACTGGCTTCGCAGAAACGGTTCGATGGTTTCGCCGCACTCCGTGACGAAGCACAGTTTCTCGGCAGCCTCTACACTGGCATGAATCTGGCAGAGAATCTCAAAGCCTCCCGCAGTGCCGTTCACGCGGCGCTGGCTGTCTACGGCGTGTCGATTTCCGATACACGCGACGGTGAGGCTCCTTCTGATCAGTCTAGCGCCGAGCGGCCGACCATCGCGCAGCCGACCATCGCGCAGCCGACCATCGAACAGCTCGGCACTCCGGAAGTCCTGAAGGCGCCCGAGTCCCCGCTTGTCGTCGATGCGAATCTCACGGATGCACAGCGTGCGGCGGTCTTCGGTGACTGTTATCAGATGCTGCTGATCCTGGCCGAAACCGATGCTCAGTCCGCATTGGACGTGAAGCCTGCTGAGCAGGCCGTGAGGCTGCGGCAGGCAATGCGCGTGCTCGACAAGGCCCTTGAATTCGGAACGCCATCGCGTGCCTGGAACCTGAGGCAGGCGCGGTATTTGAAATTGCTCGGTGACGAGGCCGCAGCAACGAAGGCTGAACGAACTGCAAAGGCCGCCGGCGTCGCAGACGTTTTCGATCGGTTTCTGATGGCTGACGAATTCTATCGCCGTGCCGAATTTGACGACGCGATCCGTGAATTTAAAACGGTCCTGCAGGCCCAGCCCGACTATTTCTGGGCGCAATACCTCTTCTGGGCGCAATACCTCTTCTGGGCGCAATACCTCTTCTGGGCGCAATACCTCAGTGGACTGTGTCTGCTGCGCGAGAATCGGCACAGCGAAGCACGGAGTCGTCTGACCGCCTGTCTGGCTCAGGGCCGCGAGTTTGTCTGGCTGTATCTGCTGCGTGGATTTGCCAATGGAGAGCTGCTGGCCTTCGATGCGGCGAATGCTGATTTCGAGAAGGCGCTTGCGCTGCCACTGGATGACAATTCGCGATACGTCCTGTTCGTTAATCGCGGAGTGCTGCGGATCCGGCAGGAACGGTTCGACGACGCGATCACCGATCTGAATGCCGCCGTCGCTTTGAAACCCGGCGAATACCGGGCGTTTGTGAATCTGGCTCAGGCCCACCGGCAGTTGAAGGATCTGGACGGGGCGCTGGCTCAGCTTGACCAGGCTGTCGAACGAGAGCCGGCCGAGGCACATCCCTTTCGCCTGCGCGCAAGGCTGCGCATTGAGCGCGACGAGCCGGAACTGGCTCGCGCGGACTTCCAGCAGGCGATTCAGCTTGAGGACATTCGGAGTCCGTTCCCGGCCGACGATCATGTGGCATACGGTCGACTGTTACTGCGTGCGGAGCAGCACGAGCCGGCGCTGACTGCGTTCGTCGCGGCGCTGCAGCTCGATGAGGATCACTCGCTGGCGCAGCGGCTGCGCGCGGAAACACTGTTTCATCTCGGTCGGTTCGAGGGAGTGATTAAATCATTTGGCCGCTATCTGGAGACTGGCCAGTCGCTGGAATCGGTGTATCGAGGTCGCGGTCTGGCGAAGTCGGAACTGGGGTTGTTTCCAGGAGCGATTGAAGATTTCACGAAGGCGGTGGAGTTACATCCGACGTCCGCCGTGCCGGCTGCTCTACAACGCCGCTCGAATTCACGCCCAGTCGCCCGGAAAAATCAATCCACGTGTCTTCGAGCTGATCGCCGAATCGCTGAAGCTGCTACCTGCGGAACAGCGAGCAACATTCTGGTCAAACCAGGTTCATACGGATTCCGCGCTGAACATGATCCGCCGGCACTCGAAGTATCGGGAGCTGCAGGCCGAGTACCTTTCAACTGACAAAAAAAGCAGGGATCAACTGACAAAAAAAGCAGGGATGCCAGGTAAGAACACATCTGCCAGTTCCCTTTTCTCTGACGCTTTCTGCATTCTGGCGAACGCGGCTACGACTGACTCATCGGAGTTTTGATGCTGATTTCCCGTCCATTCTGGTTTTGTCGACAGCCGCAGCGTACGCGGTCAAGGCGAGCGTGTGGACGGAGATCGTGCGGCCTGGAAGGACTGGAATCTCGTCAGTTGCTTACCGCTGCTGCGCTCGTCACGACCGTACGTGGCGACCTGTCGGCTGCTGATTCGGAATTGAATACTGTTTCCGACGGGACGTTGAACGCGTCGGATCAACAGGATGAGTACACGTTTACGGTGAGCGACACACTTGGCACCGGGCGGTTGACGGCGATTGTCGACGCGACCAGTGGGGGTATTATTCTGCGGCTCGCGCTGCGGGCGGCGATCTGCTGATTCATTCAGACAGCGGACGGATTGACCAGCACCTGGTGCCGGGAACGTATTCGCTCGCCGTGTCCGCTCAGACCGGACTCGGTGACTATCAACTGACGACGACGTTCGCGATGGCCGCCCCGCCGCTGACGCCGCTGGCCGTCGGACGACTTCCCCGAGCTGTCGCCGTGGCAGACTTCGATCTCGATGGCGTGCCCGACGTTGTCGCGCCTAGTTTGCTGGACGGTACTGTCAGCGTCCTGCGAGGTAACGGCGACGGCACATTTCAGCCAGGCCAGGAAATCGATGCGGGTACATCGCCGGTTGATATCACAGTGGCCGATATCGATGGCGATGGTTTTCCCGACATCCTTGTTTCGGATCCGGGATACTCGACGATCAACATCCTGCGGGGCTATGGCGACGCTACGTTTGCGCCGGTCGAGTATGCCTACACAGGAGCTGGTCCGAGTGGATCGACCGTGGCTGACTTCAACTTCAACGGAGACGGGTTTGCTGATATCGCCGTTTCTAACTACGGCGACGCGACGGTCAGCGTGCTGTTTGGAAATGGCAGCGCTTTGTTTCCAGACGAGCAGTCATTCGAGGTCGGCTACGGTCCGGGCAAAGTTGAAGCGGCCGATATCAACGGCGACGGCTTCGCGGATCTGGTGACTCCCGACTATGGGGGCTCGTCAGTCAGCGTTTTGATCGGGGACGGTGACGGCGGCTTCGCACCTCGGAAGGTGTTTGGCGCGGGGTCGGGTCCGTATTCGGCTGCGGTCGCGGACCTCAACGGTGACGGTCGATCCGACATTGCGGTGACGAATTACAACGACAGTACGATCAGCGTTTTGCTGGGGGACTCCGAAGGCGGTTTCGATCCACCGAACACGATCGCGTCAGGCGACGGTGCCTACCGGGTTGTCACCGCCGATGTGAACGGTGACGGCTTTTCCGATTTGTTGACGGCTAACTTCCGGGGAAACAGCAGCAGCGTGCATCTCGGTCGGGGCGACGGCACTCTTTCGAGGGCGACAGATTTCACCGCTGGCCGCTCGACATTTGGACTCGACGAGCCACGCTTGCTGCTTCATTCTGTAGGGTGTGACCAGCGGGCTGAACGGAAATTGCGGTGTGCCAGCGCGGAGG
>Ga0316208_1003160_pt1 | contig 12279 bp, 11 predicted proteins | sample 3monopyrite_MG_FD_204944 | JGI IMG/M metagenome (GOLD analysis project Ga0316208, IMG submission 204944) | Microbial mat bacterial communities from mineral coupon in-situ incubated in ocean water Damariscotta River, Maine, United States -... | ecosystem: Environmental > Aquatic > Marine >... | reverse complement strand
CAAAAATATCTACTACTGACACGCCATCTCTAGTTCCAACTAGTGCATATTCATTTCCAAATTCATCTGTATAACCCCAAATATCATTTAATTCGGTATTATGGATTGTAGGAATATCAAGCGTTCCTAGTAAAGTTGTATTTGTTTGCGCACAAGTCCCAACACTTAAAAGTAAAAATAAAATGGAAATTATTCTCATAATTAATAAAGTAGTTTACTCAAAGATATGACTTAAATCCCAATTTTGTATTATCTTAGTGTCATGATTTATTTAATAGGTGGTTTTGTTGTTTTAATTGGGCTGATTCAGCTGTATAGACTGTATAGAAATTCGAAACGTCCAAAAATTGAGGGGAAAATTATTAAATTAATGGATCAACATTTAAAACAAGATAAAAATAAAAAGTTCAGAACTCAACCACACGCAAAAGTGACTTTTGAACTCAATAAAAAACACCATAAAGTTGATGTTTTATTTAAAGATAAAGAAAAACAAATAGGAGATACTGTTCAACTGTCATATTTTAACAATAATCCAGAATCGGTTGAGATGTATGTACCCAAAGCTGAATTTACCATGGCGTTTGTTATTACTTTAATTGGTATTGTAATTTTAATTATCAGCTACTTTATTATGCAAATGTTTTAAAAAAAACTATTTTTAAACTGAGCAACTATCTCCACCTTGTTTGATACCAAGTTTTACAAGAATTTTTTCCATTAAACACCATTTTGTTAAACTAGATTGCAATAAATTGACACCAACAAACAGTGTAAAATACAGCCAATTTTCATTTACATAATGAGATAAAATTACAGATATTATAACAAAACTACCTGCAATAGCTCTAATCCAACGATTTACATTCATGATTTATTTACATTTTATGATTAAGGTAAAGCTATTAACACAGAAGTATGTGATTTTTGTCACATTATAATTTCTCCTCCACACCATCAATAATTTTATTGAAAAATGATTTTTTCTTAAACAATTCACTGTCTTTAAAAGCTGGAATAGTATTAAAACTCACTTTTTTAAATGGTTCATATAACAAAGATGAATCTTTTAATTCTTTAGAAATGAAACTGTTTTGTTGGTCGATTGCTTCTAACACTACCACAATTATACTTGAAACAAATAACATTTTAGTGGCACCAAACACAATGCCTGCAAATTTATTTAACGCACCTAACTGAACAACACTCACTGCTTTTTCTAATACTATTCCTAAAAAATAAACCATTGCCCCTACAATTAAAAATGTGAGTATAAAGGCTGCAACCGGAATATATTTTCCATTCATATCCATATTATCATTTAAAATATTAACCATATAGTCTGAAAAATGAATGGCAGCATATATCCCCACTAAAAGGGCTAAAAAAGTAAACAATTCAATGATTAAACCTTTTTTAAAACCTTTCCAAGCACCAAATAAAATGGGAATTAATAATAAAACATCTAAATAATTCATCTTTTCACAAAAATAATGAGGAATTTTGTAGCATAGAAAAATAAGCTATAATCTTTCAAACAAATTTATTTTAATAATGGACTACAAATTAGAACAACATTTTCAAACCCTTACCCGCCAAATTGAATCCGATTTTGGAGAAGGCATTGACACAGAAGGGATCATGCTATTAATTGGTGTTCAAGAATTAGGTCAAGGTTATAAAGAATTTTCTAAAGATGAAAAAATAAACCTCATACATATTGCGACATGCACAATTTTAGAGCCGTATGGGTATTATAAATTTTCGCACAATGATGAGGAAGGTTGGCCACATTTTGACCATATAGAAAATTTACCCGCATTAGATTCACGCCAACAAGAACATTTAATTAAGGAAGCCGTAATTGCATATTTTAGAGAAAATGAATATTATTTAGAGGAAGAATAGCAAACAATTTTATGGAATAAATCAATTTTAGACATCTTAAAAATGAACCTATCAAAGAATGGTTTGTATTTAATAAAAAACAAGATGTATGAAAAAGTTAACGATTAAAGAACCTTGCCACGAAAACTGGGCTGATTTTACACCTACACAAAGAGGTGCTTTTTGTGGAAAATGTCAAATAAATGTAATTGACTTTAGTGAAAAAACCAATCAGGATATCAAAACAATTTTACTTGAAAATGCAGGTAAAAAAATGTGCGGTAGATTTACTAAAACTCAGCTAGCCGACTTTAATTCAGACTATCACATTTGGCACAATCAAAATCAAACGATTTTTCAATCTAAATTTATTTTTGCACTTGTTTTAACATTTGGCTTAACCTTGTTTAGTTGCACAAATGAATCAGAAACTTTGGCATTAAATCAATTAAATTCATTTATAGCACCGACTACTCAAGTTACATCAAATTTAATTGAGATAGACACAATTAAACAAGATACTGTAAAAGCGAAAACACAACAAACTACTTGTGGTAAAGCTCCAGTAATCTATGATGAAGAATTAATTATGGGCGACATGGAAGTTTTGGATTATCCTGAAAAAGAAATGACTAAAGGAAAAATTAAAATTGAAGAAGATTCAGTTTTTATTCCCGAACCGCCTATAGTTGAACACTACATATTAGGAATGATGGTATCTCACTTTGAAGAGATCGAACCCACACCTGAAATCATTAAAGACACGACTAAAACTGTTACAAATGAAAATAACATAGCAATCTTAACCGATAAGTTTGAAGCAAATTTATATCCAAACCTAACAAAAAACAGTGCCTCACTTAGTATAAATGTGTTGGCAAAAGAAAACTACAACATTGCTATTTATGACATGCAAGGCAAATTAATTGAAATGATTTACACTGGGATAATAGAACCACAAGAAAAAATATTTAGATTTAATTTAGACCAACAAAAAAATGGGATTTATTTTATAAAAATAACAACAGAAACACAAAATGAATCTCTAAAATTAGTGAAGTCTAATTGAATCAAGTCAGAAAAGTGACATAAAAAAGGAATTCAATGTTAATGTGTGTATCTTTTTACCACTTTTTAGCGTAAAGATTAGCAATATTATATCTTTGCAAAGTGATAATAAAATTACCAAGTAAAAATACACCCCGTTGGCTCATTTTTTTAATGGACTGCCTCATAGCAATAACTGCTTTGGTATTCGCATATATTGTACGTTTTGACTCAACAGACTTTCCTTTTCATACCGAATTTGACATCTTTAAAAAAGGGTTACCCATTTTTTTAATTGTTCGCGCAGTAAATTTTTATTTTTTTGGAATTTATAAAGGAATTATTCGTTATACAGGTATGGAGGACATGAAAAGAATTCTCTTTTCGGTTGCAAGTGGAACAGCAATTTTAGCGATAATTTCATTTATAAAATTTTATTATTTTGAGGGTTCATTTTTATTTCCAATTCCAGTTATTTTTGCCGAATTTTTTATTTGTGTCTTTTTACTAATTGTAGTCAGAATTGGTGTTAAACTTATTTATATTGAAGGTTTAAAAGAAAATAAAGACATGATACCCACCATTATTTATGGTGCTGGAATTTATGGATTAATCACAAAACATACTTTAGAAAAAGAAGCTAGGATTGATGGGAAAATCATTTGTTTTGTAGATGATGATAAAAATATGAGGAATAAAATGCTGGAGGGATTAAAAATTCACCATTCATCATATATTGATAAAGTCATAAAAAAACATAAGATTAAAAGATTAATTGTTGCTATAAAAAACCCAAACAACATTAATAAACGTGAAGTTATTGATGTTTGTTTAGCAAATGGGGTTGAAGTTTTAAATGTTCCAGACCCAAAACATTGGATTAATGGCGAATTTTCAACTGGGCAAATTAAACCTATAAAAATTGAAAATTTATTAGGGCGAGAGCCAATTAAATTAGATGTTGACAAATTACATGAGGAATTTAGAGATAAAACCATTTTAGTAACAGGAGCTGCAGGAAGTATTGGTAGTGAAATTGTGCGTCAATTAACCCATTACACTCCAACAAAAATAATTATTTTAGACCAAGCAGAATCTCCTTTGTATGATCTGCAAATGGAATTAAAAGAAAAAGAAAAATTGTATTTGACCGATACAGTTATTGCTGATATTAGAAATTTCAATCGACTTGAAAAAGTTTTTGAAACGTTTGAACCTCAAATTATTTTTCATGCTGCGGCATATAAACATGTACCTTTAATGGAAGACAATCCATCAGAAGCCATACTTACAAATGTTAAAGGTTCAAAACACCTTATTGACTTAGCCATTAAATATAATGTCGAAAAATTTGTGCAGGTTTCCACTGACAAAGCAGTAAATCCAACAAATGTAATGGGCTGTTCTAAACGAATTGCTGAAATTTATGCACAGTCGGTAAATGTAAATTCAAACACTAAATTTATTACCACGCGATTTGGTAATGTTTTAGGAAGTAACGGCTCTGTCATTCCTTTATTTAAACGTCAAATTGAAGCAGGTGGTCCTATTACTGTAACGGATAAAAATATTACTCGATTTTTTATGACTATTCCAGAAGCTTGTCAACTGGTTTTAGAAGCAGGATTAATGGGAGAAGGTGGTGAAATTTTTGTGTTTGACATGGGGGAAAGTGTAAAAATTTATGACCTAGCTTTAAAAATGATAAAATTAAGTGGGCTTGAGGTTGGAAAAGACATTGAAATAAAAGTTACAGGGTTAAGGCCTGGTGAAAAATTATATGAGGAATTACTGGCTAATGAAGAAAATACAATGCCAACTCATCATCCTCAAATTTTAAAAGCAAAAGTTAGAACCTATGATTTTGATTCCATTTCAAAAGATATTTCTGAATTAACAGCTATGTTTGAGTCTCAAATAAATGACAACATTGTGAGTAAAATGAAAAATATTGTTCCGGAATTTATTAGTAATAACTCTGAATTCTCAAAATTCGATAAAAAAAATGATTAGCACACCAATCCAAATAAGATTTTCAGACTGTGACATGTTACAACACGTTAACAATGCCGTATATTTACAATATTTTGAAACTGCTAGAATTCAATTTTTCAAAACTGACTTACCCAATTGGGATTGGAAAAAAAATGGGATAATTTTACTAAAAAATGAAGTAGAATATAAAGTCCCCTTATTTTTGACTGATGATTGCCATATTGAAGTTGACTGTTCTCATATTGGAAATAAGAGTTTCAGTTTAACGTACAAAGTTAAGGTAGGTAATATTATAAAATCTACAGGTAAATCTGTTTTAGTTTGTTTTGACTTTAACACTAACCAAACCATAACACTCCCTACTCTCTTAAAAGAAGCACTACAAAAACACTTAATAACTGTCGCTTAAAATGGGTTTAATGGATATTCTTAGTCTTTCAACTTTAATTTTATTTGCATTTAGTATGGCATTTATTTTTAGTTATAGCTTGATTCAATTAAGCTTGGTGATTAATTATAAAAAAAGTAAAAAACAAGCGCAACCAAAACTTCCAAATTTGGACATATACCCTATAGTTACCATTCAACTACCTGTTTATAATGAATTATATGTCATAGAACGCTTAATTGATAAAGTCTGCGCATTTGATCACCCTAAAAACAAACTCGAAATACAATTATTAGATGATTCAACAGACGAAACGGTTGACATCATCAGTAAAAAAGTAGATTACTATAAAAATTTAGGTTTCGATATTCAACATATTCAAAGAAAAGAACGTGTGGGTTATAAAGCAGGTGCTTTAAAATATGGAACATCAATATGTAAAGGTGAGTTTATAGCCATATTTGATTCTGATTTTGTACCTGAACCTGATTTTTTACAAAAAACAATTCCCTACTTTAAAGATTCAAAAATTGGAGTGGTTCAGTCAAAATGGGGGTTTATCAACGCCGAATATTCTTATTTAACTTGTTTACAAGCTTTTGGATTAAATGCCCATTTTAGTTTAGAACAAGTTGGTAGAAGTTACGGTAATCATTTTATAAATTTTAATGGTACTGCAGGTATTTGGCGAAAAACATGTATTGCTGATGCTGGTGGGTGGGAATCTGATACGTTGACTGAAGATTTAGATTTAAGTTACCGTGCACAATTAAAAGGGTGGAAATTTTTATATCTTGAAGATGTTATTTCTCCATCAGAATTACCAGTTGAAATTAACGCTTTAAAAGCACAACAATTTAGATGGACAAAAGGCGCTGCTGAATGCACTTCAAAAAATCTAATTCGTGTCATAAAAAATAAAAAAACGGCTTTTAAAACTAAAATTCATGCCATTTTTCATTTAATGAATAGCTCTGTTTTTATTTTTATATTTCTAATGTCGATTATTAGTTTACCACTTATTAAAATAAAATCAAATTATCCCGAATACGATTATCTACTTAAATTGTCTGGATTTTTTATGGTGTCGTGGTTAATTTTAGCCTTATTTTATTGGACCTCATTTAAAAACAATTCAAAAGGTAATATTATTCATTTTTTTAGCCGATTTTTAGGGTTTTTAAGCGTTTCTATGGGATTGTCTTTACACAATACTATTGCAGTAATTGAAGGGTATATTGGTAAAAAATCACCATTTATTAGAACGCCAAAATTTAACATCAACGATAATTCTGATAATTGGGTATCGAATAAATATGTTATTAAAAAAGTAACTCCTCTTACTTATTTTGAAGGCGGACTTTTAATTTACTTCATCTACACATTTATTGTCGCAATTGACTATAAAGATTATGGCATTATGCCATTGTTATTATTTTTAATTTTTGGTTATGGATTTGTATTTTTTAACTCGGTTATCCATGTCCAAAAAGCGACAAAAAAGTAAATGTAGCTAAAGTCACTCCTTTAAGTCATTAATTATACATATTTTTGAAATTAAATATGACTAAACAATTCATTTTCATAATTTTAATTGGACTTTTCATCTCATTTAAGTCTGAAAAAAATGAGATAAACACTCCAAAAGGGACACTTGACGTTGCTTTGTCGAACATAAGAAACACTGATGGTTTTATTTATATTTTCATTTATTCTTACGAAAACCAATATCCATATGAGCCATATAAACATTACAAAGTCAAAAAACACAATGTTAAAAAAGGGCTTTTAACTGCTCGAATATCAGAATTAAATTTAAAAAATGAATACGCAATTACTTTGATTGATGACGAAAACGCCAATGAAGACTTAGACCGTTGGTTAGGCATTCCTCATGAAGGATACGGTTTTTCAAACAACATTAAACCATTTTTATCGTTACCTGACTATGAAGATTTAGTTTTTGATTTTTCATCCTCTAAAAAACTAAAAGTCAAAGTTCAATACGTATTATAATTTTATGAAATTTTTATTTTTACTCTCATTTTTATGGACTTCAATAGGATTTAGTCAAACTAACGCTGAATTTTTTGTAAAAGCTGATGCCTTTTTTAAAAGTTATGTATTAGACGGAAAAGTCGACTATGAGGCAGTTAGCACAAATGGTAAAATAGAACTAGATGAATTAATCAATTTTTTAGCCAACAATACTTACGAAAAATCAATCGAAAAAGCATACCTCATCAATGCATATAATTTGTTTGTTATTTCAGGAGTCATAAATTCATACCCTGTAGAATCACCACAGGATGTAATTTCATTTTTTGACAACAAAGATTTTATTTTAAATCATAAATTAGTGTCACTTAATCAAATTGAAAATGAGTTTTTACGTCAAAAATACGCCGATCCTAAATTGCATTTTGTACTCGTTTGTGGTGCATTAAGTTGTCCACCAATTACAAATTTTGCTTATACTCCAGAATTGTTAGACAAACAAATCAATACGCAAACCATAAAAGCCATTAATAATGCCAATTTTATTTATGAAAAACCAAATGAAAAAGCCATTTATGTTTCAAAAATATTTGAATGGTATGCAAAAGATTTTGGGAAAAATAATACCGAAATTATCAATTTTATTAATACTTACAGAACAACCCCTTTAAACACTGAATATAAACTCAAATATTACAATTACAATTGGACTTTAAATAATATTCAATTTATTAAAGTTGAAGGCGACACCACCATTATACACCAAACGCCAATTTGTATTTCAAATTCTAATGACGTTGCAGGTCAAACCTATAATGCCGGAACATTATTAAGAAAAAATCAGTTTGACTATACCGTTTTTAACACCCTTTACACACAAACCAAATCCAATTGGCAAGGGATCAATTACACAGGAAATAGAGAAACGTTTAACACTCATTTATTTCAAATCACTTATGGAGTCAGTAAAAATAAACGCATAAATATTGGACTAGATGTTAATTTTAAATCTTCAGGCAAATCAGTTGATTCAACTTTTAGAGGCATAAGTAGTGCTTTTACCTATAAAAATACAGATTCGTCAAGAGTAGGAATCACATCTATTGGATTAAGGTTAAAAGCTCAACCATTTAAAAAAATAAGCGGACTCACATTGCAAACCACACTATTACCTCCCACTATAAAAAATGCTGAAGGAAACTCAAACTTATACTGGGCTGATTGGGAACGGTTAACATGGTGGAACCAATTTTTTTACTCCAAAACATTTAATAAATTTCAGCTATTTGCTGAAATGGATTTGTTATTTAGACTAAAGATTTATAAAAATCAAAGCAATTCACTTGATGTCCCTCTGAGTATCTTTTTTAGTTATTTTCCAACCCCTAAAACTACGTTCTACATCATGAGTCAACACGTGCCTAGATTTGTAAAACCAAGTCCAACCGATTGGTTAATCCCTTCTAATTACAGTGCCTCAGGCTTAGGATTCAAATACCAAATTAATAGAGGATTAAACATTGAATTACTTTATACCAATTTTTGGAGGGGTAAAAATAATGGGTTAGGTAACACATTTAATTTAGGGATTAAGTATATTACAAAATAATACATTAGCCTACTTTGATAAAACTGCCTAAAATATTAACTTTTTATTTCATTTTTATTGGTCTAAACGCATTTTCGGCTAAAATAAATTCGATTAATTTTGAAGGTTTAACCACTACAAAACCTGATTTTTTAATTCAACTCATTCAAAGCAAACAAAATTCTGAATTTGATTCTTTAAAACTTAAACAAGACGAACAAATTCTTAAAAATCTTAATCTTTTTTTTAGTGTTCAATCAAAAACCAAATATGATTCTCTATTAAATACAATCGATATTTTATTTTTAATACAAGAAGCTAAATACGTATATCCTTTTGTTGCAATTGAAGGTATAAATGGTGAATTTAAAGCCAAAGTTGGACTCAATCATATCAATTGGCGGGGCCGAAATCAAACCATTGGTTTTTTATACCAATATTACGACCGTCATTCATTAAGCATTTACCAAAAAACACCACGACATAAAAACGGCAAAACGGGACATGAAATGGCCATATCAAAATATTCTACTGTAGAACCGTTATATTTTTATGATACGACATCAAACTTTAATTTTGATAATTATTCAATTGATTTAAATGGTAAATACTGGATTAATTCTAAATTAAACATTGATTTTGGCGGTATGCTCATGTCTGAAAAATATTTGCAATTAGATACACTTGATTTGGATTTACCGGGAACTTCATTTAACTTTTTTAAATATCAATTAAAATCAAGTATAACTTATAATTCAGTTAATCAACATTACGAATTTTTTGATGGATTAATGCTAAAACTTTACTTAGAAACTATTCAAACCAAAGACTATCCCATGGCAAGTTTTTTTAAACTAAAATCCAACATCAAGTATTTTAAACGAATAGGAAAAAATGGAAATTTTGGCTTTCATCATAATTTTAGTATCGCCACAAATAATTTTAGTCCATTTGCACCTTTTGTTTTAGACGGTTTTATAAACGTTAGGGGCATTGGAAATCGAGTAAGTAGAGGAACGGCTGAAAACATTATTAATGTAGAATACAGACACACTATTTTAAACAAAAAGTACCTTTCTCTACAAGCTATCGCTTTTTCAGATATTGGCTCCTTGCGCCAAGCAGGAGATTCTTTTGAATCTATGTTTATTAATAATGCTTTAAATTTTTACTCAGGCATTGGATTAAGACTGCATTCTAAATTCTTTTACAAAGCCATTTTCAGAATCGATTATGCGGTTAATGTCAACAATTTTAACCAAGGCGGATTTTCATTTGGATTGGGACAGTTTTTTTAGTTTAAAGTTTTAGCACAAATTGATGCCCTACTTTTTACATAAATATAAAAAACTAAATTTGAAAAAGGACTTTTGACATAAATTTAATAATTGTAACCTCCCAAATCAATTCCTTTTTTTTTAGTATATTTATGTTTTAATTTTCAACCAACAAAAATGGCATCAAGTATAAGCAAAACTAGCCCACAAAAAAATTATAAACTAAAACACATTAAAACCTTTCAAGATAATAAATGGGCGGTTGATAGGCGAATTTACCAACGTATGTTTGAGGCAGGTAATGTTGGATATTTATACTGCGACTTTGTATTTTACAATATTCTTTTTGATGAAATGGATTGGGAATGTAAAGTCAAATTTGTATGCACTAAAACAGGAAGTAAAAAAGAAATTTGTACGGTTAAAAAAGAGGCTAAAGTTTCTAAAAATGACAATACTTTTTCTGTTTTAGGTAGTTGGGGAACTGAGGATAAAACATTTTGGAAAAAAGGAGATTACCTATGGAAAGTATATTTAGATGATGAATATGTAGGTGAAGAAAGTTTTACTGTAAATAATCTCGGGTTGGTTTCAAAAACAAATAATCCATATTTTAATATTTTATCACTTAAAACTTTTAATTCTCCATCAGGCGTAGATATTCCGATTAAAGACAGAGTGTATCATACTCAATTTAAAATGAATTTTGTTGAGTATTTATCAGTGGAGTTAACGATTAGGAATTTTAATAAAAAAAGTGAGAAAATAGAAATCATTTGTAATTATAAAGATTCAGCTAATCGTGTTGTAGGAAAGTCTTTAAGATATATTACACTTGCTGGAAATTCGAACCATATAGAAGTTTTTAAATGGGGTAATGATTCTAAAACGTATTGGGTTGACGATTTTTATTCGGTTGATATTGTTTTTCAAGATGTATTAATTGCATCAACAAGAATAGATATGGGTAATGTAAACATTGAAGGGGTTTCAGAATCAATAAGCCCTGTTTATGGTGCCAATAGTCCAATAACCAATGAGGCACAAATTAGTGAAAAATCTTTAGGTGAATTATTAAAAGATTTAGATAAATTAATCGGATTAACTGCTATAAAATCTCAAATCAGAGAACATATTGACTTTGTGAAGTTTGAACAAATGCGGCAAGAAAAAGGTATTGCTGACCAATCAAAAGTTAAATTACATACCGTATTAATGGGTAATCCTGGAACAGGAAAAACAACAGTTGCTAAAAAATTAGGTGCCATTTATAAAGCTATGGGATTACTTAAGTCAGGACATGTTCATGAAGTAGATCGAGCTGATTTAGTAGGAGAATTTATAGGTAAAACAGCACCTTTAGTTAAAAAAGAAATAGATAAAGCCAGGGGAGGAATATTATTTATTGATGAAGCCTACGCTCTCTATCGTAAAGATACCGAAAACGATTATGGACATGAAGTGATAGAAATTTTATTAAAAGAAATGTCTGACGGACCTGGAGACGTGATGATAGTTGGGGCTGGATATCCTGAAGAAATGAACGAATTTTTACATTCAAATCCCGGATTAAAATCTCGTTTTTCACAATTTTTTAAATTTCCTGATTATACGCCTAATGAATTATTGCAAATTTCAGAATTGGTACTAAAAAATTATAAATTAGAAATTACAGATGAAGCGAATAATTATTTATTAAAAAAATTAACCCATGCATTTAGAGATAGAAATCAATCTTTTGGAAATGGACGTTATGTAAATGGTTTAATTAGTTCTGCAAAAATGAATATGGCATCACGCTTAATCAAAATGCCTAACACTAATAAATTAACAGATAAAGAACTAAGCACCATTCAGATTGAAGATGTTCAAAAAATATTTTTACAAGAATCATCAAAAAATTTAAACTTAGCCATTGACGAAAATATTTTAAGTGAAGCTTTAGCCGAATTAAATGAATTGATTGGGATGGATACTATAAAAAACGAAATTCGTGATTTAACTAAATTGGTTAGGTATTATAAAGAAATAGGCAAAGATGTCATGAATCAGTTTGTTTTACATACTGTTTTTACAGGAAATCCCGGAACTGGAAAAAC
>Ga0316208_1003157_pt1 | contig 12285 bp, 10 predicted proteins | sample 3monopyrite_MG_FD_204944 | JGI IMG/M metagenome (GOLD analysis project Ga0316208, IMG submission 204944) | Microbial mat bacterial communities from mineral coupon in-situ incubated in ocean water Damariscotta River, Maine, United States -... | ecosystem: Environmental > Aquatic > Marine >... | reverse complement strand
AGCCTCGGATAATATAGTTTCATGATCTTGAACGAGATGAAACATAAGCATCTAATCGATGAAATACGAATACTGGGTAAGTAAAATCAAAATAGCACTAACGGGAGACAAACGGGATGGAATTTTCGCATGTGGGAATGATTACCGAAGAAGTCAAAGAAGGCGAAACCTTCGTAGAGGCAACTCGCGTCTGGGTGACCGATTTCATCAAGCACCCGTACCATATCGAATGGCTTCGTTTTGAACAGGACAGCCCGCTGACCGGTCCGGTAAGAAACTTACCACATGTTGCCTACCGGGTCGATTCACTTGAAGCAGCTTCTGCAGGCATGAAAGTTCTCTTGGAGCCGTTCACTCCACTGGAAGGGCTACGCGTTGGTTTTTATGAAACATCCGACGGAGCGGTTATCGAATTCATGGAATACGATGAATCACCATTTGAGTCGTAACTGATCGTTTGAGGGAACCTCTATTAATTCAAAAGGAGTACAGACATTCCTGTCTGTTTCGTTTGAGCATACCCCACTTTAGGCAGACAAGAATGTCTACCCTCCACCTCGCAGGATTTTTTTGAATTAAAAGAGGCTCCCTTTATTGAAAAAACACTATTCGCCAATTGGGTAGCGATAGGGTGTAGATGCTTCATACAGATCCTGGCGTATTTTCAAATTCGTTTTTAATTCCTCATTGGCCAAGGCTATTGCTTTGAGGTTAGCTTTTTTTGCTTCTTCGAAATTTCCATTTTCCGCATAAGCAGTTGCCATTGCTGCCCAGTGCATCGCTTTGAAGTCAAGTTGATAGCTGACGCGACATCTTTTTCCAAATTCAGCAAGTTCAAGAGATCTTTTTTTGTCTCTTAAATCTTCTTCTGAACTTGCAGATTTAATTTCAGCAACGGACATAATAACATCTATGTTTTCTCGGTATTCTTCCATCGCTAATTCCAAAGCAACCAAAGCTTCCCGGTATTTCCCCAGTTGATAGTATGCTAAACCCTGGTACTGTCGTGTTTTTTCGAGCTCGGGCCATCTCTTCAGAATTTCATTTGCTTGCCTCAACAGTTCATCGGCGAGGCCTTCTTCCCAGTAAACTTCGCAGAGCTTTAATCTACCAACAGCATCTTCGGGATCATTTTTCACTCGCTGCTCCCAATAAACTCTCCGCTCTTCAGGTGAAGCCTCTTCAGTCGGCAACGCCTTGGTTGAAAGACGGCGAATCCTCACATTCTCGAGTTTCCAAACATATTCAATTCGATGTGAAGGGTGAGACGATTTATTTTTCGTTTCAGTATCAAATATCAGATACGACTTTTTTTCTACTGCTTCCTTAAAACGAATAAAGTCGGGGTAGTTCCCCAACCTGACTTCGTTTAAGGATTTTCTGATTTTCCAGTCGATTAAATGTAAGCCCGGTTTCATTATTCGAATCGATTGAGCATTTCGGTGCTTCATCGAATGGTCTGGAAAAAAAACTCTGTAGTGACAAATAAGTTCTTCAGGGGGGACAGCCTCTTGTTGTCTTGTTGGTTTGGGATAAGACCAATCCCCACGAATCCCAACATAAAGACGAGAGCCTTTTTCCTCCTGCCCGTTACTGATTGAAATTAAATCAGCCCATCGTATACCAATTTGAGTTGTTCCGGGGAAAGATGTCGCCTGGTCAACTTCAACTTGGAGATGAAAGGGGGCTTCAACGTTGATCAATGGCCTGGCCCAAAACCTCTGCGATTGATTTGTCTCACGACAAACCAATACATTCTGTTTCTGCTTTTTCCAATCGATCTTATTGCTTCCAATTTCCCAACCAAGACCTTTCTCCTGGAAATCTAATTCAACCCATTCATCCTGATAAAATGCCTTGAGTTGCTTGAGGATTTTTCCGGTATGCGAGTAGTACTGCTTTGCCAAGTCTTCTTTGGCAGTCAGCTTTAATACTTGCCATTCCTGCTCTAATTCGTCAATTTCAGAGAGCTGAGTACTTGCTGGCCAGGGTGTCCGTAATTTTTCATCAAATGCAAGCACACGATCATGCACTTCCCCCTGAGAGGCAGCAAGGCGATACAACAGGAACTTACCAAGACGATTGTTCTGTTGAAGTTGAGACCAATCGAGATCGCCTTGAGCAGCCTTATATTCTGCAAAAGCCTCTTTTTCTCGCCCCAGTTTTTCAAAAAACAATCCGAGTTTTGCCCGATGATAAGCTGTATCACCATATAAGTTCTCATCGGGATGAGTTGCCCGGTAAATGACGCGTTTGGCAAGAAACTCGTCAATAATTTTATTGGCTCCAAACTTCTTTAACTTTCCCCAGTCTTTTTCAAATTCGCCGTCAAGTAGAAATGGGAGTATCTCAAATACAAAATAGGGAACTTGCGTATCAAATCGATTGCTGAGAATACATTGCCGGGCAAAGTTGCGGTACTGGCTCATACTTCCTCCCCAGCGAGGCTGCATGACGTTCAACATATTGAAATAGGATGGTGAAAAATCGAATCGAGCTTCCACAGTTCGGCGAAACCAGTCAACTGGTTCATAATCCCTGTCTACTCCACCAAGCGAGACAGCGATCATCTTATAAGGAGGAAAAGGAGAATCCGGCCGCAATAAAAACGCATACTCCAAGTGGACCTTGGCAATGCTTAAAAGCTTTTCGAAATTCCTGAATTGCTCCTCGCTTGTATCCTTGGCCCATTTCCCGCCGCGAACCCGCCATGCTCTGCCCTCCATGTGAACCCCGATTAACCAATGCTTAATGAAAGGGTCAATTTTATCAGACTTCAAGCAACCGACTAACAATTCTCTTCGAAACAGATCGTTATTCACATCCCAGATACTGGCTAATTTATGATGCACACAAAGAGCCCATTGGTCTTGATCCGATTCTGCTTCTTCTTCCAGCCATCGTACAATGCTGACGATTAACGCGTGCTTGCGCCCGTTGCCTGTAAAAGATGGTGCCGTACTGTCAACGACAAACAAACGGAGGTAGATCTGCGTAAGAAGGGGGTACTGACTTTTACGAAGCTGTTCGATACACTCCCTCCAAATTGCTTCAGCTGCCTCTGCGTCCCCTTTGATCAGATACTGAATATGCGAAGTGTAGGTACGCAACAAAGGGTCTTTCGAGCCAATCGCGGTTACTTCATCAGCTAACTGCAATAATTCATCATTAGAAAGCGAACCCGGTTGCCTGGTTGCACTTAGCAGAAAAGCATGCAAAAACTTCTCACCAGCCTGCTTCACCTCCCCTTGATCTTTAGTTAACTTTCGATAAGACTCCAACTCCCGTAACCGATATTTCAGATATTTTTCATTAAAACTGCGTGCCGTTGGGATCTCCGCAGAAGCAGGCAGGTTGAGGGGTTCATTTAATGTTTTACCTGCTTTACTTTTCTTAAATACACTTATTTTCCCTCTCGCTTCTTTCGCAACTCGATACAGTCCCTGGCTATGTTCTACGCCATCACCACTGAAGGAAAAAAATGGGCCTTCTCCATAATCAGGAATCTCTAATGGTGTTTCAGCTCGACGTTTAGGATCAAAATATCCCAGCCGCTGAATCTGAGCATCCTCTGATTCTTTTTTGTTGACCGCTAATTCAACAGTCTCATTATTCTTACGTATAATCAGGACTGATAACAAACCAAGCATGACCAGGAATAGCACAGAGAAGCGTAGTATTTTTTTTGAGAATTGAGAGGCCACCGTTCCCGCTCTCTTTCGGATCTATCCAGATCACTAAGGGCCGTTCGAATAATAACTGTCGTATCCTAGATGTTCTATTTTCTTGGCTGAAGGCCAAAATTACCATAGCTTGGGGTAACGTCCAATACTGTCCGGGAAAAATAAATTACGCATTGCACCTATTTTAACTTTTAATTTATAAGAGCGGGTGTTTTAGCCTTTTTTCTTCAAACGGCGTCATAAAGCAGCCCGTTGACAAGGTCCAAAGACAGGTAATTCGTTTTTTAATGATGTTTTGAAGATAATGAATACTGCGAAATCAATTAAGATTAGCAAAAAAGTAAAAGAGGAAAGTTACATAAACTTTTTTCCCGGACAATATTGGGCGTTGTCCCAGGCTATGGTGAAAGAGGCCTTTGACCAAAAAAGTAGATGAAATCAGACAGTTATTGTTCGAGCGATACAAAGTTCCCTCCTTGCAGAAAGAGACGTGCAATGTGCGCGTCTGTTTTTGTTTGTGTTTATTGGAGTTATCGTTTGTTAGGCTTTCCAGCCTGACACCCATATTGCAGCAATTTTTATGAATGAATTTTCTGAGTTTACTGATCAAACGATCAGTTAATGGGTATGGAGAGTACATTTGTCAGGCTGGAAAGCCTAATCTACTTCCCTGCTCTTTGTTCAGCGGTAACGCCCACTGCGGCTGAATCGATATCATTCAGGAGAATTTCCATGAACCTAATTGAAAATCTTACGTTATCACAGGAGGAACAGATGTTGCAACCGCAAGGAGTGATCTTGCGAATTGACCGCGTCGGCTCTTTCCGGTTGATTTTGGCGGATCAGGTTATTTTAGGAGGGCCAGGTTCGTCTGAGGAAAGTGTTGTCAAAATCATGGCTCCCCTTTCTTCTCGGCATGCCTGTGTCCGCAGGAATAAGAGTGGATATTCGATTGAACCTCTTCGAGGAGCAGTCGAAATAAAATCGAAACTGAATCAAAAAAATGAATCGCGACTGTTATTGGGAGAAGCATATTTCGGAAATAACACGCAAGCGATGCTTACTCCAGAGGTTGGAGTAAAGCTCGAAGTTGTTTCGCCGTTGTCGCAGTCGGCACGATTAACCGTCACGCCGTCTCGTCGGTTGGATCAGGGATGGGATGGCCTTGTCTTAATGGAGAATATGATTCTCTTGGGACCAGGCCATAAGATGCACATTGTTTGCGAGCATTGGGAGCAAGCCGGAGCGTTGATTTTTCGGGATGGATTGTTCCGGTTCTGTACTCCGGTCGGCTTGGTAAATCTCGATAAAGATGAAACAGGACAGACAATCGATGAGCCAATCAATTTGAATCAACATTACTGTTTTGATGAAATCGGGCTCTATCTGGAAGGATGAGGGATGGGTATAATAAATCGTTGGGGTGCTCACATTCATTAGAGAAATATTTAATAGAATCTCTATTTATTCAAAAGGAGTACAGACATTCCTGTCTGTTTCGTTTGAGCAGGCTGTATGGTAGGCAGACAAGAATGTCTACCCTGCGTCCAGTGGAAAATTTATTTGAATAAATAGAGATTCTCTCAATAGAATCTTGCGAAAGCAGGGGCCAGGTTATGAAGTTTACATTTTCTGCAGGTGACAAACCGTTTGAGGGGTACACCATCAAACGGGCGATCCACCGGGGTGGGTTTGGCGAAGTTTATTACGCCCAGACCGACGCCGGGAAGGAAGTCGCGCTGAAACTTCTGCATGATAATATGGAAGTTGAACTGCGTGGTGTGGCCCAATGCCTGAACTTGAAACATCCGAATCTGGTCACTATTTTCGATGTCAAAACCGATGCCGATGGTGATCACTGGATTGTGATGGAATACATCGCCGGCGGAACACTGGCGGATATTATTGCGGATCACCCAGAAGGATTGCCTCACGAACAATGTGCAGACATCTTCCAACAGTGCAGCGAAGGACTCGCTTTTTTGCATGATCGTGGTTTGGTGCATCGCGACCTCAAACCCGCCAATGTTTTCACCGAAGAAGGCATCCTGAAAATTGGGGATGTTGGCCTGACAAAATTCATCAGCCAAACACATCGCAGCGCCCACACACAATCGGTCGGCACGGTTTACTACATGGCTCCCGAAGTAGCCAAGGGAAAATACGGCAAGGGGGTCGATATTTATGCGATGGGGGTGATCGCTTATGAAATGCTCACTGGAGAAGTTCCCTTTACTGGAGAATCGACCGGCGAGATTTTAATGAAACATCTCACTGAAAAGCCGGACCTGTCTCCATTCGAGAAACCGATTGCCCAGGTGCTTCAGCGATCTTTGGAAAAAGATGAGCAGAACCGTTTCGATTCCATCCAGGAATTCGAGCGATCCTTCACCGCGGTTTTATCCGGGAAGTCTATCCCCGTTGAAGTGGTTGAATTAGTTGAGCCCGTCTCGGTTGTTGCTGGTAAAATTGATAATGATGGAGTGCATGTTGCGACACGTTCGTCGCAAAAATCGAAAAAAGCAATGTATGCGAAGGAAGAAACAAGACCGTACGAACAATCACCTCATACTGCAAAGCGAGAAACGAGTTATACAGATTCCAATCCGCCGTTAATTACACAAGAACGGTTTGAAGCGTGGTGGTGGGTGCCTGCTTTAATGGGAGCGACTTTTCTTCTGACGAAAAGCCTGTTCGCTTCCGTATTGTTCAGCGGCTTGATCGCGGGAAGTGTCCACTGTTTTCGTCGGTCGTGTCAGTTTGTAAAACAGAATATCACTCCGCCACCTCAGGCCGTTCAAGCAAAAGCGAAGGTGAAAGAATTCATGAGTTCATTTCGCGTCGCCAAGCCGGTCCGCACGAGTCGATTATTGACCATCGACATGCTGCGAGGCATCGCGCTAACGCCGATTATCGTGGCGCTGCTGGCTGGCAGCATTCTGTTAATCTCGCGGGATTTTTTCTCCTCCGTCTCAGTCCCTGGTCAATTTGATCCGATTCAATTCGCTTTCTTTGTCATCTCTTCCACGTTTCTGGTTTGGATGGTTATCGTCATGAACCGTCTGTTTTATACCAAAAAGAAACAGAGACGCAATTCTCGCTTACGAAACGGTTTGATCGGCATGCTGTGCGGGACGGCTGTTTTCGGGATGAGTGACTGGTTGATGGTCGAATATCCGCAGCAGTTATTTCCAAGTGGAAACTCGGGTATTATTTCACAAATCGGTCGGCACTCTTTAGTGGAAGACAGGCAGAGCCAATTGTTTACACAATACGAAACAACACAACAGACGGAAACGGGACTTATTAAAGTCAGTGCAGCCCCGTCTGGAAAGAGTGATACGGGAATGAAAGCGACCTCTGCTTCAGCATCAGGAAACGATCACGAACATAAAGCCTCTTATGCTAGATCAAGACCGAAGCCATTCTGGTCGCCAACCTTGGCTGGTTATGCCATCTTTTTTGGCTCCCTGTTTGCCTGGCGAGCGTGGTGGCCGTTGGGAGATGTTTATCGTAAACGCCGCTTCCGACTTGGTTCGGTCGGGTTTACCGTGTTGGGTGCGTATCTGATCTGTTGTATTTTCACATTCCCAACCGTCTGGGCAATCACCTGGGCCGCCACGATAGCCGCGGCGGCTCAACTGGCTTCCCCGTGTGAGCAAGTTGAATAGAAAGAAGGAATGCAATCAAATGCCCTCAGTATCTTATGTTCCATCCATTGCTATGATCTTTCTGACCATCGTCTTTTTCATCGTCGTGGTCGGGCTTGGTATGCTTGTAGGAAAAAACGATAAACGATTCAGTCTGATGATTTTACTCTGTATACCTTTCGTAGCGATTTTTGTATATTTTCGCAGTCAAGTAGGAAATCATCACTCTTACGTAAGCGTTGTCGAACAGACTCGAACAGAGCCATTGATTGATCAAACAGAAGCGAAAGCCGCTAAGCAAACGGCAATTCAAACACGCATCGAAATTCTGGAAAAAGAACTCGAAGCAGAATTGAAACAAGATAGCAAACTTTCTGAAACAGATCAAAAATCCAAGAAGCCAAAACCGTCGCCAGGTGATGCAGCGGTTGCTGAAAAAAAAGAAAAAGAAGCCACGAGTAAGCAACTGGAAGAGACGAAACAGATACTCGAAAAAGCAAAGCAAGAGCTGAAACGAGAGAAAGAGAAATCGCTGAGTCAGCCACGGTGGATGTATTCCATCACTCTGCTGGATAAGAAGACTTTGGAAATATATCTTGCCAATCAGAATGATTTCCCCAATCGTTTTGTTGTCAGCAGTGGGCGTTTTACGACTATCGGTGAAGCACAAAGTGATGCTGAGCGTCTTGCGAAAACAGCAATCAAATCGAAAATAATCAGACAGGTCGGGCAGTCCCAGATAAGCATTGACGATAAGCAACTTCGCCCCCTTATCTCCAAAACTTACAACGAACAGTTGCAGGTAAAAATTCTGGATGGAAAATCAACCACCATGCACCGGCAGCATTTGCTCATCGATATGAGTCCTGAAAATATGACGGCGTTATTTCCCAACATGCGGAAAACCATTGTCGAAAAAAGAATTTACACGACTGCGGGCGGGGTACTTGGTATCATGTTGATGAGCGGCCTACTTAGTGTTGTTCTTTCGAGGTGCAAAGAGTAGTCAAGAATAATACATCACCTGGAACACGTTACGAGCTGAAAGTTTTTTTATGATTATCGAAAGAGGATATATTGTCGGCTGGTGGACGCTGGCACTTATTAATGCGGGAATCGCGCAGGGAAAAAACCGAAGTGGCCTGAACTGGTTTTTGCTTTCCATTTTCCTGGGACCAATTGCTACGTTTTTCCTGGTAATTATGGACAAGCTGAATTCATAAAAGCCGTTGATGCAGACCCTGCGCAATTTGCACTACAAGCCGAGGGATCGTTTTTTTGCTTCAATTGTTTCGATATGATGCGGAATATGCCCGGTGATGCGTTCCAGTAGCGTCTTGATCGATAATTCCCCATCTCGCGAGTGCATGCCGATGCGTTCGAATTCAGCCTCATCAATTGTTTTCAAAATTGATGCCAGTTGAATGCGAGTCACTTCGATTAAACGAAGTTCGTTACCGATATCGCGAGCTTCATAATGTAACCTGGCAACAAAATCGTTCGGATCTCCGCCAAGTAAGGTTGGGACTTCTTCTGCAATGATACGTTTCATGCGGTCTGCGTAAATTGGTTCAAAATCAGCAATATGACAAATTACCTGCCTGGTTGACCACCTGCCTGCGATCGGACTGGCATCGAGTTGTTCCTCTGTCATTTGCGAAACAGAATTTGCAAGCAAACTCGGACCTGTTTCATAATTTTTGATGAGCTGAGCGATCATTTGGGTCTCTCCTTTTTAATCGATTCCGTGATTGCGTTTACCGTCTACTATTACGCAAAACCTAACATCGCCTTCAATGATACCTATATTTTCTCTCCAAGCACAGCTTGAATATCTTTTGGTCTCCAAGAAAGACGGCTTATTCCCAGCACGGCTGGACTGTTCTGACCGCCGTAACCAAAATGAGCTTTTCAAAAATTTGCGCACCGCTAAAAAAATCTTATCATTAGTAGTATAGAGAGATAAAAAGAGGTTGAAATCCATTAAAGGTTGCAGCCTTGCATTCTTTAGTCTGTTGTCTCTAATATGAAAAGTACATGAATCAGGTCTGCTGCGACTCACCTGTTACCTCAATTTCTACCTTCAAAGGAGACCCCGGGATGCCACGTTTAAGCTATTTCGCTTTGGTTATGACATTACTATTTTTCTCTTCGAACGCAAAGAATCTGCTGGCTCATTGCGAAGTACCTTGCGGTATCTATGCGGATCAGCGGCGATTCGAAGAGATGCTGGAAGATCAGATGACGATTGCAAAATCGATAGCCAACATCAACGGGCTGGCTGGTAAGAAGGACGCACAGTCGGTTAACCAACTGGTTCGCTGGATCAACACTAAAGAAGCCCATGCGACCAACGCTCAGCACATTATGGCTCAGTATTTTCTGACACAACGCATTAAAGCGGATTCAAAAGATTATACTAAAAAACTGGCAGCCGCTCATGCCGTCATGGTCGCAGCAATGAAATGCAAGCAGAACACAACCCCTGAAGTTGGGATTGCGTTAGAGAATGCAATCAAAAAATTCTATGAAGCGTATGAAGGAAAAAAATACGGTGCTGAGAATTCTCATCCACGTCGATAATGAATCATCGATTCTGAAATAGAAAAAGCTCAGGCATTTGCCTGAGCTTTTTCTATTTCACCTCTTTAGATGATTATTTCGTAACTATTCAGTGACGTTTAGTTTTTACAGGAATTCAGGCTGCTCGTAGGGTCCGCTTGAAGTAGAGGGATCCACTTCCCATCGTGGTCCGCAATAGCGGACCCTACACCAGAGCTGAATAGTAACATTATTTCTTCGGTCGTTTGCGGGCGGAGTGATGATCTTTGGAGAGTGGTTTGAGGGAATCGAGTCCGCGAATTTCAAATGATAATCCTTCCTGCTCGAAGTCCTGTTTCATTTCTTCCAACTTTTCCATCACGCTGTGGTCAACCAGTTTCGCGCCAGAAACATCGATGATAAGATTTCTACGTTGCCCCATGCCAAGTTGGACAATCTGTTTGCGGAATGGAATCCAGTTACTGAACACTGCGGATTCCCGGGCAATGATAACGCTTGTTTTGTCATCGATATTTTCAACATCGAGATAAGGGCAAAACAGCGATTTGATGGAGACGCCATTGATGATGTGAATGAACATTTTCAGGGCAATTCCAATTGCGATCCCAATCAATAAATCGGTTGCAAGAACAGCAATAAGGGTGGTGACAAAAATGAGCAGTTGTTCTGTACCGATGCGATACACATGTAGGAATTCAGAAGGATGAGCCAGGCGATAACCAGTAAAGACAAGCATTGCCGCCAGCGCTGCCAGAGGAATTATGTGCAAGTAAATAGGGATTAACGCAACGCATATCAGCAGAAAGATTCCATGCCAAAGGTCAGCAAAGCGGGTGCGGGCACCGTTATCAATGTTTGCTTTACTTCGCACAATTTCAGAAATCATCGGTAACCCCCCAACAAATGCAGCGCATAAATTGCCTACACCGACAGCGATAATATCCTTATCCATGTTTGTTTTGCGTTTCCAGGGATCGAGTAAGTCAATCGCTTTGGCAGAAAGGAGTGATTCCAAAGAACCGATGACAAAAAACATAAAGACCCAAGGCCAGGCTTTTGCCTGAGCCAAGGCAGAAAAATCGGGAGTGGTGATATCATCGAACATTCCAAAAATTCGATCAGGCATTTTGACTAAAAACCGTTCGCTTAATTGATACTTATGCTCCTGCAAAACATAAGAATGTTCGTGCATCAAGTCAAAAAACATTCCCATTGGGATCGCAATAAGCAAGACCGCCATTGGGGAGGGAATCAGTTTGAGTGGTCCCAGTTTTGAGGAAATCATCGGCCAGACAAACATGATGAGAATACTGACGATGCCAATGGCTGCGATAGCCGGGTTTGCTTCTGCAATGTAATGCGGAAACTCACTGAGCATTTCAAGCGGTTCACCCGAGCCGGAAACTCCTAGTGCAACGGGAAATTGTTTAATGATAATAATGACGCCAATCGCGGCAAGCATTCCATGAACGGCTGCCAGCGGAAAGAATTCGACAAGAATACCCGCGCGAAAAAAGCCGAAGATTATTTGCATCACCGCAGCGGCGACTCCGATAGCCAGTGCCGCTTTATAGGCGGTCATATCGGCTGCATCCCAGCCACCCGTCATACCGTTGCCACCGAAGTCTTCGATACAGCCAATTGCAATGACAATCAAACCGGCAGCCGGACCTTTAATGGTCAATTCTGAATTACTAATAAAAGTGGCTAAAATCGCTCCGATGATCGCAGTAAAGATCCCGGCAATGGGGGGGTATCCACAAGCCAGCGAAATCCCCAAGCACAACGGCAACGCGATCAGAAAAACGAGTAGCCCGGAAATGAGATCGTTTTTCAGGTACTTGGTAAAGCCGGCAAGATTGCCGCGTGGGACTTCGGTTGGTTGAGATTCTGGTAAGCTGTTATCTGACATGAGTGGACTCCGATTTCATTTTAATAATTGCGAGGAGGTAAGTCAGGCTGTGCCTGGCAAAGGTGGATTCCTCGATTAGTCTTGTTCCTCTAAAATTATAAGAAAAATCAGATTCCGTCAGACACAGCCTGACCGACCTTAATTTTTAGTTGTTTTGAGATCTATCACGGGTTCTATTTTTTATATACCGATAAGCAATAAGTTCTTTTTTGCTGCGCGATACCGCGAGGCAACGCCGGGTTGCGGAAACAAACCGCCGCCGATAATTAATAATGTTAATGTGAGAACTGCAAATCTCTCCTGCGGTATGGCGTTAAGAGAAATGGACGATTATTCAGAGCCATCACGCCTATCACGCCTATCACGACAAGAAATAGCGTGGGTATCACCAGTGCAATAACACCAAATCCGTAGAAAATAGAATCAAAATCCATATTAGTATCTTATCAATGAAATGCTGCGCAAAAGTGGCAGGATG
>Ga0316208_1003156_pt1 | contig 12288 bp, 10 predicted proteins | sample 3monopyrite_MG_FD_204944 | JGI IMG/M metagenome (GOLD analysis project Ga0316208, IMG submission 204944) | Microbial mat bacterial communities from mineral coupon in-situ incubated in ocean water Damariscotta River, Maine, United States -... | ecosystem: Environmental > Aquatic > Marine >... | reverse complement strand
GATACTAGTACCCTTTCAGGGCTTAGATTTGGGGTGTTTGTTTCCATAACCCGCTCCGTTGTCGCTCCTTAAATCTTTTGCAACCCCTTCTTTTAGGATTGAAGCTGCACTAGGAGGATAAGAGACTAAGAGCCTCAACTGATGGTAATCCTCTTAGGCGATAATTTCGTGAATCGGCTCAACGTGTTCGACGCCGACTAATTTTTGATCGAGGCTCCCATAGAAATAAGAAAGGCGATTCGGGTTTAGTCCCATTTGATGCAGTACCGTTGCATGCAGCCGTTTCACATGTAACGGATTCTCCACCGCGGCTGAGCCTAATTCATCTGTTGAGCCAAACGACGTTCCCCCCTTGATACCGCCTCCTGCCATCCACATGGTGAATCCGTAAGCGTTGTGGTCTCGCCCGGAACCTTTTGCATATTCTGCGGTTGGTTGCCGACCGAATTCGCCGCCCCAGATAATCAGCGTACTGTCGAGCATCCCGCGATCTTTCAAATCTTTGATGAGCGCTGCAATCGGCTGGTCGGTTTCTCCTGCGTGCATATTATGATTCAATTCCAGATCGCCATGCGCGTCCCAGTTGGCATCGTTATGATTGCCTCCCGAATAAATCTGAATGAATCGAACTCCCCGCTCGACCAGACGTCTGGCGAGTAAGCACTTACTGCCGAAATCTTTTGTTTGCGATTTGTTGATACCGTACAACTGTTGTGTTTCCTGCGTCTCCTGCGAAAAATCGACTGCTTCGGGGGCGTGTGTCTGCATATTGTAGGCGAGTTCGTAAGAAGAAATTCTTGCAGAAAGTTCGGATTGATCTACCCGCGTTGCCAGATGACGCCCATTGGCAACTTTTAACGAATCGAGCAGTTCTCGTTGAATCGCCTGCGTCACTCCTGCGGGCCGATTCAGATCAAGAATCGGCGGTCCCTGTGAATTCAAAACGGTCCCTTGATAATTGGCGGGCATGAATCCACTCGTCCAATTCTTGGCCCCGCTGATCGGCCCACCTTTCGGATCGAGCATCACGACGTAACCGGGCAAGTTTTTATTTTCAGTACCGAGACCGTAATTGACCCAGGAACCGATTGTCGGGTTGCCACTTAAAATGCGTCCCGAATTCATCATCAGCATCGCAGAACCATGAATCGGCGAGTCGGCTGTCATCGAATGCAAAAACGCAATGTCATCAACATGCCCCGACAAATGCGGAAACAGATCACTGACCCATTTCCCGCTCTCGCCATACTGTTTGAATTTCCAGCGGGGTTCAACAACACGCCCTCCCTTTTTGTGACCACCCCGCCCGAACGTATCGACATCAACCGTCTTGCCATCCATGCCGATCATGCTCGGCTTGTAATCGAAAGTGTCAATATGACTCGGCCCGCCATACATAAACAGAAAAATGACGTTAGTCGCCTTGGGAGGAAAATGAGGCTTTTTAACATCCCCCTGTTGCCCGGCAGCAGAAGCCGAATGACCGAAAAAGCCATCTTCATCAAGCATTGAAGCCAGAGCAACAGAACCAAATCCTGCACCGGTTTCCCAAATGAATTCCCGCCGCGTTCGACCACAAAAGTTTTTCCGATTCATCATATCTCTCCACCAGAAAGAAAAAAGGGGGGTAGTTCTGAATGCCACTGTCGAGAATGGAGTATACAAAAAATGTGTGATCAATGCTCTTATCAATGAAATGCTGCGAGAAAATGGCAGGATATTTGATGAATTGTAGGTCAGGCTTTCCAGCCTGATGAATGTGATTTCCAAGATAATCACTCTCTGATTGACCCGTGAACTTAGCCCGGATTATTTATTAGGTTTTTCGATTACCCAATAATGATACTTCTGGTGAGATATTGGGGAATCGACATTAGAGTAAAGTAGACGGCCCCCTTTCCCCCGTTGGGGTCTTGGACGATTTTGATTGTTGGGGTTCAGATGAGCGTTGGCACGATGCTCTTAATAAGGGGAGCAACCGGCGAGGCCAAGTTGGAATGTCTTGTCGCAGAATTTCCCGAAGTGATGCAGGTAAGGCCAATGACGAGGCAGGAGGATCAGAATTCGACGGCTACTGACGCGAATCTCCGCAGCCACTTTGATCAGACGAGTACGCCAGGTACAGGGTTGTCCTTCGCCAAGAGGATCTTCTCGACGGCGACGATTTTGTTGCTGACGTCTTGAGTTCTCTGACTGCGCATTCGGGGGGACACCATCGATCACTTTTTCAGCAGGAGGCTCGGCGATCAGTTGCCTGGCGCGAACCAGTAAGTTGTGAGCCAGGCAATGAAGATTCAAGCGGAACAGGTTCGCCATATAGCGATGATCGAGAGGGCTAAAGGTGGCAGGAACCTTTTCTCTGTAATTTCACCCAAAAAGTCAATCAGTTGTGACCCGAAAGCACAATAGCTACTCGATAAATACCTGAAAAACGAGATTAAAGGTTCCTGACACCTTTAATCTCTTCCTTTTTTACTGGAGTTTGGTTGGCTGTTGGTTGAAGAAACGGCAAGGCGTGAGTAGCATGGTTGAAAGAACAGGCAATCCATCCAATTTCCCATAAAAGAATAACGAATCGTTAATGAATGAGGCTCTTCGCCAGACTCAAAGCCATTTAAGGCGGTTGCTCTCTCAGTATGGGATCAATCCGCGCAATAATCTGGGGCAAAATTATTTAATCGATTTGAATATTCTCGATTTTCTTGTCGATAATGCCAATCTGAGTGATAACGATGTCGTTCTGGAGGTTGGCACCGGGACCGGCGGGATGACTGCGTTTATGACCGCACAAGCCGGGCATGTGATTTCTGTCGAGCTGGACAAAAACATGCACCGCATGGCGAGCGAGCAAATCGGGCATATTGAAAACCTGACGCTGCTTCAGGCAGACGCCCTGAAAAACAAAAATAACTTCTCGCCCCAGGTGCTGGAGTTAGTTGAAGAGCAGCTTGCGATCAATCCAAAAAGACGCCTCAAATTGATCGCCAATTTGCCTTATGCGATTGCAACGCCTGTCGTTTCCAACTTGGTGGCAACCGATCTTCCCTGGGAACGGATAGTTGTAACGATTCAACTAGAACTCGGTTTACGAATGCAGGCCAAGCCGCGTAATAGTACCTACGGGGCGCTTTCCATCTGGTTGCAGTCACAAGCGTTTGTGAAATTGCTCAAAAAATTGCCCCCTTCGGTTTTCTGGCCCCGCCCGAAAGTGAACTCTGCGATCATGCAGTTGGTCCCGAATCCGCAAGGAAAAAAACTGATTCTCAATCGTCCTTTCCTCCAAGACTTTTTAAGACGGCTGTTTCATCAACGCAGAAAAATGATGCGATCTGTTTTGGTTGGCATGTATCGTAAAGAAATGCCCAAGGCAGAAATTGATCGCCTTCTGCAAGAGATGGAGCTGGGAGAAAGCACCAGAGCCGAAGAGCTACCTCCAGAGACACTTGTGAAATTGGCCAATTTGATTTATGAAAAAACAATTACCTAAAAAAGAACACGAATATTCACACGAATATTCAAAGGAAGCAAGAACCGGTTGATGTTTTGTTTTATGGAATCGCTATCGACTCTCATTGAAATGGTATTGACAAATCAAATTGGTTAGCGACAATGAAGGCAGAGCAATGGTTTGGTTTGACTTTTTCTGGACGGCTGAAATTATCGCACACATTGAAGAGCATGGCTTAACGGTCCAAGAAGTGGAATACATTGTTGAACACCCGGAAGAACGGGAAACAATTCGTACTTCAGACAATCTTGTTGCCAAAGGTTATTGTTATAACGGCAAATATATTGTTGTCATTTACGATATGATCGACAATGTGACTATATTACCAGTCACCGCCTTCATTCCAGGGCAAGATTAAGGGAGCAGAATCAATGGCAAAGAAGGGAAAACGTATTTCAAAACATCCGCTGATAACGTCTGAAAGACTGGCTAAAAGAAGAGTCGATGCTCAATTGGCAGATGATTATTATCTGTCGGAAGAAGGTCGGGCAGAAATGGCGAAGTGGAAGCAGGAGAGCGAAAAGAAACGAGGGGGTAATCGAAAAGGTTCTGGCAGAAAATCAATCTACGGAACGGCAAAAGTAAAAACTTCGACTGCTTTTTCAGTAGAAGTGAAAGAGTACGCCGAAGGGTGTGGATTGAGTTTATCCCAACTTGCCGAAGAGGCCATTCGAAGAACGAAAGCGTTCAGGGATTGGAAAAAGTCTAAGTCCACTGAATAGTTACTAAAGGTTATAACGGCACAGAAAGGAACGTCTGTGTTTCAATCGAATTTTAAAAAGGTTTGCAGATGCAGCATAAATATAATTTGGAGGAAGGAACAACCAGATCTACGACAAATGGAATAACCGAGTCTAAGACTATGGCTGGATCAAAGTCGATGCAGGATCGCATTATTGGTGAAGGATTAACGTTTGATGACGTGCTGTTGATTCCCGCTTACAGCGAAGTGATGCCGAGCGAGGTTGATATCAGTTCGCAGTTAACGCGGAACATCAAGCTGAGTACGCCGATCATTTCCAGTCCGATGGATACCGTCACGGAAAGTGAAATGGCGATTGCGATGGCTCAGGAAGGGGGCATCGGCATTATTCATAAAAATATGTCGATCGAACAACAGGCGCTGCAGGTTGATCGCGTGAAGCGAAGTGAACATGGCGTGATTGTCGATCCAGTCACCCTGCCTCCCAATGTGACTGTGGGCAAAGCACGTCAATTAATGGACGAGCGAAATGTGGGGGGAATCCCGATCACGGAAGATGGGTATCTTAAGGGGATTTTAACGCGTCGCGACCTGCGATTTCTCGATTCTGAAGAAACTCGCATTTCTGAAGTGATGACCAAGGAGAATCTGGTTACTGCTTCTGAGACAACAGATTTGAAAGAAGCAGAGAGAATTCTGCGAGAAAATAAAGTAGAGAAACTTTTACTGGTAAATAGCCGATACCAGTTAAAGGGATTAATCACAATCCGAGACATCGATAAAAATATGCAGTTTCCTTGGGCATCGAAAGATGATCGCGGACGGTTGCGGGTTGGGGCGGCGGTTGGTGTGCATGACATGCAGCGGACCGAAGCGTTAATCGAAAAAGGGGTCGATGTTCTGATTGTGGATAGTGCCCACGGGCATTCTGTCAATGTGATGGAAACGGTTCGTGAAATTAAAAATCGATGGTCAATCGATGTCATTGCGGGCAATATCGCGACTTACGATGGAGCCAAAGCGTTGATTGATGCTGGCGTCGATGGCGTGAAAGTGGGGATTGGTCCGGGATCGATCTGTACAACACGAATTATTTCCGGCGTCGGGATGCCTCAACTGACCGCGATCAGTGAAGCAGCCAAAGCGGCAGAAGAAGCAGGGATACCAATCATCGCTGATGGCGGGATTCGATACAGCGGAGATATTTCCAAAGCACTGGCTGCGGGGGCATTCAGTGTGATGCTGGGTGGATTACTGGCTGGTCTGGATGAAAGCCCGGGCGAGTTAATTTTATATCAGGGACGTTCCTTCAAACGATACCGGGGGATGGGATCGTTGGGAGCGATGGTCAAAGGAAGCAGTGATCGTTATCGCCAATCGTTGACCGAAGAAGACGGGAAGAAAAAATCTCAAAACAAACTGGTACCCGAGGGGGTTGAGGGAAGAGTTGCCTATAAAGGACACTTGAGCCAATTTATTTACCAGTTGGTTGGAGGTTTGCGTGCAGGGATGGGATACCTGGGCGTGAAGTCGATTGAGCAGTTAAGAACTCAATCGCAATTTATTAAAATATCAGCGGCTACGGTGAGGGAGAACCATCCGCATGACATCGCCATTACACAAGAAGCACCAAACTACACCGCAGAACACTCGCCGGGGGGGCGCAAGTAAATTTCTGCTGGGTGCAGTTTCTGTTTTATCAATGTGCCTCTGCGCATTTTTTCTGGTTCAGGCCATTGGCGCCGAAGAAGGTCCGTTGGATCGTTTGCGCAATCGCTCTGCAGAAAAACGATGGAAAACCATTCGGGAACGGATCGCAGATCGTCGGGAATCTAGACGAGAACGTGTTGAAAGCAGAAAAGAGTACCCAGTAGATTCTTCCCAAGAAGAAAATGCCAAGCTGGTTCAGAAAAAGAAACTTGCGAAAAAGTCGCAACAGGATCAGCTACCTGCAACATCCTCTTCTCAAAAGAAGAAGTCGCAACTTCCTGCTGTCACCCCCTTTACAGCGGACCAACCGATTTATTTCGAACAGTTTCAATTCGATAAGCAACACGCTCGAAAAAGATCACCCAAGCATGTAAGCGGAAGCCGAAAGCTACCCAAAAGCCAAAAATCTGCTGCTGCAATCGAACTCCCTTTGCCAAGCATTCATCCTGCTCCGTTTCCAGCTTCCAAGCAGGTGAATGATTTTCCGCTTGTTAATCCTCTACCGGTTTCGCACTCAAAAGAGATTTCTAAAACAAAGAATGTGAATACTGCTTTTGCTCCTGATGTGAAACTACCCGGTTTCAAGCCGGATGTACCGAATCTCAATTCGGCTACTCCAGAAGAAGTTGAGAACGAACTCAAAGCGCAAGGGCTTGGTAGTGAGTACGATGAAATTAAACCGATTCAGTCAATCTCACCTTTTGTTGATTACGAGCCGGATAAAAAACTCCGTGCCGAAGATCCCGGCAGGCACCTCTGTTTTCCCGAAGAGGTTCGCTCTGATCTCATTTCCAATGCCAATGTACAATGCCCCGGTATTGAATCATTACCGGGTTCAGAAAAACCTCTTTCACGCAACTTCGCTCATCTGGATTACGCTTGGAAAGCGTCGAATATTCACAGCTATCCACTCTATTTTGAAGATCCCAATTTGGAGCGCTACGGTCACATCCACCGACCGCTGATTCAACCGATTGCTTCATTGACTCGTTTCAACATACAGCTTCTCGGCTTACCTTACCAAATGGCAATGCAACCTGTTTCGAAATGCGTCTATCCTCTGGGGTACTACCGCCCTGGCGATGTCTGCGCCCCGAAGTACCATTATCAAATTCCTCTCAACCCCTGGGCCGCCCTCGCAGTTGCAGAAGTTTACACCGGATTATTCTTCCTGATCCCTTGATGTGATTTAATCTTCCGGGGTGGTGAAGACGATCTTTTTGCCATCGGGAGACCAGCAGATGTCGCGTGGCCATTCGATTTTCTGTCCCGGTTTCCAGACGCGAGGCTTTTGTTTTTGCGTCGGATCGATTTCGTAAAACTGCTTGATATCTTCTTCTGGGGAATGAATCGTACTCAGAATAAATTTACCGCTCGGGTGCCAGGTGCTATCTTCTGAGGGCTCTTTTTTCTCGACATTGTATTGCACTTTGACCCCCTTGATTCCTCGATCAATATCGATGGTGATCAATTCCTGTTTTCCCTTTTTCGTCATCGCTTTAGTGCAGATCGATTTACTGTCAGGCGACCAGCAACTGTTCCAGTAGAATTGACGAAACGGAGCTTCCCCTGCAGGAAAGATATAGCGGAATGTTTCCTCTTGCGGATCGTATATCATCAAATTGGGGCCGCTGATGTAAACAGAATAGACAATCATTTTACCATCGGGAGACCACTGCGCTCCCCAGCCATTCTTTTCAATTTCCTTCCGTTTAGTTCCCTCTGCATTCATCATCCAGACGCCGTGGGGCGAATAGCGGCTAAAGGCAAAGCGTTTTCCATCAGCCGACCAACTCGGCATCGCCCCATCTCCCAAATCTTTCATGCCGGTTCCATCGGCGTTGATCACCAGAATATGAGCTTGCTGACCGTTCTTGCCATTTTGCGATTCCCAACCATCCATCGCAATTTTACTTCCATCGGGCGAGAACGCAGGAGAGCCCAAAGAGGTATATTGAGGTGAAGTAAATAACTCCTTCAAATTATTCCCATCCGCATCCATCATCCACAACACATGATGCCGCGTATTCTTTTTCGGTTGTGCGTCTTCGTTCTCAGCCAGAAGTGATCGAGATTGATTCGCGCAGAGTACAAGTAGCAGAAAAGAAGTTCGACCGACAGCATGAAAAATATGTATCATGGCATTTCCTCGTTTTTTGTTTTTCGGGTTTTTCGGACTTTTGTTGGGTATCACTGCTCTGTTATCTCGCGCAGCAGCCTTGGAATAGAAAGTATACCTGTTTACGCAGTCGCCTTTGGCTTGCCGTTAAACGAATTACCTGTAACTGTTCAGCATATGTTGGACACAACCCTGCGAAATGCAAACTGAAGAGGCGACAGTTATTGTTTCATCAATCCAGGCCCGACCACTTCAGTGGATGGGCTACCCAGTTCTATTAAAATATCCTGCCGGTTTTGTACGACGTTTCATTGATAAGATACAAAATACATCTGCGAGCGGTAGGTGTACGGAAAGTAGCGTTTATGGCGATGATATTCATAACATATTCCCTAACCCGGTGTAGCCGGAACCAAATAAGTTTTACTGCAGAGAACCACGAAAGAAACGAAAAACACGAAAGAAGAGTCAATCATTCGTTTAACGGCAAGCCGAAGGCGACTGCGTCAACCGGTTTGCTTTATTTTGAAGGTGCCGAACTGCGAATAAACGTGAATTTTCGCGAATTAATTTTCAGTCACCGTATCTGTTCTTTTTTCCTTTTCTTTACGTCGCCGCGTCTTTGCGTGAAACTTTTTTCTATATTTTTCTCCTCTTTTTGTTTTGCCTCAGTGTTCTCTGCGTCTGGGTGGTTCACTTCTTTCTGGGTGGTTCACTTCTTTCTTCTTCGCGGAAAAATATCCTGCCACCTTTGCGCAGCATTTTATTGATAAGAGCCTAACCCGGATAAACCGGAACCAAATAAGGAAATAGGCGTTAGGGAAAAATATCCTGCCACTTTTGCGCAGCGTTTCATGGATAAGACACTATTGATACCCCACATTGATAGTTCAGAATTATAACGGAAATATGAATAATAGCTGTAAAACCACTGCTCAAACTGTTTTATTCAAGTTTCCGCACAAATTGAATTTCACGTATTGAGTTCACTTTGAGTCTGCCGGTATACATACTTGTATGAAAAACTATGCAAAAATATCACACGTTGTCTCGTTATCATTGATCCTGCTTGGCGGCTTTCTGGGGGTTCCCCGTGCAGAGGCTCAATTGACACTTGGCAAGCTTGTTCAAAGCAGTGAAAAAGACCTTGATGTTCGGTATCGGGATGTGGCAGATGCCATCGTTCTTTTTCAGCGTGGCAACGGACCGGCTGCCCTGAACATGTTGCGAACCGCCAAGCAGCAGCACGCAGAACTCCCCCCTGGCGAGATTATGTTTGCTCATTTATGTTTTGCCAGTGGTAATACCAAACCGGGGCGAGAAATTTTGCAGGTCGCTGCGGTGGAGGCACAGGATGATCCGGAAGTCTGGAACATGCTTGCCGATTTGCAACTTCGTGAGGGACATTTCGCGGAAGCAGATTTACTTTTTTCCAAAGCGATCGATGTTGCTAATAAATTCAAGGGGAATGTAAAACGTCGTGAAGCTCAATTGATCAACGCCTACGCGGGGGCAGCCATGACCAACGAACGCCGCAGTCAATGGGAACTGGCAGAATACTATTTACGAGCCTGGATTAAACTCGCCCCCCAAACAGCCGAGGTTTATCCGCGTCTGGCAGCCACGCTTATCAACACAAATCATTTTGATCAAGCGATGAAAGTGTTACAGGATTTGCGAACGCTGGATCCGAATCAGCTTCCAGCCGAAATCACACTCGGCATGACATACCAACGTCTTGGCAAAACAGAAGAAGCAAAACAATCGATGCTTGGCGGGCTGGAAAAACATGCAGACGATTTCGGCAGCCAAATTGCAGTCGCCCGCTGGTCATTGGGAGTAGGCGACCTCGACCGCGCCCGCACATGTGCTGCCGCCGCATTGGCATTACAGAAAAATTCCCACCTTCCCGATCTAATCAACGCTCAGGCAGATTACCTACAGGGGAAATTTGCAGAAGCAGAAGCGGGCTTCCAAAAAGTATATCAGGACCAACCGGCTAATTACGATGCGATCAACGGACTCGCCTTATCGATGCTTGCTCAAAACGATGCTGCGAAAAACAAACTTGCTTTACAATATGCCGAATTGAACGCGAAATCAAACAACGATTTCCGCGCCCCACGCGGAATCCAGGCAGCCAGTTTATTATCCTGGGCGTTATTCCATAATGATAAAAAAGAAGAAGCCATCAAGCTAATGGCGACAATCATCACCAACAGTTCGGTCTCCCCGGAAACAGGCTACTACGCAGCCGTTCTGTTTGCTGACCAGGGACGCAAAGACGTTGCCAAAGAATTACTAACCAAAGCTCTGGCAAGCAAAACGCCATTCGCCTACCGCAATAAGGCAGAAGCATTACTGGAAGCAGTCAAGTGATTTACTGGTCATCCCAATGACGATCACTTGAAATCCACCTCATTCAAGACAAATTTTGTCAGAAAAGGCATTCAATTGTCAAAGTCAGAGAGCGTTGTATGAACGCCATTTCTATAGAGACGTCAAAGTTTTCGAGTTTTTTCTCCGTGGCCTTGTGGTTAACTTTATTCCGGCTACGCCGGGTTAGGATTCAGCAGAATAGAGTGTGCTTTGTTCTGTTGAACGTAACTATTCAGCGATGATTGATTTTTGTCGGAATGAGGGCTGTTTGTAGGGTCCGCTATTGCGGACCACCGCGTGAAATTGGGGGATCCCCTTACCATCGTGGTCCGCGGGTAGCGGACTCTACAACGTCGCTGAATAGTTACTGTTGAACAATAGTAGCCGCGGATGAGCAATTGCGTTTATTTGGTCAGTTCTTTCAGGCGAGTCCAATATTTTTCGACTTCGACTTCCTGTGAATTATTGGGATTCGGTTTCTTTTTGATGATGCGAGCTGGAAAGAGGATTTTGTTTTCTTCTGTGATGACTGTTCCCTTACTTGCTTTAAGAATCGCCGCAAGCTCCTCCCCTTTGGCGAGCGCTGCCAGAACCCGGATCGATTCGTAACCGTACATGTAAGGGTTTTGCACAACGGTTGCATAAATTTCTCCATCGACGATGCCCTGTAAAGTTGTGTCGTCTTCATCGAAAGCAATGATTTTTATCTTGCTAAGTTTGTCTGCTTCTTTCACCGCTTCCAGGCATAACGGCGGGTTATAGGCGAATAAGCCAACCATGCAGTTCATTTCCGGATATTTTGAGATCGCATCGGAAGCATCTGCTTTTGCCTTGGCAAAGTCGAAGCCGTCAACTCGTGTATCGAGAATGGTATATTTTCCTTCGGTGATTGATTGCCCCTGTTTATCGAAACGGCTGGAGTTGGGCTTGCGTCCAAGGATCGCATCGATCACCCCCTGACGGCGCAGTCTTGCGTTATCCTGATCGATCCGTCCGATGAACAGCATGATCTTTCCACCTTCGGGTAGCGCTTCGCGAACAACCTCGCCACAGATGCGACCGGCATCATAATTATCCATGCCGATATAGCACAGACGTTTCGAGTTGGGTGCATCCGAATCGTGAGTGATTAAGTTGGTTTGCTCCGCGGCAAAGTTCAGCAGATCTTGTTGCCCTTCCGGATCGATCGCGCTGATCGCGATGCCATCAATTCCATCGACGAGTAAATCTTCCACCACTCGCTTTTGCCCGGCGACATCATCTGTCGGCATGAAGACTTTTACCTCCACATCAAAATCTTTCCCGGCTGCCTGAACGCCTTTTTCAGCAACATCCCAGAAACTGGCCGGCCCGTTGGTGATAAACGCGACATGGGTTTTGCCCGAATCGTTTTGCTGTTTCGGCTCACATCCGGAAAATGACATTAACGTGACAAAAAATAAAGCGAGGCCGATTGTTTTTTTCATCTTATCTTCTCCCTTGATGTTCAGTTCAAAATGAATCGTTTATTGCCGGGATTTCCATTGGTAATACCTGCCTGTCGTTGTATTAAATTACCAAGTTCAACATGTCATTTCCCGGTTGCGGTGAAAATAAAGTCGAGATTCCGAAAAGAAACAAGAGACCGGAAGAGACGACCGTATTACAACGGTTGAATTCTTTTCGCCTTTCGCGATATTTTTCAAGATTTAATTTTGGTTTCGGCTATCAGAATGAACCAGCCGTGCTGGGGATTTCCTTTTTCCAGAGGCTTTTGATACAGTCTTGGATGTCAGTTAAGAGACACCAAAATAAGCCCGCTTGCAAAACTGTTTCCGTTCAACCAGATGATTGGTAATTTTCATGTTCACCTGGTCGTTTATTTTTCTG
>Ga0316208_1003155_pt1 | contig 12289 bp, 17 predicted proteins | sample 3monopyrite_MG_FD_204944 | JGI IMG/M metagenome (GOLD analysis project Ga0316208, IMG submission 204944) | Microbial mat bacterial communities from mineral coupon in-situ incubated in ocean water Damariscotta River, Maine, United States -... | ecosystem: Environmental > Aquatic > Marine >... | reverse complement strand
AAAATTATAACATCCCTTTTATTAGTATTGACAATCAACACAGGTTTTTCTCAAAACAATTCTGACGTAAACTCTTTAGAGAGAGAAGAAGTAATGAAATTAGACTCAGCCAATTATGCACTTGAAAAGAAGAACTTTTGCGAAGCATTAGCCAACGATTCAGTGGTGAAAATCAAATCTCCTTGGAACTATTATACTTTCAAAGTTTTAAATTGCAAAGGGAATAGAGGCAGTCAAGAAGTGGAGTTAATTATTATAGCTACGCAATCTCATTTGAATCAAAAAACAAGTCTTGAATTGTTTAGAAGTTCCGTTATAGATGGTTTGGGCAAAGAATTAAAATTAAAAAAGGGTTATTTTGGTCCTCAAACTATTTTCACAGACACCCCTGTTCAACTAACATTAACAATTCAGGGGGTCATGCCAGGAACAGAAAAAATAGGACATCTAGGTTTACGAATGAGCTCTAAAGATATAACAGAATCAGGTGGTTTTGATTTTAAAACCTTAGAATTAAGAAACATTCTAATTAATTGGTAGATAAACACACTTCCGTTAAGACGTTCTTGAAAATTGAAAAGATTAAATCAAATCTTTCACATCTATTTCTAAAGCCTCCGCAATACTTCTCATTAGAAGTATAGAAATATTTTGCTCTCCTCTAATGATTCTTCTAGTTGTACGTGGGTCACAACCTACAGTTTTTGAAAATTCATTTTGACTAGAAAACTTATTGGTGTATAAATTTTCTATTTTTTGCCCTAATTCAAACAGGTATTTTTCTTCTGATTTATCCACGTTACAAAATGAGAATAAAGTTGCTAAGAATCTAGGCGTTTATGTCCGTTTTTCATATCTTTAATAAAAGAAAACAAAAATGAGCAAAAAACACACTTGTCATAAATGCGAAGAGAAACTAGTCGTAACAAAAGATGCTTTCGACGTATATTATCATTGTTTTAATTGCTTTGAGCACGTTTCTAGAAAAGAATTTGATGAAGTTTGCTGTCTAGACCCTAAACTGCATTTTGTGAAGCATAAAGTATCTGGAGGTTCTTTTCAACTAAGAAAACAATGTGAAAACTGTCATCGTATTTTAGGCAGAAGCTATCCTCAAAAAGAACACAATATGCATGAAATAGTGGATAGTGATGTAATTGCCCATCAAACATTCAAAGAAAAGAGACTTGACAATTGGAGAGCGTTTGTTGCAAACAATAAAAGACAAATATGTGAGGAGCTAACCGAACATATTGAATTCATTGATAAAAAAATTGCTTACATGGAATATAAACAATACCTTAATTCAAAGAAATGGAAAGCGAAAAGAAAACTGGTCTTAAAAAGAGATAATTATACTTGCCAGTCTTGTCTGTCAGCGAAAGCTAGAGATGTACATCACATTTCGTATGAACATTTAAGAAACGAACCTTTATTTGAACTTGTTTCAGTTTGTAGAACATGCCATATTTCAATAACTCAAATGGATAGAGGGCGAGAATACGAAGATATTAAAGTTAAATTATTTACAAATTCACTATCTTAAAAAAACACAATTATGAGTTCTTCAAAATTACAAAGCAAACAGAAATACTTTTTATCTCATTCGGACTGTATTAATATGACAATATTAGGCTACGAATACTTTGACTTCCTTTTTACCCGTGACGACTGGTGTAAAATATCCGACCTACCGAATGAAGGACTACATTTCCTTCACAACCCTACAGCCCATCCAATTATAAAAATGATTACCAATAGTAAATTAACATTGCAGGAAAAGTATGATGGCTTAATCCCCCTGAGAAAAGAATATGAAGAGAATATGATGACTTTAGGATTACTTTTTCCTAATGAATGGGATCATGATATTATTGATTATTCTCTATAACTTTTATTTTGCTCTACGGAATACGTTGTTAACTATATCCTAAACTAAATATATTATATATCGATTAATATATGTTTCAATAGTAGATTAATGAATCAATTAATAGTAGTGTTAAATCTTAACTTTAAAGCCCAATTGTTTACCTTTTCTAGAATGCTTTTTTCGTAAATATGCAGCTCCCCTTTCTTCTCTATCTGATTGTTTTCTTTCTTGATTATCAAAAGCCATGAGGCTCATTAAATTCAATCGTTCGAATTCAAATCGTTCAGTATCCTGATGCACTGCATATTCTCTTAAAACCCGATTATAGGCTTCCCAAGGTTTTTCATTTGATTGTTGCAGATTGCTATCCAGTATTGGTTGGAGAAGTCTATTTGCGGTATAAGAATCTTCATGAGGAACTACAGTTAGTTGCCTCGAGACTTCACTAGCTTTCAACGATTGTCCCACAAAGTTAAAAACAACTCCAAAACGCCCATTCTTGAACTTAGTAATTTCTACATCAACTCCATGTTCAATTTTTAATTCATCAAAAACATCGTTAATTGAATGTGTTTTAGGGGAATAGATGATTTGTTTGACTATTTTCTGAAGTTCCTCAATTTTTTTGATCTTCTCGCTGTGAAATTTGCTGTTAGCCTTCTTAGTCGTCTTTTTATTGTAATCACGCGAATTATACACATCCTTTAAATCGTAACGTTTAGATATTCTACTGATAGCCTGAATACCTTTCAATCCAATATAATTATCTTTGAATGTATTGCCATCAAAATCTACTCTATTTACTAGGATATGGACATGTTTAACCGGTTTTTGCTCTTCACCTCTTAGTTCCATATGTGTTATGGCAATCATTTGATTGTTGTTCAGTCCCATTTCGTCTAAAAGATCCTTAACAATGTTTTGAAGCTTCTTTTTTTTCAAATCAATTTCTGGAGAAAGGATAAGAGACAAATAAGGCTTTTTTAATCGCGGATTTTGATAAAGCAAAAAGTCTCCCCTTACGTTTGAAGTATCGTGCTGTTCAGTGTTGTCTAATGAAAGACCGGAGAGATCCAATCCATCAGAGCATAGAACATCAGATATCTTACTTGGTTGCAGGCAATAGTCAATCGTCTTATCAATGTTCGCAATGGACTTAGAAGTTAAAATCATTCCTACTTGTTTATCTTGGAAACAAATTTTCTAACTCTTTTGAAAAATGGAGAATGTTCTAACCTTTTCTCATGGTATAGATTTAGAGTCCTGTTTATTTCTATGGCTATTTTTTTAAGCTCTTGCAATTCATTTCTGTCCTCTTGGGAAAGAAAATTAGGAGAAGTTTCTATGGATTGTTTTCGAATAAATTTAGAAACAGATAATCCGCATTTCTTTGCGTTTGCTTTTAACTTTTCTTTCTCTTCTTGAGTTAACCTAAAGATGATTGAATGATTGTTTTTTTGTTGTTTCATTTTGTTTTTATTTTGTTCGACCATGGGGAGCAAGAGCGGTTTTAGATACGGTAAATTGAGGCACGAAAGTTATTGTATATACATAACCACTTCTTGCCAAGTATTTATTTATTGAGAATATTTATTTCATTTTAGATTATATTTTTTTTGTTCAAAAAGTCATTAAAATCATTGTACGGTTTATATTTATAAGAGAAGTCTTTTACTTTTCCTCCAAGCTTCAGAAGTTGCTTGGTTGCATTTCTGCCTGCAGAATCATTGTCTAGAAATAAGAATACCAGGTCATATTTTTCGATTACATTCAGGTCAATTTTCTTGTAAAAAGAGACGCTATTTAGAATAATGAAATCATATGAAAGATGTTTCAATTGGAAATAAGTTGCATAAGAAAGAAAATCCATGAATCCTTCAAAAATGATTAACTGTTTACTTTGATTTATTAGGCTAGAAATTGTTTTTGGAGAAGTACTTCCTTTGAAAAAGGGATTACGAATTTCAAATCCTTTTAGGTCATTTTGAAAGCCAATTGCGAAATAAAATTTTGAATTAACTTGGTAATAAAGTTGACAACAGTATTTTTTTGCAATAGCAATGTCAATTTTCCTTTCAATCAAATAGTTTAATAATTTCGAATTATTCAATTCTGAATTCTGGATAATTGTAAATTTTGGTTGCCTAATTCTTTCTACTGTTTTGATTTTAATTGCAGAAGAATTTATCCCGTCAAAATTCTGTAGGATGTCTACAGCATCCATAAATTTACAATCCTTTAACTTCATGACAATATCAATTACTGACCCTCCTTGAAAAGTCCCAAAGTCAAAGAATCTGTTCTTCTGTAAATCAACTTTGAAGGATGGAGTTTTTTCATTTCTGTCAATCGCATAATACCACGCTTGATTTCTAACAATTCTTTGAGGTTCTATACCAAACTTGGAGAGAATAGATTTGATTGGTATTTCTTTTAATTGATGTATTTCCATTTTTTTAAACTTTTATCAACTCGAGTTTTATTTTATAAACACCTGATAATCAACTGTTGTTTTGTTTATCTTTCGAGTTGATAAATTCAACATAATATCCGTTTAAGGTCATTTTTCTTTTTGTATCATAATGTCGCACCCTTTCAAATCCAGAGTGATTTAGGGCATCTCCTATTTTTCGATCCGATATCGCAATACGCCCGTTAGTTATCTGAAGTTCATTAACGATATCTTTTGCTTGTAGAAACTCCCCTTTCAGTTTTGTGCTAGGAATTATGATTTCATTGATTGCTTCAGTTATAAATGAAGTTCTGATATACCGCTTATTGAATTCCTGGATATCCAATTTGTCCAATTTTGAAATCTCTAAAAATTGTTTATTCTTATAATAATTATAGGCTTGAGACCAAATAATATTGGGATTTATGTTTTTTGAATAGGCAAAATCAAATCCATTTATTTCTTGAATAACAAATCTGGCAGTACCAACATCTTCTTTGAGGAATCCAAATCTGTCTGATGAACCAATAAAAGATGAAATTCTTGGTCTAGAGATAATATTTACACCATAAGGAGGGCGTAAATCTATTTTGTCTTTACTTACTAAAGCTTTAAATGATTCCATACCCATCTGAGACAAAGCAACCATTTCGTCAAGAATATGAAAAGCACATTTTGCAAGAGTTATTTTACCATCCTTTGAATCGTTTAATTGATTTTCAAATGTATAATCTCTTAATTCATCTGGAAATAATGACCGTATAAATGTTGTTTTTCCGGAGTTCTGAATATTATTGAATAGAACGTATATTGTTTTGTTAACCGCTTTGGGTTCAAATATCGTCCTTATCGCATTAACCATCCAAACTTTAAATGTTCTGACAAATAAGCCATGATTTTCAACATCGCAATAATTCAACAATTCATTTATATAGTCCCCGTGTTCTTCTTTAGAATACAACGACTCACACTTGATAAAGTAGTCAGTTATTGGATTGTATTCTTCAACGTAATCAGACCCCAATATAATTTTTAATTTTACCATACTAATTGGAACTGAATTATAATGAAGGTGTCTGAATATACTATTCGTATTTACGGGTTGAAACTCCGGAGCATTTTTAAAACGATACTCAATTTGGTTTAGAATGATATTGTTTCGAAATTCGTAGGTAGAGGATAACGCATCTTCTAATTTTTGAACCGATACAGATTCGTTTCCTGATTTTTTTTGATTCTTTGCAGAGTTTTCTCCTTTTGATTTTGTATCTTTGCTCATAGTATATGAATTTTAAAGAGACTTTTGTTTGGTTGCAGAGTCTCTTTTTTATTGGTTACTTATCGAAGTGTTTTAGAATTTGTGTTTTAGAATAAAGGATAGTTCTTCCAAGTTTTAGAAATGGGACTTTCCCTTTTTTTCTCCAAATAATTAATGTCCCAACAGTTACACCTAGAAACTTGGCACACTCTTTTTGAGTCATTAATTCTTCATTTGCATGTGCAGAATTGTTGATAGAAGGTATTTTGAGTTCATCAATAACCTCTGTTACAATAATTCTGACAGCGTTCAGTAGGTCTTCCTCTTTGTGGGAATAAAGTAAATTGCTCATAATTGATATTATTAAGTAGTCACTGTTTGTTCATGACATGTGCAAATGTTCTCAACTATGATGAAATAAAAAAGGGTAAAACTAAATGGTTTTACCCTGAAATAGGACACAAATATCTATATTACAATTAGTTAACCTCTACTCTAGGCGCCCTAAAAAAACATTAATTATTTCTTTTTTTAATAAATTATCAGTAGATTTTAGTTTCTTTTCAAGTATAGGAATATCATTTTCTGGGAGCGAGCGTGAAATACACTTAGAATATAAATTACCAAGATGGTCAACACTAAACCCTTTAACACCTTTCATAAGGTATTCAATATTCGTTAGGAAATCTTTAATCGATATTTGATTTAACTTTTTTATAAGTCCTTTATCTTTTAAAACACCAAGAAAATTTTGGAAATATCTTTTTCCTGAATTCGTTTTAAGCAATAAATGTACATTTTTAAAGTTTTTAATATTAGTCTGTTTTGTGTTAATTAAATAACTTACGAAGGCACGTATTTCACTTGATTCAATTTTTTTAGAGTGTACGGGTAATGAAAAAAAAGTTTTGAAAATTTCTATCAGCTCATTTTCTTCATCAGAAATAATGGCTTCGGTAAAGGCTATTGAATTAATTTTCTTGTCTATAACCTCATTTATGTTCTCATCCAACTTAAGATTAATTTTCGCGCGAATTAAATCACTACTAATCAACTCTAACCCCTTTGAATGACGAGTTGGGAATTCACTGCCGAAAGGAGCCATTTCTTTATCGAAACATTCGAAAAGTTGCTTTTTGACCTTTGACTTAGAATTATCCTTTAGCAGATCTTCTAAGTATGAGTCAAAAGTAGGATTGTAGTCAAATCCTTCTAACAACTCCAAAAATAATAAACCTATTTTATTGTTTTTTTTGTAAAATTCTCTATCGACTTGATCATAAAATATATCGACATCGTCTAGAATTTTATATCTAAATAAATTTATATTATCTACAAATCTAGTATTTGTGTATTTGAATTTTTCTGTTCCTGCTTTATAGTTTTGTTCAAAATTTATTTTTGAACTATGAATGAAAGCTATAAAACCCAAGCATATGTTTTCTGAATAGTAGGAGTGATTAAAACTTTGGTTATACTGAAATTTGAATTCATTAAATTGATTAATTGCACCTTTTATATTCATAACTCCCAGTGTTTAATTAATTCACTCTTTTTAACATTTTCAGCCACATTTACGTACCGCCTGAAGGCTGAATCACTTTTATGGCCTGAGATAGCGCGTATAGTCATTTGATTCATACCAAGGGTTAGCGAAATTGTCACAAAACTTTTTCGAGCGGTATGAATTGTAAGTAATTCGTGTTTTGGTACAGTCTGTTCCTTTTTAACCCTACCCGAATACCTTGAAATAGTAATCATTTCATTGATTTCAGCTTTTTTTGCAGCTTCTTTAATGTATTCATTAAGTTTTTGACTTGAAATCATAGGCAATGGCGCTGAAACATTACCCTTATATTTCTTGAGTATTTCTATTGCGTATTTAGATAGTGGGATAACTTGATCTTTACCTCTTGTTTTTTCAATATTTAATTTCAAAAAGCCATCCTTTATGTGTGAAGATTTTAAATTTTTCAAATCTGAGTAACGGAGACCTGTAAAACAAGCAAAACAATAAATATCTCTTACTTGATCTAGTTTTTTTGATTTAAACTTATAGTTTAGAAAATGAATTAATTCCTTTTTTGTTAAGTAGATAACTTCAATAGCCTCTTCTGATGCTTTAAGTTTTCTAAAAACAGAATTCGTATGCATCCCTCTATCTTCAGCCCAAACCATAAATGATTTCAAATTATTTATAGTCTTAGCGAAAGTATTATTCAAGTATTTTTTCTCTTCAAAACAATAGTTACGGAATTTATCAAAGAAATGAAGGTCAATTTCATTTAATGTAAAGTTTGAACCGTTTTGTTCTACAAAGAGAATTAACGTATTTAGGGTTGTTGTATAACCTATTATCGTCCTTTTAGCACGGTGACTTTTATTTTGTTCAATGTACATTTCATATGCATCAGTTAATAAAAAGTCGTCAGTTTTAATACTTAACGGTTCGTTGCCGTTAAGTATACCTTTGATTTCATCTACCGAAGGCTTTTTACTTGTCATATAACAAACACTCCAGTACTTACTTATTAGAGATTTGATCTTATCTAATTCAAAGTTAAACTCTCTTGCATAATTATAGACTTCAATTTTTTTTGACGCTTTTATTCGTTGTTCTTTTTCACGCCAGTCAGCTTTAAGAACACGGATTTTGAAAAGTGTTTTTCTTACTCTTTGAGAATCAAAATACACCGTTGCAATAACAGGAAAGGTGTTATTTTTCTTGGATTTCTTTTCGTGCTGTAACGTAAATCTGATATTCATAATTGGTTGGCTAAATAGTTGGCGTTATTTAAATATTAAATTGTATTTATTTGTAATGATATTGTAATAATAAAGCCAATATAATCATAATTTATAGAATATCAAATTGTTACGAATAGTAACAAAAGTTGAGTACTCCCGCCTCGAGTGATGTTTTTTATTCATTGAGGGGTAATCACACCCACTTTTCAATAATTAAAATTGCCAAATAAAAGCAAATTAATATAGATTTATTTAAGTCCAAAATACATCATAATACTTTGATTTTACCTGTGTTTGAGATTAATGTAACTCAACAAAAATAATTATATAAGTAAAGAAGAAAAAGGGAGCCTATACATTACTTTGTGCTTCTCATCATAAAATTTATATTCAAGAGTATGCACTAAAAAACTAATTCTTGGCGCAATGTCGCTCGATAATTTAGCTTTGTCGGTTAATAAGTTTTCTTTCATTCTTTTTATATCCACTTAAAAATAAGGTAGGTGGCCTATTTGCCGATACAGAATATTCCTAGTCCCGTCCTGTCTGCCTTGTAGCATTTCAAGGGACATATAGGAGACAAAAAGTGTTCTGAAATAAGAAAATTACACCTTAATAAGAACAAACTTCCGTACTTAAACCCTTCTGAATATATGCACCATATTTTCACTAAAGTACAATCATTTTTTAAATTTCACTAAGTCAATAAAAGCCATACTGTGACAACGTCACGGAAGCCATTGTATTGGTTTCAACGCCATGTACATTTGATTGTCTGATCAGGCAAACAAACAATTAAAATTTACAAAAATGGCAAGACAAACTGGCTTAATTAAACTGAAGGGGACGTTGGATAACGTCAACTTCTATAAGACCAAGGATGGAAACTTGGCGCGGATGAAAACATCCGTTGATGCGAAGCGGATCGCAAATGATCCAGCCTTCGAAAGAACCCGTGAAAATGGTGCGGAGTTCGGTTCTTCAGCAAGCTCAGGAAAACTGTTACGTGATTCAATTCGAACAATGATGCAAAATGCATCTGACAGTCGAGTGGTTGCACGTTTAACAAAAGTAATGACGCAAATCAAGAACTTGGACCCAACCAGTGCCCGAGGGCAAAGAAATGTTGGTGTAGGGATCGCAGATCCTGCAGCGAAAGCAAAACTGAAAGGTTTCAACTTCAACATCGATGCAATTTTGGGTTCTATTCTCTACAATCCGTATTTGGTGGATGTGGGTACCGGTGTAATTAACATTGATGGACTTGTTCCAATCAATGATGTGAGTGCTCCGCAAGGTGCAACTCATATTACGCTAAGAGGTGCTTGGGCAAAAATCGATTTCGCTACAGGTGAATTCGATGTCCAAGAATCCAATGCGGTAAACCTTCCAATTGATGCAACATCAACAAACGTTATCCTAACTCCTGCAGCTGCGGCTTCTGGAACAGGGACTGACTTATTCTTGTTGATGATTGAATTCTTTCAGGAAGTGAACGGAAATCAGTACACATTAAAAAATGGAGCCTACAATGCGTTAAGCGTTGTCGAGGTTCAGTAATCTGAAAAATCATGGAAAAAGACAAGTTCAAAGACAAATTGAAATCCTTCTTCGCTCGATGTGGAGAGGATACTCCTCCATTCTTTAAGAAACTGCGTATTGCAGGATTGGTAATTGCAGCTGCAGGTACAACATTATTGGCCGCACCTGTAGCATTACCTGCTGCAGTGTTAGCATTAGGAGGGTACTTGGTAGTTGGCGGGGCTGTTGCAACTGCAATGAGTCAAGCAGCAATTACTCAAGATGGAAATGATGATTGCGATGATGAGGGAAACCTCGGCATCTAATTATCCAATGTAAAATCAGTTGTGCCCTAGTTCAATTAACCAGGGCACAACATTACACCAAGAAAATGGAAAATTGTTCAAAAAGTGACTTAACCGTCCAAGTAAAATCCCGAAGATCACCACGCTTTAAAGCGGGTTCTGAGTTATCGGGTAAAGTAAATCTGGTGGCGATTGATTTCAATGAGGAAATCAATGAGACATCAGAGAGTGTTGAATTCAAACTTCAACTGGTTTCAGAGTCTTGCGGTTCTGATTCTAGCTGTGAAGCCTAATCTTAAGTGTTATGAATTCAGAAAAATGCACGAGCAACACCTTAACAGTTGCAGTAAAAGCAAAACGACCACCACGCTTTAAAGCAGGGTCCGATTTATCTACAAGAGTAAATCGCGTAATCGTTGATGTCAATGAAGAAACTAATGACAGTCATGAAATGATTGAGTTGAACATTCAATTGTTCAATGAAGGTTGTTTAAAAACTGATTGTTAAAACCTAAAACGCCATGACACATCACGACTCAACAACAGTAGCAGGAACAGTAACCGGAACGGTGTTTACCGTAGCAGCGAATATAGAGTCGCAGGATTATATGAAGACTGTAGTCCTCGCAATTGTTGGAGCTGCGGTAAGTTTTGCCGTCAGTGTGGTGTTAAAATGGCTATGGAAGAAAGTTTCGCCTTAAGGTCAACAACAAGTAGTAACGCCCTCCCGATAATTCGAGAGGGCGTTTTTTAATCCCTAAACTTTTCAATAAACAAACACCTGCAGTACTGGTACAAGCGTACAAACATTGCACGTTTATTACTACCTGGTTCTTCATACCATGCACGCATACGTATGTAGCGACCATGAAGAATGAGTTGATCCTTCGGTAAACGAGATAAATACCCTTTAATCACTGCTGGATTCACATGATAAGGAATGTAGATTTTTTGATTTTTCATGATAAACGATTTTAGTTAACCGCGCAGGACTCTAGCTGCCCAATGCATAGGCAACAAAAAGGGCAAATGAGGAACAGTGCAAGGGTGAGGCGCACGCTTCAGCGCAGCCTCATTTATATACCCTTTCACAGTGACGAATGCAGGGCTAACTTGCCGTTTGCAAAGGGTAGATAGTTTGATTCACATAAATGATTTTAGTAGAAGCAAATCGAAGAGCATATTTTTTACAAATGAATGTGATTCGAAGTAAAAAAGGAAAAACAGCCTTGAGCCAGCGAGGGAAAAACGAAAAGGTAAAATGAGTTCAGCGAAATTTTACCTTGAGTGTGGGGCAAGTGAAATGAACCTGAATGGATCCCGAACCCTTTCGGGAGGAATGATGGTGAAATGGAACGACGCGAGCCGACTGCGAGTTGAGCTAGGGAGGAAGTCGAGAGTTTTGATTGTAGCGCAGCGAAATGAGAAACGGGAACGACCTTTGTGAAAACAAAAAAAGCGCAAACCGAAGCCATGAGGGATAGCATTTTTTTGTGCACTACACAAGGGGTGGCGTGTGTTTTTGTTTGTGGGTAGGGAAGATAGGATTTGGCCATGAGAAGAAAAGCGATTTAGCTTTTGAAGACCAAACGTCAGTGCCGGGAGGGAGTAGACAATTCCTATGTGCGATTGCGAGTGGTATTGGAGTTTACGATAAATACGACTATAGCAATGTGGGGTACAAAAACCATGACACCCCGTAGCCCGACGCGATTAGCAGGCGAGCCAAATTAACAAGTGGCGATGGATGAAAAGTTGTATGAACAAATGCAACGAAGTGAAATGAGTGAAATACTACTTTGCAGACAAAGAAGCCACGACTGAGAGAAGCACGGAGCGTGATGAACAAAACAAATGAAGAGAATGCTCTTTGTAAAAGTGCATGAACGAATGGTAAATACAAGGGCGTGAATTGTGGCACACACACGCTTGTATACCCTTGTATTTATGTTTTGTGAATAAAGCGAGTACTGAAAGAAGACCGCTTTTCCATTTTTTCCATTTCATGACCTAGATTAAAATGCTAATGCAAGTTTTAGTTTAAAAAATATTCCCTTGATTTTTTCAAACCAAGGGAAAAAGCTAAACTTTGTATTTATGAGAAACAAACATTTAACTTACGACCAAAGATA
>Ga0316208_1003154_pt1 | contig 12292 bp, 10 predicted proteins | sample 3monopyrite_MG_FD_204944 | JGI IMG/M metagenome (GOLD analysis project Ga0316208, IMG submission 204944) | Microbial mat bacterial communities from mineral coupon in-situ incubated in ocean water Damariscotta River, Maine, United States -... | ecosystem: Environmental > Aquatic > Marine >... | reverse complement strand
GAATCAATAAAAACTCTGTTATTGGGCGCTCTGGGAACAAGCGCACTTATTAACGGATGTGCCCCGGATCACGGGGATCATCGTAAACTGCAAGATGTGTACAATTTTGACTCTTACGGTCGGACTACTGAAGAGAAGTTGCGTGATGCTGACTTATTTGCCGAAAACTTCTTTTCCGATCATGAAATTGAAACCGTTGCAATCCTATGTGATTTAATACTACCGGCAACTGATACAGCAGGATCTGCTTCTGATGCTCATGTCCCGGAATTCATCGATTTTATGGTGAAAGATGCGGCTAGTTTACAAGGTGATTTTCGGACGGGCATCCGCTGGTTGGATGGCTATTCGAAGACTAAATTTGGCTACGATTTTTCATTGATTACAGAAGCACAGAAAATCGAAATATTGGATGAAATTGCTTATCCCGATAATGCAACAGATGAAAATCAGGCAGGAATAGATTTCTTCCGAACCATCAGAAATCTAACATTAACGGGTTATTACACTACCCAAATGGGGTGGGATGATTTAGGCTATGTTGGAAACCGACCGAATGTTTGGGATGGAATTCCTGAAGAAGTGCTAAACGAGCATGAACTCGAATATGAACCGGAATGGTTAGCCAAATGTGTAGATCAAACCAAGCAAAATATAACAGCAGAGTGGGATGAAGACGGGAACTTGATTACTTGAAGCAAATGAACATATTGCTCAAACATTATCACTTATTCTATCTCCTATAGCATTCTTGTGATTTATAAATATCACAGATTTTGTAATGTTGATTCAAACCCAGATGATAACTTTTTATCTTCCATCATTTGGCCCTCTTCATTTTTAATACTTTGACACATTACTATAGTTGTTAATCATTTTTTTACCGAAGACCGAAGTATTTATGAGTCTTTACCTGTGTGTACGAAATATGATTTGGTAGGTTTTTTAGTTTTCGGATGCTACGATTGACCCTAAGGTTCGGATTTATACTTCTGCTATCCATTTGAATAGATTCGTCACTTTTTGGCTCCTCCCTTAATTAGGGTGATGGGAAAAAATATAAATCTTCCTCTAACAAAAAGTCTTTTTCTTTAAGAAGGAGAAGACAGATGAGGTCGAATCAAAAGAACCTTCGACAAGCACAGGTACCTTTTATGGTCGAGTGTAATTCACTTAATAATACCTGCCACATACTCCTTCAAATCAAAAGCTTCCATCGGCGCTGTTTTTCGGAGGTATAAGGGATGATGCGGATGCCCCGCTTTTGAGATTGCTCCACGATGGAAGTAGCTACATGCTGTTGACTCTAAAAGCTCGAACATCTCAGCCATACATCGAGACAGATAGTTTCGCTTTTCGATGAGCGTACCCCAGGCGCACCAAACATCCAATGACTGTGGACCAATTAATCGCTCAATAGCATCCATATTCTTTTGATGGATTTTCTTTTGAAATTGTTTGTGCATGTTGTTTGGATTCGTCGCACGTTGTGGATACAAATTGAACATCAACCAGCCATCATATCCTTTTTCAATAGCAAAACGCGCTACACCAGCTACTGTTGGATCAAGGTTTCCCGGAACCGCGGTGCTTGGGTTAACCCCAATACCAATCAATGGATTTGAACCTTCCTGCCCCAAAGAATATCGAGCTAAGGGTTCATCGTGATCGTAGATCCAGGGTTTATCTGTCATTGTATAAATTTGGTCACCTTGAACCATGTGCTGAATTAGATTCAGTTTTGTTTCAGGATCTTGATGAATATTATTGTCACTTTTGTGCGGACAAAAGTACCTAAAAAACCGCCGAAAGAAATAAAGAACTACCCGATTTTTTACTTCGATTCCACTCAAACTAACGATCACACATTCTACCAAATATCTCCTACCGCATTGCTTCCGAATTTAATTTTACTACCCTGTTGTAATTCCGGACTTGATCCGGAATCTGAAGTGGCTTCGGGCAGGTTGGCGGTACTTGTTTTCGGTTTTTAATAAATGAATAAGACCTTCCTATCTTCGGCGGTGGAACTACAAACCTTTGTCATTGACGTAATTACTGACTTAAAAATAACACTAATGAATCATTTGAACCATCTGTTATTAAAAGATCCTCTTTTCCATCTTCGTTCATATCTGCAAGTTCAATCCCCCACGGATTTGGAATGTTTTGCAGGTCAATTTTAACGGTTTCAAAATTCTTTTCCCCCCCTAAAATAACCATTAAACCATTATTCCAACTACTCACAAAAACATCTTTTATTCCATCTCCATTTATGTCTCCAACAGCTATTTGTTTCGCGCCCTGACCCATATTAAATACTGTTTTTTGGGTCTCTAAAAAATTACCGTGACCATCACCTAGAATAACTGTTACGGAGTTTCCGCTTGAAGCAACTATTAAGTCAATTTTTTCATCCCCATTAATGTCAGCTAATTTTACAGAGAATGGAGATTCCGTTTTTATAGATTTTTTATCGAAGAAGAAATCGTTCGACTTAGTATTAAGAAGAATACTAACGTCATTTGTATTCGGCGTAACAATATCTAGTAGGTTGTCATTATTTATGTCAGCAATTTCAAATCCACGATATGGGTCGCCGCCAACATCAATCAAAAGACTATTTTTTTCGAATTTATTATTCCCCATTCCTAGTAAAACCAATAAACTATTTGTGCTACGATTATCAACAATCAGATCAGTTTTTTTATCACCATTGATGTCTTTAAGTAAAACAACATGGGGATGAGGATTTACATTAATTGCATAGGGAGAGTTTTTCGCAGTCGTAAAATTTCCATGACCATCACCATTAAGAATAGTAATATATGATGTTTCATGATTGGCTATTATCATATCAACAAAACCATCATCATTAATATCTGATGTAGTTACACTAGTAGGGGACTTTCCAGCACTAATGTTACCGATTTGAGTTAAGTGGCCTTGACCATTACCTAAAAAAACAAGAGCGTTTTCTTCTATTAAATTTGTTACCACTATATCTAAATGTTTATCCGCATTAAAATCGTCAATTGCTATTGATGATTCCCCTTTCCCTACCTTAAATTCTTGCTTTGAAAATGCAGCATTTCCAATATTTATTGTTTGAGATTGGTATAAAAAAATTGAAAAGATTAGCAGATACAATATTTACCACAAATTTTATGAAGTTATATATTGCCCCAAATGTTTAAACATCAAGGGTTACGGTTTTTGTTGAAGTAACCAAATTATTTGTTCGTCCACAAACCAAATTGAAACCCCGTCTGCGCCCGACTTGTCGAAGATCCCATTGGGGTAATGCTTGTTCTGCTCCGCCGAGTTCATAACTTAGAAGTAGAGAAATCTTGCCGAAAATGTCGAATGGTTAAAATTTCGATTGAATTTTGAAAAACTTCATAAATAACACCATAGTTTTTGTGTACCACAATTTCTCGAATGCTCACATTGTTCATTTCAGGTAAAACTCTGCCAACTTCTGGATTGTGTTTTAATTTTTCGACCTTCTCTTCAATTTGGTCAATAAGAGATAAAGCAGCATCCGGATTATTTTTGGAAATGTATTCGAGAATTTCTCTGGTTTTAGATCTGGCAGTGGGCGACCAAATAATTTTCATCACGAATATTCAGATCTCAATTCACTAATAAATTCTTCGTGACATATACCTTCTCCATTATTTAATTCTTTGCGTGCTGCAGATAGTTCTTCCAATAACTGAATTTTATCGAGCAATTTTTGATAATCTTCCACATCAATTAATACCGCAGAACTTTTACCATGCTGGGTAATAACAAGAGGTCTCCTCTCTGATTTAACTTGTTCTATAAAAGATGCTGCATTAGCTCGGAAATCGGAAAGTGATCGAATATCTTGATCAAGTTGAATATGAGACATAAGATAGAGAATTAAAGTATTGTCCTAATAAAAGTACGAAATTCAGTACAAAATATTGAATGAAATCTCTTTGTCAGTTTAGGTGACTAACGACCCTGCGTTTAAGTGGCGAACCGACTTATTCTTATTAAAATCCCGAACCCTAAACGAGTCCGACTTGTCAAAGATCCCCTTGGGGTAATGCTTGATCTGTTGCGGATTCATTTTCTTTGGCTTCAGCTTTCGCGGGAATGGTAACGGTCTTTTTTGTGAGAATTATGATTGCTAAACCAATAACTAGAAGTATAGTTCGAAAGATTACGTCTGGCCATACTATTTCCTGAAGCGCAGTTACACCATCAAAGAATTGATAATCAAGAAATCTCAAAAAAGTTGCTAGTAAGCTTGAGGCTCCAGCCAAAATTAAGATAGAAGACCACGCATATAAACCTTTATCAATCCAATTCTTTTTGTTTAAAACCCCGAAAAGAACAGCGCCTAAAATCGATATCGTAATTAAGGCTAAGAAATTACCCGAGATTAGTAATAGAAAATTGATTGCAAGCAGAAGGCCTAAAACTCCAACAAGGAAATAATAGAAACCTTTTTGTGAAAACTGAGCCATAAAAAATACATTAATGGATTAACAACTTAACTAAATATTAAGCGAACCTGTCCGCTAACCTGTTTATCAAATACCCGGATTCTTCCAGTGCCTGTGTGGCAAACCGCCCGAAGAAATCTGTTACACTTTCGAATTCTCGAATGAACCCTTCACGGTCATTGGATTTAACCATTTCCGCTAATTTCTGATGATGTTCAAAGAAATTAATGAGCAATTCTCGACGTTCTTCGTTTGAGAACACAATATCAGCGTAGAGTTCTGCACTTTGAGCAAAAATGCGACCTGTCATCATGAGTTCAGCTCTATAAATCGGTGACGAATACTCAACCATATCCGATGGTTTCAAATCATATTGCTTCATAAAAGAGCCATGCAATAGAGCCACAAAATGTCGCAATCCCTGAACCAAATGCATTACATGGTCATGCTTTTGTTGATCAGCATTAATAATCCGCATTCCCCATAATTCACACTGTTTCACAAACCAATCCGCTTTATCAGCATCACGCCCAGGACAAACTACCATAAGCTGTTTCGACAGATTCTCTACATCGGGTCCATGCATTGGGTGGAGCCCGATTACCGGCCCTGAGTGCGCTTCTAGCATTGCGCGGATCGGCTTAGATTTGTTGGAAGTGAAATCGGCTAAAATTGTTTTTTCAGATAGTCTTCCTTTTAGGCGCCCGATTACCGTTTCGGTAACATTGATAGGAACTGTAATTATCACCATATCTAGTTTATCGGCTATCTCATCTAGCTCAAACCAGTTTCCTTTATCTATTGAATATGTACGGTGACCGGTCTGATCTGCAATGCGTTTATACAATTTACCCATTCCACCTTCGCCACCAATGTATAAAATATGCTTTGGATCTTCGGTGGCAATTGGGAATCTAGATTGAGACTGACTATCTCGCGACGAGCTCATTATAAGTCTAAGAAAATCTTCCGCCCATTCCGGCTTTATACCTCGCTCTGCGGCCAATGCCTTAAAAACCTCTGCTTTTTCCTGTTCTCTTATCGGCACAAATACAGGAAGCTTGTTTTCGATTTTTGTTTTTATAACATGCTGCACGGTTTTTGCCCGCTCAGCCAGCAAATCTAAGATCTGCTCATCAATTTCGTCAATACGTTTTCTTGAGTCTTGAAGCTCCTTATGGCGATGAGGCATTGGATATTATCTAATTTTAATTAATGCGCATTAATCTAAAAGAATTTACCTTTCTTTTTGCTTCAAATTTATATCTATCACTTTCAAATTTCACTGAATATTGAATAGAATTATAATCCTATTGTTTTTTCTTCCATTCTTATGCACCTCAACATTTGCAAGACAAATAATTTTGGATGAAGAGTTTAATGACTGGGAGGACGTTGAGAGTCAGTTTTCAGATCCAGAGGGCGATAGTGATAACATCGATTTATTTACGCTGAAAATATCGAACGACGATCGCTTTATTTACTTCTTACTTGAAGTATCTGAGGAGATCGATCTACAAGAAAACAATGATCTGGTTTTATATATTGATACAGATAATAACATTGAAACGGGTATTGAAAGTAATGGAATTGGCTACGAGTTTGAATTCTCCTTTGGTCAACGAACGGGGATTTTTCACTCAGACCAAAACATCAATCTAAGCCCATACGATGTCGGACTCATTGCCTCGCCAACAGTTACCTCAACCACCATCGAGTTTAAGTTAAATCTTGATGCTGAAGTAAACGGCATAAAGATTTTCGGTTCTGATGAGCTATCACTTTTCATTTATTCCGTGTCCGGAAATGAGTTTCTTCCAAATGAAGGTGAAGCAGCGCTTTATCAACTGGATATTCAGTCAACATTTGAGCCGCAACCGTTCCAAATAGCAAAAAAGTCCGGTTATGATTTTCGAGTGCTTTCATACAATGTAAGACGCGACGCATTATTTAATGCCGGCCTTAAGAATGAGTATCAACGTATTATCTCGGCGGTTCAACCGGACATCATAGGTTTTCAGGAGGTTTATCAAAACAGTGGCGCTCAAGCGGCTGAATTAGTTGAAGAATTCATTCCATCACAAGATGGTGAGATGTGGTATTCCGGTGATACCGGTACCGACAATTTAATTGTTAGCCGATATCCGGTAATTAAGAGTCAGACTGTAAATGGAAACTCTGTTTATTTGTTAGATGCTGTAGATTTTTTCATTTTCGTTATTGTGGCTCATCCACCTTGTTGTGCAAATAATGAGGGAAGGCAACTGGAAATTGATGCATTTATGGCCTTCTTGAGAGACTCCAAAAATGGCGAGGAATTTAACATTCCGGAAAATACACCCATCATAATTATGGGAGATATGAATCTGGTTGGATTGAGTCAGCAACAAACAACTCTGATAACTGGCGATATAATTAATGAAGACGCGTATGGTTCAGATTTTAATCCGGATTGGGATGGCAGCGCACTAGAAGACGCTAAACCAAATAATCCGGGTTTTCCTACATCATTTACCTGGTTCAGCCAAAATAGTTCTTTCGGCGCCGGTCGACTGGATTATATGGTCTATTCAGGATCCGTTTTAGAAATGCTAAATACGTTTTCGCTTCACACCCCTACTTTAGATAGTGACACCTTATCGGTTTATAATTTAGAGGTGTTGGATACTATTCTTGCGTCTGATCATACTCCCGTTGTAGCCGATTTTAAGTTTAAAACACAGACGTCAACAGATCGGCTAGAATCGGATGGACCGGAAAATTTCACCTTATTTCAGAACTACCCCAATCCATTTAATCCAAGTACAACCATACCTTTTGAAATTTCTAAACCTGCGAAAGTTTCATTAACTGTTCATACAATCAATGGTGTTAAAGTTGCTTCAATCATTGAAAATAAATACTTGAATTCCGGTGAATATTCTTTTGTTTACAAAGCCGAAGAACTTGCTTCTGGAATCTACTTTTATCGATTAAACGTAGATGGCGCAATTCAAAACAATATGATGGTTTTGATTAAATAATTATTTCTCATGTCCGTTTTTAAACTTCATTCCCCGTTTTCTCCGGCTGGCGACCAACCCACTGCTATAGCTGAATTAACAGAAGGTGTTCTTGCCGGAGATAAATTTCAAACGTTGCTCGGTATTACCGGATCTGGAAAAACAAGAACAGTTGCCAGCGTAATTGAAAATGTACAGCGTCCAACACTGGTGATGAGCCACAATAAAACACTTGCTGCACAATTATTTCGGGAATTGAGTGATTTTTATCCGGATAATCGCGTTGAGTTTTTTATTTCTTACTACGATTACTATCAGCCGGAAGCTTATTTATCTGCACAGGATAAATACATCGAAAAAGATTTATCCATTAATGAAGAAATTCAACGATTACGACTTCGGGCTACAAGTTCACTCCTTTCGGGGCGTCGGGATGTAGTCATCGTTTCCTCGGTTAGTTGTATTTATGGTATTGGATCGCCAAGTGAATATGCAAAGCTGATTGTTTCCCTAAAGACCGGGATGAATATCCCCAGAAACAAGCTGCTGTATGACATGGTGGATTTACATTACACCCGAAATGATCTCGATTTCAAGCGTGGTGTTTTCCGAGTCCGTGGCGACGTTGTAGATGTTTATCCGGCTTATTCTGATGAAGGTTTGCGCATTACACAATGGGGTGATGAGATTGAAAAACTTCAACTTTTTGATGTTAACACAGGTAGTGTAATCGAGGAAGTTGAAGAGTTTAAGATTTATCCGGCTTCGCATTATGTTACCACCAAAAGCCGCCTTGATGAATCTGTGCAGCAAATTAGAGACGAAATGCATTGGCGAACAAAGGTTCTAATTGATGAAGAGAAGTTTCTGGAAGCAAAGCGCCTGGAGCAAAGAACTTTGTTTGATATCGAGATGATTCAGGAGATTGGATATTGTTCAGGCATCGAGAATTATAGCCGCTATTTATCTGCGCGAAAACCGGGTGAGCGTCCCTATTGTTTGCTCGATTATTTCCCTGAAGATTTTCTTTGTGTAGTGGATGAAAGCCATCAAACCATTCCACAAATTTCTGCAATGTACGGTGGTGACAGATCGCGGAAAATTCAATTAGTTGATCATGGTTTCCGACTTCCATCCGCGTTGGATAATCGTCCGCTTACTTTCGATGAATGGGAATCGGTTATTAATCAAGTGATTTTTGTAAGTGCCACTCCAAAAGATTATGAGCTGGAAAAAAGTGGTGGCGTGTATGCAGAGCAGATTATTCGTCCTACGGGGTTGATGGAGCCGGTAATTGAAGTTCGACCTTTGGGTAATCAGGTGGATGACTTGATGGATGAAATTCGACAACGCGTGGCTAAAAAAGAACGAGTATTAATAATTACGTTGACCAAAAGGCTCTCTGAAGAATTGAGTGAATATTTGAAAAATGTTGGCATTTCTGCGGCTTACATGCACTCTGAACTTGATGCTCTTGAACGAATCGAAGTTTTGTTCAAATATCGCCGAGGTGACTTTGATGTTCTGGTTGGAATTAACTTGCTGAGAGAAGGCATTGATATCCCTGAATTGAGTCTTGTTGCAATCATGGACGCGGACAAAGAGGGTTTTTTAAGATCAGCGACTTCATTATTTCAGATTGTTGGTCGCGCTGCTCGTAACGTGGATGGAAAGGCAATTTTATATGCCGATAAAATCACTGCCTCGATGCGTAAAGTGTTAGATGAAACCGATCGTCGCCGAAAAGTGCAAGAAGATTACAACAAAAAACATGGTATAACTCCTCAAACTATTCAAAAAGAATTAAAACCACTCGTTGATCCGGCGCTTATATCGAAAGACAAATTCGATTTCGGTCAGGAAGCAGAAAAACAAGCTGCACAGGATTACCTTGAATCCATTAAAGTGGCAGAAGACGGAATACTTTACAAAGCCTCACCAGCAATGCACGAAGTCACATTCGAGAGCAAAGACAAGCTTATTGAACACCTTAGAGCAACCATGTTACATGCGGCCAAAAATATGGAATTCGAAGAAGCCGCCAGAATCCGAGATCAAATTGATAAGTTGGAGAAGGAACTTTAGTAAAGAACCCCATCTGTCTTTCCCATATCACTTTTTGAATCACTGATTAATCGGATTTTTGGATTAACGCAGATTCTATTGTCAAAGACATGCGGAGGCTAGAAATTTATTGAAAGCTATTTTCCCAGCTCAAGATTCCCCCATAGGCCCCGTAGGTATTCCCTTGGAAGATGGCAGTGGCACAATAGGGTTGTTCCAAATTATGTCGGTGTAATTCATCAATCATACCAACTCTTGTCAAATATTCTCCAAGAACCTTCTCCGCCAGCTGGCGGATCAGGTTGACCGCGAGGGGTAAAATTATTCGGAAATGGATTCAATTTTATGGGATGCTCGCATCAGCGAAATCCAAAAATCCGGTAAATCCGCGATTCTTACTTTATGATTTGAGTCTATCGGTCTGACGGATTACCCGTCTGACCGTGGGTTCGGAGAAGGTTGAATTGTGCTTAAAGTCAGGCAATGAGTGCTTTTTTTATATCGAATAGTTCATCCTGAGCGAAGCAAAGAATCATCAAAACGTAGATCTAACTTAATTTAAACTAAATCTCGGCATACTGGTCTGAGAGTAGAAGCCTAACTCTCTGTAATTCTTCTTACCTTACAGCATTCTGAATACAAACTTTGTTTGGCTTAATAGAACTATTTATAGCCCTTTTACTCCTCTTATTATTGTATTTGGTTATTCAATATTAAAACCAATATACGTTTTGAGGCTTTTTGCATCGAGCACCACACGCCCAGCGCTTTCTCTATTTAATTAATTAATGACATTCAACGACTTACAATTACTTCCATCAATACTTAAAGCATTGAAGGATGAAAATTATACCACACCGACTTCAATTCAGGCAAAATCGATCCCTCTTATTTTAGATCGAAACGATGTATTGGGCAGCGCCCAAACCGGGACGGGAAAAACAGCTGCATTTGCTATTCCTATCATCCAACATTTATCGAATGAGAGGGAAAATCCATCCGGCCAAAAAAAATTAAAAACCCTTGTGGTTACCCCAACGCGTGAACTTGCTATACAAATTGGTGAAAGCTTTTCAACTTATGGTAAATATACCGATGTCACGAATACTGTAATCTTTGGCGGAGTTAAGCAACATCGTCAGGTAAACAGAATTAGAAGCGGAGTGGACGTGCTGGTGGCAACGCCGGGGCGCTTACTTGATTTGATGAATCAAGGGATTTTCTCTTTAAACGACATTAAATATTTTGTATTGGATGAAGCTGATCGTATGCTTGATATGGGTTTTATTAATGACATCAAGAAGATCATTGCCAAATTGCCCAAGAAACGACAGTCTCTATTTTTCTCAGCTACAATGCCTCAAAATATTGTTGAGCTTTCAAGAAAAATATTGACAAATCCTCAAAAAATTGCTGTAAACCCCGTTTCATCAACTGCCGAAACTATTCAGCAATATGTTTACCTCACCAATAAGAAATCCAAAAATGCTTTGTTATTGCACATCCTTGATGATGCTGAATTGAAGCAAGTACTATTGTTTTCACGAACCAAACATGGCGCGGATCGAATTGTTCGAAATCTTAAGAAAAAGAATATCACATCGGCAGCGATTCACGGTAATAAAGCTCAAAATCAGCGGCAAAAAGTTCTAACTGAATTCAAGTCTGGTGAAATTAGAATATTAGTAGCTACCGATATTGCTGCTCGTGGAATTGACATCGACAAGCTCCGACATGTCATCAATTTTGATATACCCAATGAGCCGGAAACCTATGTTCATAGAATTGGGCGCTGTGGTCGTGCAGGTGAAGATGGCGTTGCCATTTCATTATGTGAGCCCGAAGAAAGCATCTACTTGAGAAGTATTGAGAAACTCACTAAACAAAAGATCCAGGTTGTTAGCGATAATCCGTATCCCCAAACGGATAAACCTATGACCCCAATCGAAAAGAAGGAAGCGGAAAAAGAGCGACAACAACGCAGACAAGAGTTTTTTGCGAATCGAAATAAAAAAAGAGGAGCTCAAAATCCGGGAACTAAAAAAAATAAGAGAAGATAATTTCTTGTTTTTCGAACTAGCAGAGTCTGGATTCTGCACGATCAATTCCATTTCACAGATTGAAATCTTATGAATTTATTTTTTCACGTCCCTGTTATTTTGAATATCAAAAAAAGAGGGAGTAAGCGAATCAAGCCTACCCCCTGAGGGATTTATGGAGTTTTAAATACAATCTAAAAACCGATCCGCGAGGTTTTTATTTTGTCTGGGTACCTACTTTTTTTGCAAGTACTCCAAGTTGCTCCAATTCCTCAGGTTCGAGGATGTCAAATTCGGTAACGATTTTTTCTAAATGCTTAGGGAAAAAATCTGTGATAAAAGATGTTCCCTTTTCCGTTAGCGAGATTATCATAGCGCGACCGTCGTTGGGGTCTCTCTCTCTTTTAACTAATCCGCTCTTTTTCAAATTATCAATCACCATGGTGATATTACCACCACTTTTTAGCAACCTAGCTCCCAGTTCACGTTGATTTTGAGGGCCAACATGGAGCAAAGATTCCAATAAACCGAACTGACTTACCGTTAGTTTGTTTTCAGAGAGATGCAAGTTCAGGCGGTTATTCAAACTTTCCGTCGACCGCATTAGTTTGATAAATGTATTTAGTGCACGAACCTCTTTGTCTGTCCCTTTAAAATGCGTTGGCATAATATAGATTATTATTATTTATCAATTTATAAAGTACAA
>Ga0316208_1003153_pt1 | contig 12294 bp, 5 predicted proteins | sample 3monopyrite_MG_FD_204944 | JGI IMG/M metagenome (GOLD analysis project Ga0316208, IMG submission 204944) | Microbial mat bacterial communities from mineral coupon in-situ incubated in ocean water Damariscotta River, Maine, United States -... | ecosystem: Environmental > Aquatic > Marine > Coastal... | reverse complement strand
CTTGGCTTCCTTATCCTCTTTGGGAACTCGCTTGCCAAGAGAAGTTGCCATTTTCTGCTGATCGAAACTGGCGATCAATTCATCAGCCGCTTTGATGATCTCTTCAAGTCGCTCTTTGCGTTTTTCTTTAGTGTCAAGTTTTTCGAGTTTTGTAATTAACGGTTGACGATCTTTATTATCTTCTTTGCGTAGTTCAGCGAATAGTTTTTTGAACGGCTCTTTTGTTGGATCGAGAGTCGCGAGATGTTTTAACTTTAATGCACGAATCTGTTTTTCCAGTGCTCCCGAGGCATTGCTTTTGGCCTGCGAACTTGTTTTTGATTGTTTTGTGTAAAGGTACTCCACCTGATAGTTGGTGCTGGCGTGAGCATCGGCGGAAAATTTGATTGTCCCCAGAAGAAGATCCCCAGCTTTGAGTGAAGTCGGCAAGCCTGTTGGTTCTACCAGATAGAACGTTTTCGATTCCCCCGGCACGAGTAAGCCGGCAACCGATCCGCCCCGTTTTGCGGCGGTATCTGCTTTGGAACTGCTGAACGATAGCGAAATCGGTTTGCTCAGTGGTTGGTCAACCGTGAGAAGGACCGATTTGTATCGCTCTAAAGCAGAGGCATCCCGATGACGCGAAATGACGTCTACCTGGTACGTTCCTTTATCGAGCGAGATCGGATCGGGAAACATATCGTTTGTTGTCACACGACGACCATTACTATCGTAAATGTGATAAACATAAGAGCCAATCGTTGAATCGTACAGCAGGTCTTCGAGAGCCTGAATTTGAAGCGTGACTCGTGATTTCTTTGTCAGTTCTAATTCGTATTGAAGAGTTAATTCGTTGACAGAATCGCCGTTGGGGAGTAAATCACGATCCCGGTTTAACACTTTTACTTCATATTTTTTGGGTGAAATCATTCGCCGTAATGTTGATAATGTTCCTTTGGGAGAAACCTTTTCAGCCGGCAGGATGTTTCGCAAAGTGATATCAGTTCCTCCCTGTCCGGTACTTAATGTCACAATACGGTTATCTGGTTCGCTGCCATGAAATCGCAAACGATATTTGACGCGACTCTTTCCCAGAACCGACCAATACTGAGCCAGATCAACTTCAAGCATACGACCGGGAACGACAGGAAATGAATGAATGGTTTTTACATCGGGAACCAGTTTGTAATAAGTCCCCGATTCCGCATCTTCAAACTGATGTCCATCCAGAAGCTGCATCGTGTGAATGCGGAAGAATTTCACATCGGCTGTTTGCCTCAACGTCATCTCCAGTTCACACCAGGTGGCTCCTTCGGGAACGGTGATGAATTTTCGATGCACAATCCCGGGATCGAAATCTTCTTCCCATTTAAGAGTTCCCTTTTTTGAGACGTGCTTCTGGTTGGTGAGAGGAATGATGACCGTCACAGGAAGTCGGAAAACCGGGCCGCCCGGTTGATCTTTTGAGCTGGCTTGCACTTCCGCGTAATGGACGCCGGGTTTCAGTTGAGTTGGATCAACAAGCACTTCAAAACGGTTGCCGCCGTGGGTCAGGTGAAGCAAGTCGCCACATTGCACCCAGTCGGCTGTTGATTTCATCGTCAATGTTTCGGAGACGGCAAGTCGCTGTTTAATGGTTGCCTTCTCTTTTAACTTGGCTGAAACAGAAACTCGAAACGACGTCGCTGCTTTTGTTTGATACGCTTCTCTCAGATAAATTCCGCGGGCATTATGCAAGGCAGGAACGTTCAATTTATAATTCAGTTGATGGGCGTAAGACCCCGTGTGAGCGGCCAGGTAGTCCCACGCTTTATCGACTTGAAGCAGCCCCGGTCCTGCACCAAAAACATCGGCCTCTTTTACCGGAATAGCTGTATTCTGAATCGCTTTTCGCACCGCGTGGGGTGTGTAGGCAACTTTTTTTTGTTTGGCAGCAGAGAGCATCAAGGCGATATTCCCACACGCATTCGGGGAAGCCATCGAAGTCCCGTTCATTTGCTGGGACGCTTGTCGGGTCCAGTTGGGAACGGGTGAAATCGCACCGCCGGGAGCAAAAATATCAACGCCGAGATCACCATCGGATGTCGGACCGCGTGATGTCCAGGTATAAGGCAGACCGGGTAATTTTTGACGCAGCGAATATTCGGACCGCATCATTTCGGGAGAGACATAAGCCCCGACGCCGATCAATTCAGAAGTTGTTCCCCCCGGACCACCAACCGTCGAAAGAGCTGGTCCCGCATTGCCTGCGCTGGAAACAAAAATGACATCATGCTCCTGCACAATTTCAGCATACAACTCGGCAACCCGTCCAAAATTCGGGGTAGAAGTTGGTTCGCCGTAACTCATGTTGATTAGATCGCAATGATTATCCAAGACCGCTTTCAAACCGCGTACCAAACCAGGACCGGTTTCCATGCCGCCTAAGCGGGTATCACCAATTTTCACAGAAACAATCTGGGCGCCCGGTGCAACTCCGTTCCATTCCAGTTTGTTTGGATAATAAGCAGACACAATTCCGGCCACGTGTGTGCCATGTGCGCCGGTATCGGTCACAATCGAGAGAACTTTTCCCGATTCATAAATGTTAACACCAAAATTTACATTGATTGGATCGGCAAAGGTGCTGAATTTTCGTTCGACTCGAAAATTCGTCATCACCATTTCTTCAGCCAGGTTTCCGTCTGCATCAGTATCGACAACAGCTCGAAAATGTTTTCCATCATGAAAAACGAGACAATCGTAAATAGGACCGGGATCGGAATACGTTTTGATCATTTCATCGAGCAGATCAATTTGTGCTTTCAGTTCGAGACGTTTTTTTTTCTGTTCTGCGTTCGGCTTCGGATGATCGGTATCCCATTGAGCCAGTTTGCGTTTCAGTTCCGCCTGATGTTCGCGTTCTTTTTTCTTGAACGCTTTGGTCCGTTCTTTTTTGAGAATCGCGACAAGATCTTCCGGGAACAGGTCATAACCCGCTTTCAATCCACGGCGATATTCACCCGTTGGATTTTTCCACTTTGGGTCGATTGTCAATTCACGTCCGGTTAATCCCGCCAGCTTTCTTTTTTCAGCTTTGATTTTCTTGCCCATCTGGACATCACCTGAACCGGTGCCGTCGATCATGTCGATGACTTTCGGGCGACCATCGGGCGTGGTTTGCAAACCGGCTGCTCCGGGATCAACGCCGGTATCAAAAATGGCGACAACGACGCCTCGACCATCAGATTCCGGATGCTGTTTCAAAAAGCGATCTGCCCCGGTTTCCTTTTTGGGCATCCAGCTTAAATCTTCATGCAATTTCGTTTTGGCACCGGGTTCTTTTTGAGCCGGTGTTGTCGATTGTGCGGGGACCAGAAAAGCAAGTTGGTCACCAGAAATCGCCAAGGCAGGCAACGAAACCATCGCCAGAAATAAACCAAAAGATATTCGAGACATTTTTTTCCTCGTCAGATTCAAATTGAAAACGCCTGTAAAACGGCGCGTATTCTTCCCATTCTTTGTATCTATCCTAGTTCGCAAATTCTTTTGTGCCAAACCATTAAGAGCATTATCCATGAAAAAATCCCACTAAATCCAAGGATAAAATGGATCTGAATGGGATGATTTCAGTTATGATTAGAGAAATCTATCCATTCAATAAATGCTGTTGAATGGAGGGTAGACATTCTTGTCTGCCTACAATTGCAGCATGTTCAAACGAGACAGACAGGAATGTCTGTGCTCCTTTTTGAAGTATAGAGGTTCCCTTCAGGCGAATTATTTAGGCGTTTCGATGGCTTTGGTCGAGAGTACTTTGACATCTTCCAACGGGCGATCCTGCGAGTTGGTATCAACACCTCCCATTTTCAGGACAACATCGAGCGATTCCTGATTGGCGGTTTTTCCGAAAACGGTATATTGATTATCCAGATGAGGAACGCGCCCGAGGCAGATGAAGAATTGTGACCCGGCAGAGTTTGGGTCGTTCGTGCGAGCCATCGAAAGGACGCCTGCTTCGTGCAGTTTATCGTTGAATTCAGCCTTGATGGTGTAGCCGGGGCCGCCCGTTCCGGTTCCTTGTGGGCAGCCGATCTGTACAACAAAATCAGGAATAATTCGGTGAGCAATCACGCCATCGTAAAAGCCGATTTTTGTTAGACCGAACACATTTTTCACGTGTTCTGGTGCAACATCCGGCCACAGGTCAAGCAAGATTGTTCCCATCGTTGTTTCGAATTCGATTTGATAATTGTTCTTATCAAAGTCCATATCAGCGACAGCGGCATCGACTTCGTCACGGTAATTTTTACTCATTGTTTCATTCGTTTCTGTATGATTAACGGTTAATTTCTTTGCGATTCACGCAATGTTCCAACAATCTCTATCATCAACTTGGCTGTAGCGGACCCTACCCAACGGCAGTACATAAATCAGATCATAAAGTCGGTTTCAATACCCAGAATTCGATCCCGTAAATCCTGAGTTATTTCAATGTATTCGTGCATCGGATCCTGCGAATCTGAAGGGTTGATACCGCAATAGACGGACCAGGGGCCTAAATGCCGCCAGCGACCTGCACGTTTTGGCTCGCCCTCCATCACCGGAGTGGTGCAGCGGTTGCAGCCGATGGTTGCAAAGCCCTGTTTGTGCAACGGATTGGTAACCACCTGGTTTTCTTCAATATACTGATGCAACTGCTCATCGGATAAATTGGCGAGGGGATTGACGCGGACCGTATTCATTTTTTTATCGATACTGAGGATCGGATTATTCACCCGTTGCCCGCCATCGGAACGCCGCAAGCTGCTGATGACTCCATCGTATTGCGGAGCGACCGCGTGAAGCGGTTCCACTTTTCTGAGCCGACAGCACTCCGCCTGCCCTTCGGGAGAAAGGTAAAGCACTCCCAGTTTTTCGGTTTGCTGTTCCATCGTCTGTTCTGGAGTTAAAGTGATTACGTTCAAGTCATATTCTTCAATCAGGCGGTCTCGTGTTTGCAGCGTTTCCTGAAACATTACCCCGGTATCGACAAACAGCACCGGAATGGGCAACTTCAGTTGAGAAATCATGTGGCAAACAGCGTTTCCCGCTTCCTGCATGGCAGAAATGGTGCAAACACGCTCTGCGAATGTAGCATGCGCCCACTGGATTAACTCCTGTGGAGTTCGCTCTTCAAAATTATGGTTCAGATTGCTTAAATCTGCTTGTGTCAATCGAGGCATCGTTCCATCCGACGGCAATAAGAAATAGGAACTCTTTAATGTTTGTCAGTTCTATGTATGTAATTGTTAAGTCCAAGTGGTGAACTCTAATGAGATCGCCCTCAACGTGCAATTCAATTGAATAGAGTTCTTAAGAAACAGAACAAGCAAATCTGTATTACTGAACGATAAGAGTTTAGTACCTTATCAATGAAATGCTGCGCAAAAGTGGCAGGATATTTTACCACGAAGAAAAAAAGTTTCACGCAAAGTCGCGGCGACGCAAAGAAAAGAAAAAAAGAACAGATACTGTGGACGAAAATCAATTCGCGAAAATTCATGTTTATTCGCGGTTCGGCACCTTCACATCAAGCAAACCGGTTGACGCAGTCGCCTTGCCGTTAAACGAATTGTTGTCTCCTTATTCGTGCTTTTCGTTTCTTTCGTGGTCCTTTAAGGTTTAAGTTTTAGTAACTATTCATTCAAAAAACAGTTTGAACGCAGGGGAGAGATTCGGAGTCTGCCTACGATACAGCAGACTCAAACGAAACAGACGCCGAATGTCTGTGCTCCTTTTGGATAAATAGAGGTTCCCATAAGTTTTTTGTTTCCGGTTTATCCGGGTTATGAAAGGTACGCAAACTTTTGAAAAAATCATTTTAGATATGGCGGGAGAACAAACCAGCCGTGCTGGGGTTATCTTGAATTATCAAAAATGGTGAAAAACGTTTAATTGCGTGTTGGTATACGTTTTGTATCACTGCTGGCTTGTGTGAAGTCTGGAAACGGTGTTTTTTTGCTTATTTTCCGACGAAATTTACATTCGAGACAGTTCGTTGCATTCTCATTCTTGACACACAGGTAATAGAGAGATAATCTCTTGTTTCGTTTAGGCGATATGTGGAGATAGTTCTCTGTTTATCGATGTTTTTTGAATATAATCTGGTTTCTCTCCAATATTCATTCCCTGAAAAGGGCATTTTGTTGGAGTTTGAGGCTGGTTTGAGTCACTTTCCATTTTCCCTGGGAAGTGTTCAGGTTATTTAGGTTGGCGTACGGTTTTGGAAGGCTGGATCGATGCGGAGTGTAGCAAGATGAAAAACGGTCGAGGCATAGGATGATAGTGATCGATTTTCACATTGTTGCGGTTCAGCACCTGTTCGGCGAGTTCAGTCGGGTCAACAGAAAGGCGGCACTCATGTAATTGCATGGGATGTGGGCTGAAGCCTGTATAATAACAATCCTGGTCGGTTCCCTGTTGATGGGAATCTTCCGTGGGTTCTGAATTCTTAGGGAAGTGGGTATTTTGTACCCGCTTTTTTTTATGATATAGATACAAGTATGGCATGATCTGAAAATGCGATGTCGTTGATGTGAATAGCCAGTTGGGTTCTTCTGGTGGGCGTCAATTAACGGGCATGAATGAGAATAATCAAGCCAGTTCGGAAGGAGCAATATGAACGCAACCGAAGTCATCAGGATTGTCGATGCAATCCACCGCGATAAAGGTATCGATAAAGAGATCGTGTTCGAGGGGATCGAACAGGCGATTTATACCGCTTTACGCAAACACTACGGGGACGAAGATGAGCTGACCGTTAGTATTAATCGTGAATCTGGCGAACCTGAAGTTCAGCACAACGGCGAAATACTGGACCCGGATATTCTTGGACGTGTTGCTGCCCAGACTGCCAAGCAGGTGATGATTCAGAAAATTCGTGAAGCAGAACGAGATGCTCTGTACGAGGAGTACATTGAGCAGAAAAGTCAACTGATTTCAGGAACGATTACTCGCCTTGAATACGGCGTTGCAACAATCTCTCTTGGGAAAGTAGATGCGATCCTCCCACGTAGTGAGCAAATTCCGGGAGAAAGTCATCGTGTGAATGAGAGAATTCGTGCGATTATTTTGGATGTACGCAAATCTGGAAGTCGCCTGAAAATCATCCTTTCAAGGGTTCATACCGATTTTGTCCGGCAGCTTTTTGAAATTGAAATTCCGGAAGTCTCGGAAAATGTGATCGAAGTTCGCTCACTGGCTCGTGAGGCAGGGTATCGTTCGAAAGTTGCGGTCTCCTGCTACGATAACAGTGTTGATGCCGTGGGGGCTTGTGTTGGTGTTCGAGGAGCAAGAATTCGAACCATTGTTGATGAACTGGGTGGCGAAAGAATCGATATTGTTCGCTGGAACGATTCGCTGCAAATTCTTATCCCCAATGCCTTACAGCCTGCTGAAGTTGAAGACGTCATTTTGTGTCCGATGCTCGGGCGGGTGATTGTCCTTGTGCGAGATGATCAGCTTTCGTTGGCGATTGGTAAAAAAGGGCAGAATGTCCGCCTGGCTTCCAAGCTTGTTGGCTGGGATATCGAAGTGATGACACGGGACGAACTGGATGAACAGCTCGAACGTTCTGTCGTTATGTTCTGCGATGTGCCACACGTGACCGAAGACTTAGCCGAGTCGCTGGTTTCGCAAGGTTTCTTCAGCTTTGATGATCTTTCCGTGATCGAACCGGAACACTTGATCGAACTGAGTGATTTTACGATGGAGCAGTATGAAGAGATCGCAGAATACGCCGATGCCGAAAGCCTGCGTATCGAAGAGGAAGAAAAGGCAGCAAAGGCAGCCGGGCGAACGATTGCCAGACATCAATCAGTCAAAAAAGTAGTGGTAGAACCTGTAATGCCTTCTGAGGCTACTGATGTTGCTTCTGCTCCAGAAGCAGCAGAAAATGCTCCGACAGAAGAAGCTCCAGCGGATGAAGCTCCAGAAGAAGAAGCTCCAGAAGAAGAAGCTCCGACAGATGAAGCAGCAGGTGAAGTAATAGAAACTGAACAGGAAAGTACTCAAATAGTTCCTGAAGAAGTGCCTGCACAAGCTGTCGAAGAGGAAGCCGTGCAACCTGTTGCGGATGTGCCCGTAAGTAATGAAGCACAAAATGAGGATACTGACAAAGTTTAATGAGGAGGTTTGCAGAGAAAGTTTCTGGGGTAGTGTACTCTGGGGCGTGAAATCTGTTTGAAAAACTTATTTTGCGTTTAGCCTTTCCTGTTCGACTGCTGGCAGCAATCGACTTTGATGACCTGCTTTGTATTGACGTGTTCCTGGATGGATACAGGACGACAGATGAGATTCATTTAGAGAGGTTTTGTTTTGAAGATTCGGATTTTCGCTTTGGCGAAAGAGCTCAAATACGATAGTAAAGAGCTCATCAAACACTGCAACAACGCAGGGATAACTGTGAAGAGTTCTGCGCTGGCGAGCATTTCGCCCGAAGAGCGTGATCGTTTAATGGCCTATCTGGACTCACTTAAAAAAGGGAGTTCTTCTGCGCCTGCGAAAGACTCCGGCATCCCTGGTGTACCGGAGTTTGTGCCGGAATTGGTTCCCGAGAAAAAAATTCGGACCATACAGACAAAATCACCACGGGCGGCTCAAGTTCCGGTCGTAAAAGAACCACAGGAGGTAGAAAGTAGCGAACTCGAACTGCCAGAAAAAGAGGCAGAAAAAGAGCCGGTAAAAGAGGCGGTAGTAAAAGAGGCGACTGAGCCTGCTGAAGAAGTTGAAGTTGTTGAAGTTAAAGTTGAAGAGGAAGAAGTCTCCAGCGATATTGCTAACGATACTGCTAAAATTGAGGTAGAAGTAGAGAAGGAGACGCAGGCTCCAGAGGAAACGGTTAAGGAAAAGGCGGAAGAGACTCCGCAAATACAGGCACCAGAAGATAAGCCTGTTGCCATGCCTGAAGGGAAACCATCGTTAAGTGATGCAATGGGTTCTCGGGTTCGTGATATGAAGCCTCGGGCGAGTCTTGTTCAAAGGGGTGTAAAAAAGCCGAAGCCGAAACCAAAGCCTGCCCTGCCAAGCATGGCGGTGCCTCCCAAGTTTAAGGTCGAAGCTCCCAAGAAGAAAAAAGAGGATGCTCCTGCCCAGAAGCCAGATGTGAAGTTGACCGCTGATGTACTTGATGGTCGCAGTCCGCTTGCTGCTCATTTGAAGAAGAGTACAGAAGAGAAGCATGATCGTGAACGCAAAGAGGGCGTGCGAGGCGTCAGCGATAAAACGAAGCGTTCTCGTTTAAGTTCGATGGTTGATCAAAGGGATCAGCGTCGTCAACAGCGCAAACGGGGTCGTGGACGCGATGACGAGCGGCAGTATCGGCCAAGAAGAAATCGACAAAAAAGAACGTCCCCTATTGAATACAAAAGTACTGCTGTGGCCGAACTGCCTATTTCGGTTCGCTCTCTTTCAGAAGCAATGGGACGCCCTGCAAAAGAAATTATGACAGCCCTGTTTCATCAGGGGATCATGGCGAAAATTAATGACAGCCTGGAAGAATCGACCGCGGTTGAAATTGCGATTGAGCTTGGTGTCGATCTGGAAATTAAACGTGAAAAAGATATTGAAACGATCCTCAAGGAACGTCTCGATGTTGAAATTCCGCCAGAATCGTTGAAGCCACGTGCTCCTGTTGTCACCATTCTCGGGCATGTTGATCATGGGAAAACAACTCTTGTTGATACATTGCGATCATCGAATGTTGTTGAAGGTGAAGCGGGTGGAATTACCCAGCACATTGCTGCTTATCAGGTAGACCATAACGGTCAGAAGATTACATTTGTGGATACTCCTGGTCACGCCGCCTTTGGCGAAATGCGCGCACGTGGTGCGAATGTCACAGACATCATCGTCCTGGTTGTTGCCGCTGACGATGGCGTGATGCCTCAGACAATTGAATGTATCGCGCATGCGAAAGCGGCTGGTGTCCCGTTAATTATTGCTCTGAACAAAATAGACTTGCCTGACATTAACGAGCAGAAGGTTTTACAGGAACTTGCCGCCCGTGAAGTTCTTGTTTCAGAATGGGGCGGAGATATCGAAGTTGTTCGGACTTCGGCTTTGAATAATATTGGAATTGACGAACTTCTTGAAACGATCCTGCTGACTGCAGAGCTACAAGAATATAAGGCATCGTTGGATATCCCTGCCTACGGGGTTTGTTTGGAAGCGTTCCAGGATGAAGGACGCGGCCCATTGGCCTGGATGATGGTTCAGCAGGGGGTTTTGAGAATTGGCGATATTATTGCTTGTGGCACAACATTCGGAAGAGTTCGGGCGATGTTTTCCGATAACGATTCCGAAGTGACAGAAGCGTTCCCTTCGACGCCTGTGAAAATAGCGGGGCTTAATTTTGTTCCTGATGCTGGCGAGCATTTCTTCGTGATGGAAGATGTTGAGCAAGCCAGAGAGATTGCAGAGCAACGTATTCATCATGGGCGAACGATTTCATTGGCAGACCGGGGCGGCCCAAAAACGCTGGAAGAAATTCTCAGTGGAGCCGGACCAAAGACACTCCCTTTGATTCTCAAAGCAGATACCCCTGGTTCTATCGAAGCACTCACGGGGGAACTTGGTAAGTTTGAGCATCCGGAAGTGAAGATTGAAATTCTTCATTCAGGTGTGGGAGGCGTTAACGAGAGTGATGTTTCCCTGGCTGCTGCATCGGGGGCAATTATTATCGCCTTCCATGTTGTGGCGGAAGATCGTGCCCAGTTGCATGCTCAGAATGAGGGTGTCGATATCCGCAGGTACTCGATTATTTACGAAGTCACACAGGAAATTAAGCTGTCGCTGGAAGGGTTGCTTGCTCCGGAAACTGTTGAAGTAACAACCGGTCGGGCGATTGTTCTGCAAACTTTCAGCGTCAGTCGCACGGGAGTCATTGCAGGTTGCCGAATTTTGAACGGGCTGATCGACCGAAATGATCGGGTCCATGTCATTCGGGATCAGGCCATCCTTAACGATTATCCCATTGCTTCTTTACGAAGAGAAAAAGATGACGCCAAATCGGTGCGCGAAGGCATGGAATGCGGAATCCGGTTGGATGGTTTTAATGATATCAAAGAGGGCGATATCCTTGAGGCGTTCCGACTCGATGAAATAAAACGGACGCTCGATGATTGATCTCACTTTGATCATTCAACAAAGAATGCAGAAAGTTTTTCCAGGACGCTGAGGCAAGGCATTAATAAGGCTGACACGAATAGAGAGCTTTGCAGAAGATTGTTGGTATTCGGGGCTTTTTGCCTGGCTTATCACGAGAAAAATACACACTGAGAAAAATACACACTGAGAAAATAATATACACTGAGAAAAATAATTTGACCTTGGGTTCCTACATGCAGTATTCGGAATCCAAAGTAGTAAAAACGGGGACAAACGCTGGATGTCGACACGCAGAACGGCCAAAGCTGCTCGTGCTATTCGAGAAATCATCAGCACGGCTATTTTATTGGAACTTAACGATCCTCGCATCAAGAATGTTACCGTTCTTGATATCGATGTTGCTACCGATATGCGATCTGCTAAAGTTTATGTCAGCATCATGGGGGATGAGAAAGAGCAAAGTTTATGTCTGCGTGGCCTGGAATCTTCGCGAGGGTATCTTCAGAAAAAAATTGCAGATCGACTAACAACACGCTACATTCCCGTTCTTACTTTTGTTCTTGATGACAGTGTCAAAAAAAGCGTTGAAGCATCAAGGATTCTCAAACAATTGGCTGAGGATAGAAAAAAAGCGGAAACTGAAAATCCAGAACAAGAACCTCCCCTTTATCCGCAGTCGGAACTACCAGATTAAAGACCATCATTCGGTAATTATTCAGCATTAGATAAGTATTCGTACGTCAAATAGAGTTGACGACGTTTTTTGGGATCAACAAGCAGCGAGTGGAAATTTAAAGATGGTTGCCTCTAAGATTAAAGCTTCTGACCGCAGTAAAGTCTGCCAGCAGATTGTTACTATTCTGAAAAAGGAGTACGGTTCTCGTCCCCCTTCTTACGATTACGATGTACTCGACACGCTGCTGTTTTCCATCTGCCTGGAAGACAGTAACTTTGCAGATGCCGAAGCTGCGTTGCAGCGGTTGAAAGATAATTTCTTCGACTACAACGAACTGCGAGTCAGCTCTATCACAGAAATTCAAAACGCTTTTGTCAATATGAGTGAACCGGAATGGCGCGCGATGCGTGTCCGGGATGTTCTACAATTTGTTTTTGAAAATGGCTACACATACGATGTTGAAGATCTCAAAAAGAAAACGATGGATTCCGCAGAAAAACATCTGAAGAAAA
>Ga0316208_1003152_pt1 | contig 12297 bp, 5 predicted proteins | sample 3monopyrite_MG_FD_204944 | JGI IMG/M metagenome (GOLD analysis project Ga0316208, IMG submission 204944) | Microbial mat bacterial communities from mineral coupon in-situ incubated in ocean water Damariscotta River, Maine, United States -... | ecosystem: Environmental > Aquatic > Marine > Coastal... | reverse complement strand
CGTAACCCACGCGACCCCGGACGATTACGACGGTTTCCACCCGTCGCCATACCGAGCCCGAAGCCGCTCACGAGGAATCAACCTATCCAGTATTCCCCCAATGTTTGCAATATCGTTGGCGGTGTGAGCACGTAGCCGTGGGTGTAAGCCCACGGATCAAGGGCGAAATGGACATGTGAGCCGCGAAGGCGGCAGCAGACATGTTTGCTGTCGCCGCTTCGCGGCTTTGCCACTTATGTCGCTTTTTCTGCGGGCTTACGCCCGCAGCTATGTGCTGCCGTCGCTTCGCGACTCCAAACTGTGCAACTTCAAAGAGCGTGAGACTTCGCGGGAGTCCCTCGCTGACGCTTCGGGTTAGGATCGGGAGATTGTTTCGGGCGACTCCCTTAGCAGCGTCAGCTCAGTTCGGCCATTTCCTGCCGGAGCCGACGGAGGACTCGGTATTTGGCCTGCCTGACGGCTTTGACGGTCATCTGCAGGTCAGCGGCAATATCAGCAGTCCTGTGTTCTTCCACAGCCGACCGCCAGAACGCGCGCCAGGTGTGCTCTTCGAATTCTGTCTGCAGGACTTCCAGTGCCCGCTGTACGAGACGGGCCTGCGATTCGGTCTGCATGAATTCGCCAGCCTCCTGTTCCGGGATATCCGCCAGCAACGCTGCGTCGCCGCCGCCCGGCTGCGGCTCGGCGGCACTTGCTCGACGGAACTCTCTGAGCTTGTTCCGGGTAATGCCCCACAACCATGCTCGAATCCGCTGCCACCGTCCGGTCGGTAGTCAGCGATCTTTAATGCAAGCGTGCGGAAAACTTCCTGTCCCACGTCTGCCGCATCATCCCCCTGCAGCCCCGCGCGACGGGCCCATCCGTAGACAAGTGGGGCATACAGCTGTGAGAGCCGTCGCCATGCATCGTCATCCTGCTGCTGAGCACGTCGCAGGAGTGTCTGGGATGTCGATCCCGACGCATGTGACAGAACGTCGTTCATATTGACCGCGTAAAGAGTGGTTCAGCGCGGAATGCAATCTATTCAGAGTAACGCTCGCCGCTGAACGGATCAACGGGACGAAAGACGTGCACGACCGGGACATCGCCGACCGGGAGGACTCGTCGATCATGTGAGTTCGCTGAGGATCGTGTTCAAAATAACTTCCCGATTTGAACCACAGAGGCTCAGAGACACAGAGTTTGACAGGAGACTTTTCCTCTGTGTCTCTGAGCCTCTGTGGTTAACTTCTTCTGATGATTTCGGGAAATTATTTCGGACGCATTCCTAAGTCGTTGAGTTCATTCCGGCTTGTCTGGAACTGGCTCGACTGGACGCGTCGGCTGGTGTCGGCTTCCCTGCACGGCGTGGCCGATCCAGTCGAGTCCGGGGCGGGCGAGATTCATGGCCAGAATGCCGTACATCTCGGCGCCCGGGATGGTTGTGTAAAGACGACCGCACACGCCGATGGTCGCCGCTCCGATGCCGAACAGAATTCCTCCGACGTGTGTGTGCGGCGTCGTGAAGGGGTCGGTGGCAAAGAACAGTGCGAGCAGCAAAGTGTTGCTGCTGAAAAAGTACATGGCCGGGTTCATGGCCCACGGCGCGTGCCCGACGACATCGGCTCCAGGAGGCAGTGCCAGAACCAGCAGAGGTACCGAGCAGATCATGGCTACCGGTGCATCGCGTTTTATCACGACCAGCCACAGCAGCAGAACGCCCATCGGAATCAGTATCAGATCGCTGGTTTCTCCGATCGCTCCCCGCGTGAACCCGTAAAAGACCTCGGACATGTAGGGGCGCAGGTGCCCGCCAGCATCCTTGAACAAGGCGCTGGCTCCACTGACACCGTCAACTTTATCCCACGCCGCGTGCACGGCCGGGTCGATGGATTCCAGAACGGCCACGGCCGTGCGTCCCAGGGCCGCCGGATTAAACGGATTCGCCTTCAAGCGTTTCCAGCGAACTTTGCCTGGTAACTGCGCGACCAGCACGCCGACGACGATCATGTAAATCGGAGTGCTGGCGGACAGGGTCAGCCCCAGTAAAAGGCCTGTGACCAGACTACCCGGATGGAACAATTGATACCGCTCGCCCGCGAGTACACGCGGAAGTGCGCCGGCAATCATGCAGCCGACAACCGAAACGGTCAGTACCAGCGCCGCTCGGGGACCGAACTGCCAGACGCCAAACAGGGACGGAGGCATCAACAGGATGATGACGCACCACTTGGCGCCCAGCCGCGCACGCAGTCGCCGCAGTTGCAGAATCAGGTGTTGCAGGCTGCGGAACATTACTGAAGTGCCTCCGCCCCGGAGCTGCGCGTCTGCAGGCTCTTCAACAGCGACGGCCAGCGTGCAAGGTCCGATTCTCCCTGTTCGTACCATTCGAACACTTCGCTCGATCCGTGACACTCGCTGCACGATGAAGCAAAGTCCTGATGGCAGACCAGGCAGCTGGACGGTCGCGCACGAGCGAGAACGATATGTCGAAGTGCCGTTGCTTTATCGCTGCCCGGCTGCATGAATTCCTGAGTGTGCGTTTCCGGCGGATGGCTGTGACAGGTTTTACACGTGTCGACCGAATGGCAGATGAAGCAGCGAGCTTCGCTGGAGAATTCACTGCGACCGTGCTTCACTCGCCACATTGGGTCAGCGTGACTTCGCGGCTGCCGGGAAATCCCATCGGCCTGCAGAATCTCGCCACTCTTTTCAGGCTGGTGACACTCGTTGCAGCGGCCTTCCTGCCACCAGACATGCGCGCTTTCCCAGGTTTCGGGCGAAGTGAGTTCCGGCGTGGTAGCCCGACTCCATTTCACGGCGGTTGCCGCGCCGCAAATCACGACGAATGATCCCATCACAAGCAGCCGTGCGAGTCTATGTCGCTGGTTCATTCGCCGTCGCCTCCCGACTGAACACAGCGAAAGCCGACGTCGAACGCTCGAAACTCTGGCTCACGCAGACGACCGGCAACGCAGCGAACCTGAGTCGCGTTGCTGTTGGAACTGCCGCCCGCGACGAATCCTTCGTCCGTCCACTCGGCGACGTTGCCAGCCATGTGCAGGCAGCCGAATACCGAGGCACTCTGCTCGAAGGACTCGGCCGGAGCGGCGTAGACATGGCCGTCGTGTTCACTCCATTTCTCGCCGCCGCTGTTCACGCGGGTTGAATCCCACTGATTGCCCCAGGGCCAGTGACGACCGTCGGATCCGCGCGCGGCCTTGACCCATTCCAACCGCGTGGGCAGACGTTTTCCGGCCCAGCGTGCGAAGGCCCAGGCATCCCACCAGTCGACTCCGACGACAGGGTGATCCGACTGCCGAAACGTTTCCGCGTCAAAAGGTGCCAGCCTGGCCGCCGTCGAATTCCGGAACAACGGCGGTCGGAATTCACGCCAGTATCGTGGCGTATGATCTTTGTGGGACGGCTCGTCCGGGTGACAGAATTCGTGCGAATTCTGCTCGACGGCTGCCAGGAACAACTTGTACTGACGGTTGGTAACTTCGAGCCGGTCGATTCGGTACGTTGGCAATTCCTGAGACGTGCGATCGTCTCCGCTGAGGAACGAGCCTGCCGGAACGGTCACCATTTCACCACTGCCCGGATGCAAAGGTCGAGACGGAAGGTCTACGGAAACAGATTCCGGGGTCGTTCTGGTGCGTGAATCCGGCTGATCCACAGAGCCGACCGTCGACAACAGCGGCGAAGGAATGTCACCCGGCGGCGCGCCGACGGCTTTGTTCCAGCCTGTCGAACGATACTGATGCCCATTGCGGTCGATTATCAAAGACTCGACGCCATCTTGCTGCTCCACCCAGGCAAAGCCGTCCCGTGGTCCCATCACGAAGACCGCAGTCGCGAATGCGTCGGCTCTGGCTGGATCGGCCGTCAGAATCGTGACGCTCTGGCAATTATCGGCTGGCTGCCCGGTTCGCGGGTCGAGGATGTGGCCATACGAGCGATTGTTTCTGACGACGTATTGCTGCGAGTTTCCGGAAGTCGCCACAGCAATATCCCCGACAACAAACTGCTCGGTGAGACGTCCTGTCCAGCGAGGATGCTCAAGGCCAACGACCCACGGGCCGTCAGACTTGCGCCCGAGCAGATAAGTGTCGCCGCCCGCACTGACGGCCGCTCGCTCAACGCCCAAAGCTTTCATTTCGTTCACGGCAACTCGCGCAGCGTACCCCTTGCCGATGGCTCCCAGATTGACCTGCATCCCCGGCATCGGCAAATACGCCGTCCGGCCGAATCCATTCAGTTCGATCTTCGCGGCGTCGACGCGTTGCAGCGCGTCGGCAATCTGCTGACTGGTCGGCAGTGGACGGGACGCGTCGCGAAACGGCCACAGGTCCCACACCGGACCGATCGTCACATCAAACGCACCGTCAGTGAGTTCGTGTAGCTCTCGCGCGAGCCGGAGTAACTCGAACGCATCCTTCCCCATCGTGACCGGACCGATGCCGGCCCGCGCATTCAGACGCGAGATATCGCTGTCCGGTCGCCATGAGCTGACTTCGGACTCAAGCGTGCGCAGCCGATCCGTCGCAGCCTGAATGGCTCGGACGGCCAGCTGCGGGTCCGCATCAACAACGAATACAAACGACGAGCCCATCAGCACAACTTCGCGTCGCGTCGTCGTGGAGCCTCCCGATGTTCCGACTGCCAAACCGTCGACTCCAGGGGGAAGAACGATCGCTTCCGGCCCGTCGCCTGGCGAATCAACCACTGACTCGTGCGTGAACCAGCCCCAGCCGAGCGCAGCAAGCACTCCTGCCCAGAAGACGATCCAGCTTGTCAGAGTGCGACGCGGCATGAGCGGTCAATCAATTATGTTGTCGATCAGTTGTGGCTAATCACGGGGAAAGTCATTCAATCGTAAGCATGAAGTTCAGCAGGTCTTCAATTTGTCGAGTCGTCAGATGCGATGTTCCGCCGTGCGTATCGAACGTCTGGTCCTGTGGATTAAGCGGACCGACCGGAGTCCGTGCGGTGGTTTCGTTGAATCCGATTTCCCGTCGACCGGGTCGGACATCTTCCGATCCCTGAAGCACTGGCAGTCGGAAGCGCCTGAGCCCGGGATGTTCCGGAGTGCAGAGCACTTCGCGCAGCGATCTGGTTCTGGCGTGATGCAGAAACACCGGCGGACGATCGAAGATGCCTCGCAGCTGCATGGTCGTGAAACTGCCTTCCTGGTCCTCGACACGCCCCCGGTCGTCCGGCTCCATTTCAAAGTCTGTCAGACCGTTCGCGATATCCATCGCGCGCACGCTGACCAGCGTGTAGGACGCGTCACGCCGACTGATCGTTGTCAGCGGTGGAAGTGCGCGGCGGTCGTTGTGCGTCAGGGCAGTGTCCTTATTGGTGAACTCCGGCGGCGCGTGACACAGCGAGCACATAACTGCTGCGTTGTTGAATAACGCCTGCCCTCGGCGAACGGACGGATGCTCCTGGTCATACGGATTGGGCAGCAGGTGGTTTGAATCACCCAGCCATGCACTGACGAAGCGATAAAAGTCCTGTAGCTCGTACTCGCGGTCGAAGTGTCGGGCCGACTGCTGGCGAATGAAGGCCGCGCGACGCTCTTCCAGATCGTACCACTGCTCGCCAAGGCTGCGGGTTTCGACTCGTTCCTTCAATTCTTCGTGCATCACACGCCGCTGATCGGAAGGCACGGTCGAGGTGACGCCGGTGAAGTCTCCCGCCCAGATCGCTCGGTCGAAATCGATGGAGCTGGCAGGTTCGGTGATGTCCGCTCCCTGGCCTTCGGACAAACGGTGCGTCCCTTCGAAGTAGTAAGGTTGAATTGCGTAGGTGTTCCGCATCTGCGGGATTCCCAGCGTGCCTCCGGTCGTCAGGTGTCCGTCGCGATCCTGCCCTACCGTTTCAGCAGCACCCCAGGCACGTCCGTCGCCGGTGTCGCGGTAGTGACAGTGCAGGCAGGACGTGTCACCGTCCGACGTAAACACCGAACTGTGCACAATCAGTTCGCCGCGTTCGGCGTCGGTCTTCAGCGGCGGTTCGGCATCCGGCTGCAAAAGAACTTCGCGACTGTCGCCGGTTTCAAGGTCAATAATTGAGATGGATTCCCCGATCTGATTGGCGACGAACAGCTTACCTGCGGCGGGAGTCTCCTTCGCACCGGCGACGATGCCGACAGGCCGCAGCCCTGTCTGGAAGCTGCGGAGTGGCACCAGCTTCTCGGCCGGGTCTGCCGAGTCCGACTGCACCAGCCACTCGACGACTTCAAACGTGCCGGCCATTGTCACGTACAGCCGGTCGTCGACGACTGCCGCCCATTCAGGAAACGCTCCGTGTACTCGCTGCAGTTCTGGAGGCACGTCGCCTTTGACATCGCCCGTCGTCGCTTCCGCCGTGTCTGACGTGTAGCGCACCCAGCCAGCATGTGACTCGTACGCGTTTGCTTTCAGCAGATAGTTCATCGACATGCCAGGCGTGAAGGTGGGCACCGACAGGCGCGACAGGTCGACCGCCACGACATCGTTCTGAATGTCACGCATCTTGATGTTCCACGTGCCGTCGATCGCCTCGAACGGTCCCATCACGTGCTGTTGCTGGAGAGGAAACGGATCCGTCGTGACAGGATCCCGCAACACGGTGAACTGTGCGGCAGGGTGGTCACGGTCCCATGTTTCAGCACCCAGTGGATCGCGGGACGGAGCGGCTCCGAATCCGACGCCCATCGTGAGAGTGATCAGCAGGTCACGATCCGTTTTGAAATCGGGGGCAATCAGCACGTGGCCCGCGACGTTCTGAACGAAAACCGCGCCCACCTCGTGACTGGCTTCCACATCAACGACAGACACGTCCATCGTTCCGGTGTTCCCCACGAACAGATGCCTGCCATCCCGGCTGAGCACGACGTCCTTCGGATGGCTCCCGGGATTGCCGACCGGAATGCCGGGTCCGCCTTCGGCGTTGCGAATCCATTCGACCAGCCGCGTCAGGTCGTAATCATTCGGATCGAACAGCACTTCGCCGGCGTGGAGAAGCGGTGTGACGCTCTGATCTCCAAAGCCGCCCTGCGACGTCGACACCACGGCCTGAATCAGCGGGCTTTCGTAAGGTTGCCCGCCAATCGAATTCTCCACGGCTGACAGAAAGTTCGCGACCGGATCGGCGCCGCAAAGATAGCCACCCGCCGCTTCTTCGTGACAGCGACTGCAGCGAGCGCGAAGAATCGCGTTGATCCCGCCGATCCCTCGCCGCGTCGCTGCCTGGATCTCGGTCTCGCTGAACTCACGATCGCCGAGTTCCCGCCGCAGATCTGCTGGCAGTTCCGTGCTGCCGAAGAACGACTCGTCGTCAAACCCTCCGACCTCGACCACCTCGCCCGTCAGTCGGCCAACCTGCTTTCGCAACTGCAGCACCAGGATCTGGTCCAGATATCGGTTGGCGATCCAGGCACGTTTTCCATCTGGAGCAAACACCAGACCCTGGCAGTAGTAATCGACGGGAATCTCTCCAGCGACTTCGTCGGTTTGCGTATCGATGACTGTGGCGTAGTTCGACAATTCATTGGTCACGACGAGAAACCGACCATCCGGATGCAGCACCGGCACGTACGGACGCAGTCCTACCGGAATCCTCTTCAGAAAGGTTTCCGTCGCCACATCAAAGACAGCCAGCTCGTGGCCCGGCACAGCCTCCGTGCCGGCAAGTGTGACGTACAATTTCGTTCCGTCAGCACTGAGTGCCAGACGCTCGGGGTGATCCCGCAAAGGCTGCGGCTCGGCGTGCGGATTGTTCCCCGGCACTGGCCGCAGATCTTTGCGTTGAAACGGCTGCCGGTATCTCCACACGTCGCTGGTAAGCCGGTCGAAACGACTGCGGCGCCGGATCGTATCAGACGGATCATTCTGCCCTCGCGGCGCTGACGGCCTCGCAACTTCAGCGATATCGACTCTGGTCTGCGCCCCCGCCAGCGCACCGATTAATGCGGCCAGGCTAACCAGACTGCCAGGCACGATGAAAAAGATAAGGCGAGGCCATTTCATAGAATCGTCACCGGTTGGCAGCTCCAGTTAAATGAATATCGATTTACGTGAGTGCAGAAAAGCCTGTTAACAACGTGTGCCACTGGCTCTGCCAGTGCGGCGTCGCTGGCGGGTTCGGATTCCGAGGCACTGGCAGAGCCAGTGGCACACGTTGGATTGAGGACATGGGAACAAGTAACTTCGCGGATTCCTGTAGGGCCGGTTCCCACCGGCCGGTAGGAACCGGCCCTACGATAAGCAGCTAATCGAGGCCCCGTTCCTGCGGGGATGTTTGACGATCCTTGAGAGAAGAATGTCCTCCGGCAAATGTTGCACCGAGGTCTATCCAGCGAATTAGTGTCAGGAGTTCTTCGTCGCTTAGCGGCCCGGTCACGGGATGGGGCGTTCCGGGCGTGCTGAGAATCTGCGGCGCGTCGAGTTCTTTTCCCATCAGCTTCTCAATCAGGAAGCTTTCAATCGCCATCGCCTCGCGTTCGTTGATGTACTTTTTCGCGGTCTGCTGCCCGCTGCGTGGATCAGCAAGGCGGTGGAGCGACTCGTAGGAAACGGTGTAGTTCGCTGTCGGAGTTCCGCGCAGGTCGAGTCCGGCCGAACGTTCCTCGGCATCGCTGTGACACGAGACGCAGCGTCGATCAAGGATGGGCTGGACGTCGTGACGAAAGTCGATCGACAGGTAGTCCGCTGGCGTATTTCCGTACCCGTAAGGTTGACGACGTCGACCGGAAATCGGATCCCACGTCGCCATCACACGGGACGCCGCCGACACGACATCCGCCGGACCAAGAGCGTCGGCGGAGTTGCCCGTCAACGCACCATGACAGCCGGCACATGTCGCCGGAAAAATGCGTCGCGGGATTGAGAACGTCAGCTTCTCTCCAGGTTGCACATAGAACCAGCGATTCATTGAGTGCAGTGCCATGCGTTGTTGGTTCAGCCCCTGCACGAGCAGTGGCACGCCGGTCGGAACTTCAGCGTAAAAAGTGCCGTCCAGCTCCAGCGGAATTTCGGCCACGATCACTCGGCGAGTGTGGATCCCCAGACTGACCGAAGTGGCAAATGGATCGGCGCCGTCGCCACTGAGTTCCAGCGGTTCGAGTTCGCTCCGTCCAGGAGGCACCTGCATCAGGATCCGCACGAACTGGTGACGGTGCTGAAAATCCGAAACGCCATCGGGCAGTCCGGCCGTCTTCACGTGGAAGTCTCTTGCTCCCACCGGCGCAAAGTGAGTGAGGAACGACTGCAACAACGGATAGTCGTAACACTCGATCTCGCCGGGCGTGTCCGGCGGCATTCTCAATACGCCGTCCTGTCGCTCCGGCTTTTGATCGGAGTGTCGCACGGCGAACTTCTGGTGCGTTTCCGGTTTCTCCTTGAGTCGAACGATCACCGCCCGCGGCGAGTACTCTGCCATGTCGGAAGTTGAAGCACGCTTGATTAACTGCAGATCGATGGGCCCTACACCCAGCGCGTCTTCAGTCTGCAGCGAGCCGGCAAATCGCAGTCGATAGAGATCCCAGTTTGGGTCTGCGTTCTCGTCGAGATGGTCCAGGGGATCGCTGACGTGCGAGACCAGCAGTGTGCCGTCCGGAAGTGGGATGGCGTCGCGAAAACTGCCGCCCGGTGATTCACCCGTCAATGTGACCGCCTGGGATCCCGTTTCAGAAAAGAACGGCCGCTGTCCGTGCAGGTACCTTCGGGCTGACGACTGGAGCGGCTGTCCCAGAACGTCGCCCTGCGCTGAAAGCGGGATGTTGTCGACGGGATTTTCCGGTTCGACGTTGATACCGAAACCATGATCCACCAGTAGCAGCAGGCCCCCATTCCAGCGGTTTCGAGGATCGACAGCGAGTCGCGCTTCGAGCCCCTGCGGCAGTTCGCGCGAGTCCGTCACGATCGAATATCTGGACCGATTGTTGCCGTGGATGTGGTAATCGAAGCCGCCAGCCATGACTCGAAAAATCGCCCCATTGAACACCGGACGATCGGCCTGGTAGCCGACGTTCCTCACACTGGTAAACATGACCTCGCCGGTGGTTCGCATCGTCGGTCGGCGTTCCTGAGCACTCGTAAACGTCATCCGGCGTTGAGTGTCATTGCCCGATGGAGTGTCCTGTCCGGCGAGAGAATTGCTTGACGCAGCCGATCGTCGTCCGGGAACGACACGCCAGATGTCGTACGACGGAAGATTGGCCGCGCGCTGCTGTTCGATTTCATAAACCGTCCGGCGATCAATCGGGAACGGCAGCGGAGCGTCGAGCACCAGGCGTGCTCCAACGACACTTTCCGGGTCACGTTCGTGGCGGACAATGGTGCGCCACTCGCCGCGGTTTGGTCCGTCAACGACGTACAGACGCCGTCCGTCGAAGGTGCCGGCGGCTTCGGTCCGTTGCGCGTCCACCAGTTCTGTTTCCGTGCCGTTGCTGACACCGTGGTCCGCTTCACCCAGCAGCCCGAATGGCTCGGACGCGGCGTACTGGCCGGCCGCGTTTGATGCGAAACAGACGGCAACGTCATCCAGGACCGTCCCGGCGGAATCGTTGGGGCCTGGCGTGTAAAGAGCATCGACGTGATGAACGAGGGTGCCGTCAGGCAGTCGATCGGGGCCGAAGCTGATCTGTCGGATTGACTCATCGCGGGCGTTGAGTGCCTCGTCCAATGCAAGTTCGAAGATACGAAACCCGCGGTCCGCTTCACGCCGCATGGAAAACGCGATCGCCCGACCGTCGTAACGCACATCGACCGACTGAATTTCGACCGGTCCGTCCTGATGAAGGTGGGCCGTCAGATTCCGGGGTTCTTTTGACGACGGACTTCCGTCCTCACCGAAAGGCAAAAAGAAGACGTCTGAGCCCGGCCAGAACGTATCGAATTCGAAGAACCCGCGCGGCTGATGTCGCGGACCGCGAATGAACACGATTCCCTGCAGCCGCCCGACATCCTCCGCCGGCACCACCTTGCCGCGACTCGTCAACTGACTGATCAGGGCCGTACGCTCCAGCCCGAGCCATTCAAGAATGATCTTCACGTCCGGATCGTCGTACGACTCGAAAAACTGGTTGTTTCCGCCGCGTTGATGAACTCCGCCTTTGCTGATCGGCAGGTTCTTCACAAGCAGTCGGCTGAGCCGCAGGTCGCCGCCCAGGTTGGCGAAGCGACTCTTTTCACCCAGCATTTGCTTCCGATTGGCTGAGACCATTCGTGAAGAGAAGTCTCGTCGGGGATCGAGACGCCCGTCGGGCGAGGGTAACGGCAGCTGCAGTTTCAGGTCGTTGAAAGCGTGTGGGCCATGACACGATGCAATCAGACATCCGTTGTTCGCAACGACCGGCAGAACGCGATCACGGAAAAACTGTTCCCGCGGCCGCACAGTGGGTGTTTCTCCCGGTCGCCGAGAAATCTCCGTTTCAATCCATTGGCGTAGAGCCACGTAGTCTGGGTCGTCAGTGGTGTAGAAAACGTCGAGCCCACGGTGCGGCAGTCCGCCAAGCTGGTCCGCCAGCGGGACGCGAATGAGCGGACTGAATTCGGGGCTTTCCTGGTAGTCAATCCGTGTCACGACTGCGGAACCGTGTTCGGCGTGATCACCTTCAACGCCTCGTGAAGTGCGCCACGCATCGAGCAGGCCATCGTGACCGGAGATCTTCCCTGTCGCAGGATTGATCGGAAAGTAAAAGAAGCCCGCGTGATCAGGGTTGTTCGTGAACTCGGCAAACCGGTCGGGCGAAACGCCGTGACAGTTGACCGCGCAGCGAGCTTCCAGGATCGGAACAACGTCACGACAGAACTCGTCGAACGATGCATGTTCCTCTGATTTCAATCCGGCATGCGGATCGGCAGGATCAGTCGTTTCCGTCCTGCCACATCCAGGCACCAGAATCGCGACGAGCACCACCAGCCACGCTGTCAGTGACATTCGGCATGAGCACAGAGGCGGCCTGAGAATCCCCTCTCCCCCCGAAGCAACTTCTCTGGCGTATTCGAGTCCTTTTTTCGGGGAAGAGGGGGCCGTCGCGGCCGCCTGGAGGGCCGACGTTCCGCGCAGTCGTTGTTGCGCGAGGCGAGTCACACTCACGGCACATCCCTTGGCTGCCGAGATTGTCAAACAAACAGCAGCAGCAAGTTGAGATTTCACTACACCTCGCACAGATAATGCGTGCGGCTCAGGCCCTGATTGTGCGAAGTCGCACACTGACCGGCCAGGCTCAGCACGTTCAATCCGTGCCGCACGAAAAGCGACTGACATTCCTGAGGCCTTACGATGCGGGCGAGACGGCGTGAAGAAAAGCGTGCAGCAGATCAC
>Ga0316208_1003146_pt1 | contig 12312 bp, 11 predicted proteins | sample 3monopyrite_MG_FD_204944 | JGI IMG/M metagenome (GOLD analysis project Ga0316208, IMG submission 204944) | Microbial mat bacterial communities from mineral coupon in-situ incubated in ocean water Damariscotta River, Maine, United States -... | ecosystem: Environmental > Aquatic > Marine >... | reverse complement strand
CTATTACAGCTGAATTTATTTGAAAAACGGGACATGATGGCCTTGCTGAGAGGTGATCCACCATGCGGTAGACAACCGAATATCAATCAGATGGCTTTGCTGTGAAAGTTAACGGGACAGCAGTGATCAGAATTACAGATATTGATAAGAATGGGGAGCTGATTTTAGATAATAAAAAATATATAAAGCAATCAAAAGAAGCGAAAGGGTTTCTTCTGAACGATAATAATTTGCTCATGGCAAGGACTGGCGCAACTTTCGCTAAAGTTCTTCTATATAAAGAATATGAACCATCAGTGTTTGCATCATATCTTATTAGAATTAAATTCAATGAGAATATTGAAAATAAACTATATTGGTATTTTACAAAGTCGCATTATTATTGGGAGCAAGCAAAGAGATTGTCTTCGGGAGCTGCTCAGCCACATTTTAATGGTGCGGCACTAAAGCAAGTGATCTTTACTTATCCAAAATCTATTGAAGAACAAAGATTACTAATAACCAAATTTGATGATCTATCGGCCGAAATAAAAAAGATAGAAGCTATATATAAACAAAAACACGCTTCTTTAATCGAACTAAAACAATCCCTCCTACAAAAAGCCTTCTCCGGTGAATTAACGTCGGAGGGTGACAAACTCATGGATGAGGCCGTGGCATGAACGATGAGTACCCCAGCGAGATCAATATTTATCAGGAAGAGGGCCAGGCGGTTGAGGTTCGGCTGGATAGCCAGCGCGAGACTATTTGGCTGTCACAGGCGCAGATGGCCGAGCTGTTCGATAAAGACGCCGACACCATCGGTTTGCACCTGAAAAATATCTATAAAGACAAAGAGCTGGAAGCGGCGGCAACTACCGAGAAATCCTCGGTAGTTCACGGTTTTACCCTTATGCAAAAAGCACATATTGCAAAAACAGGCCGGGTGCTAAGGTAAAGCCATGAGCTCGAAAAATTATCAACCTCCGTTTACCCTCATCAGTGAGATCCTCTCCCTGGCCACCCGGATCGGTGAGGAGGCAGGGCGTCTCTCTGTGTTGCTGACCCAGGCCTCGCAACTGCGGCTGAGGCGCATCAATCGCATTCGCACGATCACCGGCTCTCTGGCGATCGAAGGCAATACGCTCAGTGAAGAACAGATCACCGCTATTGTGGATGGCAAGCGGGTGATCGCGCCGCCCCGCGAGATTCAGGAGGCGCACAACGCGCTGGCTGCCTATGAGCAACTGGAAAGCTGGAAGCCGCAGCAGGAGAAAGACCTGTTATCTGCCCATCGAGTGATGATGAAGGGGCTGCTGGAAAGTGCCGGCGTCTATCGTCACGGTGGGGTGGGCGTGATGGCAGGCAAACAGGTGCTGCATATGGCACCACCGGCCAACCGGGTACCGCGGTTGATGGGGGAACTGTTTACATGGCTGGCCGGGTGTGAAGAACATCCTTTGATTGCTAGTTCGGTTTTTCATTACGAATTCGAGTTCATCCATCCCTTCGCCGATGGCAATGGCCGCATTGGACGCTTGTGGCAGACCTTGATTTTGGCGCAATGGCAGCCGCTGTTTGCTCATCTGCCTGTGGAGAGTCTGATTCATAAACATCAGGCAGGCTATTACCAGGCCTTGACTGAAAGCACCCAACAAACCGATTGTGCACCGTTTATCCTGTTTATGTTGCGCACTATCCTGGAGGCGATGCAGGAGAGTGGCACCCCCCAAGTAAACCCTCAAGTTACCCCTCAAGTCAGCGCCTTGTTGCGGGTGATAAAAGGTGACATGAGCCGTGACGAGCTACAGGCAGCGCTTGGGTTGAGAGATCGCAAATCATTTCAGCAGCGTTATGTGCAAGCGGCCCTGGAACAGGGTTTGATTGAAATGACCGTGCCTGATAAACCGCGCAGCCGCTTGCAGAAATACCGCCTGACGGATGCGGGGCACATCGCATTGGCAAGCATGGGTAAGGATTAAACATATGAGCAAAGCCGGCCTTAATGAATCAGAGACGCGTGCCGAACTCATCGACCCCGCTTTGAAAGAAGCAGGCTGGGGTGTCATGGAAGCCAGCCGGGTGCGGCGTGAGGTCATTACCCTGGGTCGTTTGCAAGGTGCGGGCAAACGCGGCAAGCAGGATATTGCCGATTATGTCTTGTTCTACAAAGGCCAGAAGCTCGGTGTTATCGAGGCAAAGAAGAAAAGCCTGTCTGACACCGAAGGTGTAGCCCAGGCCAAACGCTATGCAGAACGTCTGCAAACGCGGTTTACTTATTCTACCAATGGTGTCGGTATCTATCAGGTGGATATGCAGACAGGCAAGGAGGGCCATGTTGATCGTTACCCGACGCCGGATGAATTATGGGCCATGACCTTTGGCGCTTCTAGCTCCGCCCAAAGCGACTGGCGTGATCGTTTTGGTGACGTGCCGTTTGAAGACAAGGGTGGGTTCTGGCAGCCACGTTTTTATCAGCACAATGCAATCAATAAAACATTGGAAGCGATTGCCGATGGTAAAGAAAGAATCCTGCTCACGCTGGCGACGGGGACGGGTAAAACCGCCATCGCTTTTCAGATAGCCTGGAAACTATTCAAGAGCCGTTGGAATTTATCCAGAGAACCCAAGCGGCTTCCACGTATCCTGTTTCTGGCGGATCGAAACATTCTCGCTAATCAGGCCTACAATAGCTTTTCTGCCTTCCCGGAAGATGCGCTGATCAGAATCTCGCCGGATGAAATTCGTAAGAAAGGCTCGGTGCCTAAAAATGGCAGTATCTTCTTTACCATCTTCCAGACCTTTATGTCGGGTAGTGATGCCGAGGGTAATCCCGTGCCTAATTTTGGCGAGTACCCGGAAGACTTCTTTGATTTTATTATTATTGACGAATGTCATCGTGGTGGCGCCAATGATGAGAGTAACTGGCGTGGTATCCTTGAATACTTCTCGCCAGCGGTTCAACTGGGTTTAACCGCCACCCCATTAAGAAAACACAATGCTGATACCTACCGTTACTTCGGTGAGCCGGTTTATATCTATTCCCTTAAAGAAGGCATTAACGATGGCTTCCTGACCCCGTTTAAGGTCAAGCAGATCGCCACCACGCTGGATGATTATGTCTACACATCGGATGATCAAATCATTGAGGGTGAGATTGAAGAAGGTAAGGTCTATGAGGAAAAAGACTTTAACCGCAGCATCGTCATCGAAGAGCGTGAGCGATACCGGGTCAACCTCTTTATGCAGCAGATTAACCAGAAGGAAAAGACGCTGGTGTTCTGCGCCACCCAGGGCCATGCCTTACTGATCAGGGATATTATCAACCAGGTAAAGACCAGCACCGAGCCGAATTATTGTGTGCGCGTAACCGCCGATGATGGCTCAGAGGGTGAACGATTCCTAAAAGTATTCCAGGATAACGAGAAAACCATCCCCACCATCCTGACCACATCGCAAAAACTTTCCACCGGTGTCGATGCAAGGAATATTCGTAATATTGTGTTGATGCGCCCCATTAACTCCATGATCGAATTTAAACAGATCGTCGGTCGTGGTACACGACTGTTTGATGGTAAAGATTATTTCACCATTTACGACTTTGTCGAAGCCTACAAACACTTTAACGATGAGGAGTGGGATGGTGAACCATTAGAGCCAGAACCATGCAGTCGTTGTGGCAAGCTGCCTTGTGAATGTATTAAAAATCCACCGGAACCCTGTAAAGTTTGCGGCAACTTACCTTGCACATGTGAGAAACCAGGGCCAGAGCCCTGCCCCAAGTGCGGTGAGTATCCCTGTGAATGTGAAAAACGTCCCAAAGTTAAAGTGAAATTAAGTGACGGTAAGGCAAGAAACATTAAGGATATTATGGTGACGACATTCTGGGGGCCAGATGGCAAGCCCATGTCTGCGGCTCAGTTTGTAGAGTACCTGTTTGGTCAATTGCCAGAACTCTTCAAAAATGAAGATGAGTTGCGTGAGATATGGAGCTTGCCAGATACGCGTCAAAAGTTGTTGGAACAACTGGAAGAAAAAGGCTTTGGTAAAACCCAATTCGATGAAATGAAAGCCATTATTGATGCAAATGACAGTGATGTTTATGACGTACTGGCATTTGTGGCGTTTGCCTTTCCGACAATAACCCGAATGGAACGTGTTGATACTCATAAAGGCAATATATTTTCTCGCTATGATTACAAGCAGCAGGAATTCATTGATTTTGTTCTATCGCAGTATGTGAAAGAAGGGGTTGATGAGTTGGCAATTGATAAGCTAGAAGAATTAGTAGATTTACGCTACCACAATATAAATGATGCGGTGGCGGAGCTAGGGGCACCGACAAAGATTCGAGAAGTGTTCGTTGGGTTTCAGAAGTACCTTTATTAAAAATATGTGGATGGTAATGCTTAGTGGTGCTTTCTCATTGCCACGCTCCCGCGCTTGTGCCCTGTGGGTGTGGGAATGCCTACGGTAGTTAGGGTGTGAGGTGAGGTGTGGATTCCCACGGCGGACCGTGGGAACCAGAGTAAATCTGTTTGAGATTGCAGTTACCTTGGTGGATCAGTATTCTTTTTTCTCGTTCCCACGCTCCTGCGTGGGAATGCATACTAGGGTTAGTTTTTAAGCTAGGTATGGGTTCCCACGGTGGACCGTGGGAACCAGCGATGGATGAAAACAAAAGTGATTATTTTTCTGCCATTCAGGCAGGGATGGTCAACTATGAGCCGATGAAGGAGATGTTTAAGCGAGTTTTACACGCTTCTCAGCAGGGCGCGCACGAGTGAGTTTGTCTGCAATCTTGTCGATCGATTCACCAGTCTCGATAGCGGTGGAACTGGATACGCTGGTGACTACTGACTTCCGGAGTTTCTCAGGGTCACGTAGGTAGGGATTTGTATCAAGTAGTGATCTATTTTTCATACGATGCTCTCGACAATATTTAATCAGACTGTCTATATTTAATATCGGCCTTTTTAAGGCAAAACTCAAGTAAAATTACAAGCTTATATTTCTTTTATTTCAATTGGTTGCGTTGATTGTGCTTGTCGTGAGTGTGCCTGTCGTTAAGGTCTTTTCTATTCATAAATGAAGTGCGCGGATTCAATTTAGGCATGCAGTTCGGGCTTTTTATAAGTTCTATCAACGCGGTTGTTTTTTGATACGCTATCTTTATGGTCGCTAACCAACTAAAAATTATATTCACGATTATCCTTGTGATTGCGATAGGGCTGATTGCCAGTCAGGCGCTGGACGAGCGTGGGCAGGAATATACCGATGCTGCCTTAAAACGCTCATTGCTGACCTTTGGTGTGGCGCGCGCTTTAAATGGGGTGATATCGGTTGCCCAAGGTACGGAGATTGCCCTGCAACCTGCCGGGGTAGGGCTGACCTTTACCCCCGGCCAGATTCTTGACCCGATTAATGATCTGGTAGAGCGTTTCTCTTGGGTGATGTTGATGAGCAGCGCGTCTATCGGGATTCAGAAGACGCTATTGTTGATCAGTGCCTGGTCTTGGTTTTCGGGTATTACGCTGCTTATTCTTGTCGCTACGCTGGCCATGTTGTGGCTGCCGACGCTGCAAAACCATCAGGCCAGCCGGTTGATGCTTAAGCTGGGGTTGTTGGCCCTGGTATTGCGTTTGTCGGTGCCCTGTATCGCTATTGCTAGTGAATGGGTTTACCAAGGGTTTCTGGCCCCGGAATATAATGAAGCGACAGCGCAGTTACAAAAAACCACGGATAATATCGGCCAGATCAATCAACAGAGCTTGGCTGGTGGAGAGGAAAGCATGCCCTCCGATTCTTTTTGGGACAATGCCACTCAGTTCTATAATTCGGCCACCCAGAGCATCGATATTGACGCGCAGTTGGCGCAGTATAAAATGGCCGCCGCTGAGGCTAGCGAATACATGGTTGACTTAATTGTTGTGTTTATCTTTCAAACGGTATTGCTGCCGCTGGTATTTATGGGTGGGCTATATCTGTTGCTTAAATGCCTGCTCAGGACAAAGTTTCTTTAGCGGTTTTTCTCGTTCCCACGCTCCTGCGTGGGAATGCATACTATAGTTAAATATTTAAGTTACGCATGGGTTCCCACGCAGGAGCGTGGGAACCAGTGAACTCATTTATCTGGGCCAGTATAACCGTGCTCAGGGTAATAATAAAATTGTTCGATAGACAATAATCTTGTTTTTATACTGTTCTGTCGCAAATTTTTATACACTACATGCTTACTCAATTGGCGAAGCTATTTTAAGTACATGACCATTAATTTCAATAATATGATTCCCTGTTACGTTAGTGGCAAAGGCATGCATGCCACTGATGCAACGTGGCGCTTTAAGACTACGGTGATGTCGGTGTTTCAATCTAGTGGTCTGGGCTTTGACACCCGCTATGAGTATTATCGAAAACAGTTCCCGGACATGCCTGTTGATGAGTTTGCGCGCATGGTGTGTGACCCGATTGAGTATTACGATAAAGATTGGCCAAGTTGGCGGCTTGAAAACAAAAACAGGTTTGAAGATGAGGATGAGTTGGTCACGGCGTTTTTTCTTGAGCGGGATCTTGGTTTTCAGGCGCAAGCTAAGGTTGCCATTTTCGGTTTTGATGAGGCTGGCTTTGGCTCGGGTGTGAATGTGATGCGCTTTATTTTTTCGGGCAAACCTGTGCTTGGTTTTTATAATCCAGACTATTCCCGTCAGGGGCATAACATTCATAATGTTTTGCAGTTGGCAATGCAGTATCCCGATTTGGTTAGTTTACGCTGCTATCATGATGTTGATGAGATCACTGCGCAGGTTGTGGCGTGGCTTGGCGATAATTAATAATAGAAAAATATTTTCTGCCAGAAATCGCCCTGATCAAAGCGCAGTCTATTGACTCTAACCATATTCGCTTCAGTCTAGTTTTTTAGGAATGGATAAATGCCGCAATTACCCGTTTTATATTCTTTCCGACGCTGTCCGTATGCCATCCGCGCCAGGCTTGCGATTAAGATAAGTGGCATCCAAGTTGAGTTGCGCGAAGTGAAGTTGGCGGATAAGCCAAAATCGTTGTTGGCATATTCAGCTAAAGGAACAGTGCCTGTATTGATATTGCCTGATGGTACGGTGATTGATGAGAGTCTCGAGATTATGAATTGGGCGCTACTTCAGGATGACCCTGAGCATTGGTTGCCAAGCAATCAAAAAGAAATGACGCAAATTAATTCGCTTATTGATATGAACGATACTGAATTTAAGCAGCATCTGGATCACTATAAATATGCGGATCGGTTTCCAGAACATCCAATGACGTTTTATCGCCAGCAGGCGGAGGGCTTTATCTCAGAGTTAGAGGCGCGGCTTAAAAGAGGTCGTTTTTTATGCTCGGATAAGCTCTCTTTGGCAGATATCGCAATTTTTCCGTTTATCCGCCAATTTGCTCATGTGGATAAAACATGGTTCTTGCAAACAGACTATTTCCACCTGCAAGCCTGGTTGGATGGCTTATTAAATAGCCAGGTATTTTTATGTGTGATGGAAAAGTACAGGCCATGGCAGGCGGGGGATGAGTCGATAATATTTTAACTGCCCCCCTATCACTCAATACTCAATCTCAGCCACGGCTTATATTTGCGGCAATATGTTATCGCCAGCCTTTATCTTAATTGGGGTAGTCGCTGCCCCGGTGATGAGGCTCTCGAATCCGTTCTGGTGCCCGGTCCGACTTTAGATGGCATTGTTATTGGCCGTTGATGAGACGAACAGACTGGCGCTGATGGTTTGCCCTGGGCGAGCAAAAAGAAACAGACCTATTTCAAGTATGTGTCTCTAGCCAGTGACGCATTGCGTCCAGCTCACCCTTGAACAGTGCGCGCCCTTGATACGCGACCTGAGTCTGGTAAGTGCCAAGTGGCGCATGTGCCTGGCATGCGGCGAGCAGTTCGCTGATCTCCTCTGGCTCCGCTTGCTCTAGCGCAGCCTCGGCGAGCCTGAGGGCTTTTTGGGGCACGTCGACCAAATGATGGTGCTTGGTGTTACCCACCACGAAAACAGTGAAGAAGAAATAGGGCAAAGCGTAGACAATCATGAATACAAAGCTGCCCTCCATATCAGGTCTGCTGACAAGCGGTACGGCTACAAGTAAGAGAAAGCTAACGATAATCGCAAGGACGACCCCAATCACAATCAGAAAACGTTTGTTTAATTCGCGCAGACGCTGACGTTCTGCCGCGAACTCTTCACGCGCAGCTGTAATATTCGCTGTATCGGGCGGTGTGGAGCTGATGTCGAAATCAAGCCCCATATATTCTCCGCAGGGGAGTGATATTTTGATTCATTAGCTGTTTTCCTAACGGTTGCATGTTTAGATTCATCCAAGATCAATGATGCCAGACTCGCTTGATAATTTATATAACTGGGGGCAGTATATCTGTGCTCTGGGCAGTAATATTGTGCTGTCGTAATTTTTAAATCACCTGCTTACTCTATGCGTGAAGCTATTTTAGGTGCATGACCATTAATACCAACACTATGATTCCCTGTTACGTTAGCGGCAAAGGCATGCATGCCAGCGATGCAACATGGCGTTTTAAGACTGCGGTGATGGCGGTGTTGCAGTCGAGTGGCCTGGGGTTTGACAGCCGCTATCATTATTATCGAAAACAGTTTCCGGACATGCCTGCTGATGAATTTGCGCGCATGGTATGTGACCCAATTGAATATTACGATAAAGATTGGCCAGGTTGGCAGCTTGAAAATAAGAACAGGTTTGAAAATGAGGATGAGTTGGTCACTGCGTTTTTTCTTGAGCGTGACCTTGGTTTTCAGGCGCAGGCTAAGGTGGCCATTTTCGGTTTTGATGAGGCTGGCTTTGGCTCGGGTGTGAATGTGATGCGCTTTATTTATTCGGATAAGCCTGTGTTGGGTTTTTATAATCCTGATTTTCGCCATGAGGGGCATAACATTCATAATGTGTTGCAGTTGGCAATGCAGCATCCCGAGCTGGTTACTTTGCGCTGTTATCATGATGTAGACGAGATCACTGCGCAGGTAGTGGCATGGCTTGGCGACAAATAAGAATAGAAAAACATTCTTCACTGTCGGCGGATTACGATAATATTGGTTCCCACGGAGGATAGGGGGATGCCAGAGAATAAAGGGAAAATTGATGATCGATTTAAGTCAACAAATATGTTCGGCCTGTCAAGTGGGTGCGCCCTTGGCAACCCAGGAGCAAATCGAACAGTTCATGCCGCAGTTACCTGAATGGAAAATTATTGAAGTCGATGGTGTTAAACAACTGCAGCGAGTTTATACATTCAGAAATTTCGTCGAGGCAATTGCCTTTAGTAACAAGGTGGGGGAAATCGCTGAGCTGGAAGGGCATCATCCAGCCATCTTGACGGAATGGGGCCGGGTAACGGTGTCGTGGTGGAGTCATAAGATCAAGGGTGTGCATGTTAATGACTTTATTATGGCGGCTAGGACCGATGCCCTGTTGTCGTAGCTCGGTGATGTCTCAACAATTACCCCAACGTTTCTGATCAAGATTGCTGACAGAGCTGGGTTATGATGGAAAACAGCCAGGTAAATATATACTAAAGCGAAGATGGTCAGACTGAGATTGCTGTTCAGTTTCAGGTCAATACGACTTGGCTTTACACCAGGTGGTTATTCCCGCAGCTATCTTTACCGTTTATCCAAGCGGCTGTATTTTCGCAGTAGCCACTTTTCTATCTCCACCAGAAATAACACCGATGAGGCGACCACGATGACGCGCAGCCAGGCATCAGCACTCATGGCCGTAGTGGCGAATAGCATTTGCATCGGGCCGAGGTAGGTCAGTGCCAGTTGAAATATTAGCAGCAGGCCGATGGCGTACAGAACGTAACGATTGCCAAACAAAGCCTCAAACGTCAGTGACGGTGCCAGCAGAAAACGGGCGCTGAATAAATAGAATATCTCGAACATCACCAGGGTGTTGACGGCGATGGTGCGCGCCAGCTCGATGGCGGCGCCGTGTTCGCGTTCCCACAGGAATAGTCCGAAGGTGCCAGTGACGATGATCAGCGACACAAAGATGATGCGCCAGATAAGAAAGCCGGACAGGATGGCTTCCTTTGGGTCTCGCGGCGCGCGTTGCATGACATTACGCTCAGGTGGCTCAAAAGCCAGAGTCAGCGCCAGGGTAACTGCTGTGATCATGTTGATCCACAGGATCTGTGCCGGGGTGATGGGGAGCATGCGGCCCATGACGATGGCGGCAATGATGGTGAGTGCTTCACCGCCATTGGTGGGTAATATAAACAGGATAGACTTCTTTAAGTTGTCATAGACGGTACGGCCTTCTTCCACGGCGTGGGAAATGGAGGCAAAGTTGTCATCGGTGAGCACCATCTCGGCCGCCTCCTTGGCGACCTCGGTACCTTTCAGGCCCATCGCGACGCCGACATCAGCGCGTTTCAGTGCCGGGGCATCATTGACACCGTCGCCTGTCATCGAGACAACCTCTCCGGCCGCCTGGAGTGCGCTCACCAGTTGCAGTTTCTGTTCCGGTGAGACGCGGGCAAAAATGTCGCAGCGCTGTACGGCTTCCTGCAACTGTTGGTCGTTATAGTCATCCAGCTCGGTGCCGTTGACCACTGTTATGCCATCGCCGATGCCCATCTGGGCACCGATGGCGCGGGCGGTAATGGCATGATCGCCGGTGATCATCTTGACGCGGATGCCGGCCGATTGGCAGGCACGCACTGCCGCCGTTGCCTCTTCACGCGGGGGGTCGATGATGCCGACGATGCCTAACAGGGTGAGCCCGTTTTCTACGTCATGGAATTCCAGCGTTTGCTGTTCGGCGCTGGCAGTTTTGAAGGCAATCGCCAGTAGTCGCTGACCACTGCTGGCCATGCTGTCCATACAGGCCTCCCAGTAAGCACGGTCCAGAGGAACATCCTCACCGCGTATGCGCTGTTGATGGCACATCTCCAGCACCTGTTCCGGTGCGCCTTTTAGGTAAATGAAGCCATGCCTGGCGTGATCGTGGTGCAGCGTCGCCATGAAGCGGTGCTGCGATTCAAAGGGAATGGCGTCCGTGCGAGGATATTCGCCCAGGCAGTGGTTGTGTTCCAGGCCGGCTTTCAGCGCCAGGGTCACCAGCGCGCCTTCGGTGGGGTCGCCCTGCATCCGCCACTGGCCGTTGACCTCGGTGACGCTGGCATCATTGCACAACAATGCTGCCTGAGCGATTTCACGCAGCAAAGGAAATCCCTCCGGGGTGACGTCATGGTCGTCGAGGTTGAAGGCGCCATGGGGATCATAACCGGTGCCGCTGACCTCGCAGAGTCCGGCGCTGGTGGCCACGGTTACCACCGTCATTTCGTTGCGGGTGAGGGTGCCGGTCTTGTCTGAGCAGATGACCGTCACCGAACCCAGGGTTTCCACTGCCGGCAGGCGGCGGATGATAGCGTGCTTCCTGGCCATGCGTTGCACGCCAATGGCCAGAGTGATGGTCATGATGGCGGGCAGTCCTTCCGGAATGCCTGCCACCGCCAGACCAACAGCGGCGAGAAACATCTCCCCGGCGGAATAGTCCTGTAGCAACACACCATAGGCGAAGATCGCTGCGGCGATCGTGCCTATGGCGATGGTGAGCCATCTGGCAAAGATGGCCATCTGTCGCAGCAGCGGTGTGGTCAGCGTCTGCACCTTAGTCAACAGGCTGCTGATGCGGCCAATCTCGGTGTCATCGCCGCTTGCCACCACCACGCCCTGGCCCTGGCCGTAGGTGACCAGTGTGCCTGAAAAGGCGATACATTCTCGATCACCGATGGACGCGTGTTCCGTCACCGGTAGCGTAGTTTTTTCAGCCGGCATCGATTCACCGGTGAGCATGGCCTCTTCGATGCGCAGTTCACGGTTTTTGAACAGGCGCAGGTCTGCGGGGACTTTATCGCCAGACTGGAGCATGACAACATCACCAGGGACTAACAGATCAGCCGCAAGGCTGATGAACTTGCCATCGCGTTTAACCATGGCCTGTTGGGAAAGCATATTGCGTATGGCATCCAGGGCCTTTTCTGCCTTGCCTTCCTGAATGAAACCGATGATGGCATTGATTACCACCACGCCGAGAATGACGCCGCTGTCTACCCAGTGGCCAAGCAGGGCGGTGACGAGGCCGGCACCTATCAAGACATAGATGAGGACGTTATGGAACTGCGTCAGAAATCGGGCCAGCGGTCCTTTTTTTTGTGCCGGTCTGAGTCGATTGGGGCCATACTGCTGCAGACGCTGTTCAGCATCTTGCTGTGACAGTCCATCCATCGACGATGAGAGTTTTGTGAATACG
>Ga0316208_1003144_pt1 | contig 12318 bp, 4 predicted proteins | sample 3monopyrite_MG_FD_204944 | JGI IMG/M metagenome (GOLD analysis project Ga0316208, IMG submission 204944) | Microbial mat bacterial communities from mineral coupon in-situ incubated in ocean water Damariscotta River, Maine, United States -... | ecosystem: Environmental > Aquatic > Marine > Coastal... | reverse complement strand
AATCATGTTTTTGTTAGTCACGAATACAAAGGTGTTTTTAAAATAAAAATGGATGATGATTTTACAAAAGCAATAGAAATAGAAAAAGATACTGCTATTGGTAAGGAGTTGAATTCAAGTCTAATAAAATATAATAATGATTTATTATTCTCCTATAAAGAAGGGGTGTTTAAATACGATACCATTAAAAAAGAATTTTTAAAAGACACAACTTTAAGTGCTTTATTTTTAAAAGAAGAATACACCTCTGGAAGACTAGTTTATAACAATAAAAACACGAATACGCTTTGGGGTTTTTCTAAAACTAATTTAAATTACTTATCACCCGATAAATTGAGTAGTGTTCCAAAAATTAACAAAATTTCACTTTCTAAATCTTTACCGAAGGGATTAACTGGTTATGAAAACATCTCACATCTAAATAACCGGAGGTATTTAATAGGAACTTCAACGGGGTTTATTATTATAGATTTAGATAAAGTACAAAATAAAAATCGCAACATTGCTATTAACTCTATTACAACAAACAGCATTAATGCAGAAGAAGAAATAGTTAATATAACCCGTAACGGCTTTTTTAAAAATAAACGCAATAATATTGAAATTACATATAGCGTTGCTGAATTTGAAAAATATCTTGATACAGAATACCAATACCAATTAGAGGGCATGTATCCAAAATGGAGTAACTGGTCTGATAGTCCATTAACAACATTTAAAAACCTGCCTCATGGCAATTACGTTTTTAAAGTTAGGGCTAGAGTTGGGAATACAATGACAAAAAACGTAGCATCATATAAGTTTGAGATTCAAAAGCCCTGGTATTTAACACGAACTATGATAGCTGTATATGTGTTTTTAACCTTATTATTTTCTTTCATATTACATAATATGTACAAACGGTATTATAAGCTACAAAGGGAAAAAATAATACAAAAAACAATAAAAGAGTTGGAGTTAAAAGAATTAGAAAACAAACAACAACTCATGAGGTTTAATAATGAAAGTCTGAGACAGGATATTGATAATAAAAACAGGGAACTGGCCATTTCTACAATGAGCTTGATTAAAAAGAATGAATTTTTAAATAGTATTAAAAAGGAGTTGCAAAATGCTGAAGACAATAAAAGCATTAAACAAGTTATTAAAATAATTGATAGAAATTTAAACAATACTGATGATTGGCATGTATTTGAAGAAGCTTTCAATAATGCAGATAAAGATTTCTTAAAGAAAATTAAAAGCATTCATCCAACACTTACTTCTAATGATTTAAGACTCTGTGCTTATTTGAGACTAAATTTATCATCAAAAGAAATAGCACCACTACTCAACATATCATCAAGAAGTGTTGAAGTAAAACGGTATAGATTACGAAAAAAGATGGATTTAGCTCACGAATCAAGCTTAACAGATTATATTTTAGAAATATAGTGACACAACAAATCTGATTTTTACCTATACAAGACCACAACATTTACAGAAACACTTCTTTTATCGCGTTGTTAAAACCTTAACAAAACCCTGCAAACATTATCACTTTACTAATTTGTATGGCATTTTTTTACGATGTATGTTTTTTGTTTAGGTAAAAAATATGGATTCACCATTATTTACTGCTAATTTTACTTAAACTCAAACAACTAGATTAATATGAAACAAACATTCTTAAAAATTCTAGCACTTTTTTTTGTAGCGTTTACTGGCGCACAAAATATAGATGTTAGTGGAAATGTACAAGACAACACGGGTTTTCCCATTCCAGGTGTAAATGTCATTGTAAAAAACACAAGTAAAGGGGCGGTTACCGATTTTGATGGTAATTTCACTATTACAGGTGTTGACATTGGTGCAACACTTTCTGTGAGTTACATAGGTTATGTAACAAAAGAGATAGTTGTTACCGATAATTCAAATCTAACCATTCAGTTAGAAGAAGACTTAGCGCAACTGGACGAAGTTGTGGTTGTAGGTTATGGAACCCAAAGAAAGAAGGAGGTTACAGGTGCTGTTGCGGTTCTAGGCACTAAGGACATCGAAAAGCTTAACCCGCAACGTGTTGAGCAAGCTCTACAGGGTCAAATAGCTGGTGTTAATGTTACATCTTCTTCAGGGTCTCCTGGAGCTGGATCTAATATTAGAATTCGTGGTATTACAACAAACGGAGATAATAGACCACTCATATTGGTTGATGGTAACGTTATTGAAGATTTGTCTGCAATAAATCCTAATGACATTAAAAGCATGAATGTTTTAAAAGATGCAACTGCTGGTATTTATGGTGTAAGAGGTGCAAATGGAGTTATTTTAATTACCACTAAGACAGGTAGAAAGAATTCAGAATTAAAATTTCAATTTGATTCCTATACTGGTTTCCAAACAACCAGCAATAAAATTGATTTATTAAATCCAACAGATTTTGCAATATATGTTAATGATGCTGCAGATAACACAAGGTTCTTTGTGTACCCACAAAAAGGAACAGATTGGCAAGATGAAGTTTTTAGTACTGCAGCCATATCTAACATGAATTTTAGTGCTAGTGGTGGTACAGAAAAATCTGCTTATACATTTGGTGTATCTTACTTAGACCAATATGGTATTGTTGGTAATGGAAAATCAAAATATAATAGACTTACGGCTAGATTAGGGTATCAATATGATATATTAGAAAATCTAAAATTATCTTCAACATTTTTATTAACAAATTCTAAAAAGAATAACTTACCTGAAGGCGGCAATGGTTCGGTACTTTATAGCGCAGTAAACATAAACCCAGATATGCCGGTTTATGATGAAAACGGAGATTTTTCATTAGCAGAAGACGTTTCACAAACTGAAATTAGAAACCCCTTAGCTGTAATAGCTAATACTTACAACACTACTAAAGTTGATAAATATAGTGGAACTTTAGGTTTGGATTATACCTTTTTAGAGCATTTTACGGTAAGTTCTAAATTTCAAATAAATTATTCAAATGTATTAAACGATGTGTTTGATCCTATAGTAGATTATGGTAATAATTTTAGTAAACAAGGCTCTAGAGAAATAAATGAAGTGCAAGACTTTAGTGATCTTTATACAGATTACACTTGGGACAATTATATTAATTATTCAAACACATTTGGTGAAGATCATGATCTTACCGTTTTATTAGGTACATCCCTATATAGAACTAGAGGTCATTTTTATGGCTATAGAGGAACTCAATTAAAAAATGGTAGTAATTCAGTGTCTGATGCTTTAGCAAACGGTTGGATTGGTGATAGGGTAGAAGGTATTATAACACCTCGTATTTCTGATGCTTCAAAAGCTTTAGGGGGCGATCAATTTGATTCTCGTTTATCTTCAGCTTTTACCAGAATACAATATAGCTACAAAGGAAAATATTTATTCTCTGGTGTGTTACGTAGAGATGTATCTTCAAGATTTTCTCCTGAGAACAATAATAACGTAGGGTACTTCCCTTCTGGTTCTATCGGTTGGAATGTCTCAGATGAAGATTTTATGCAAGATAGTAAATGGATAAACTCTTTAAAGTTTAGAGCGAGTTATGGTATTATTGGTAATGATAGAATTAGCGATTTTGCTTATGTAACATTACTAAATGGAGAGGCCACCATCGATTCTGGTGATCCATCTATTAATGAAGAGGGAGATTTACTTAACGGAGTTGGAGCTGGTAAACTTGGTAATATAGATTTAAAATGGGAAGAACAAGAAACCATTAATATTGGTTTTGATGCTAGGCTGTTTAATAATAAAATCAGCTTCACCGCTGATGCCTTTAAAAAGCAAACAAAAGATTTATTAATTGCACCTCAATCATCTGGTACAACAGGTAGTTCCGCTCCAGGATCGTCTGAACCGTTTATAAATGCTGGAACGGTTGAGAACCGAGGTATTGAATTTAAAATTGGGTACGACGATAACTTTTCAGAGGACTTTAAGTTTAATGCAAGCTTTAATTTTACAGTACTTGAAAATGAAGTAACGTCATTAAATGGTAATTTACCGCCTTTTGGTGGTGAATTTGGTATAGGTATTAGTCAAACGGATATATCTCGTATGGATGTAGGTTTGCCTTTAGGGTATTTCCTTGGTTACAAAACCGATGGGATTTATCAAACACAGGCAGAGATAGATGCCTTAAATGCTAATGCTACTGCTAATGAAGGTGTATATCAGTCTGGTGCTGGTGCAGGAGATTTAAGGTTTGTAGATACAAACGGAAATGGTTATATTGATGATGGTGATAGAACAAATATTGGTGATCCCATACCAGATGTAACGATGGGCTTTAATATGGGGTTCAGTTACAAGAATATAGATTTTAGCGCCAATGCATTTGCTTCTATTGGTAATGACATGGTAAGAGATTACGAGCGTAAAGATTTATTTGCTAATAGAGGAACGTATATGTTAGACAGATGGCAAGGAACAGGAACAAGTAATACCGTTCCAAGAGCTGTTTCTGGAGGATCTATTAATACGGATTTGTTTTCAGATTTTGTTGTAGAAGATGCATCATTTGTTCGCTTGCAAAATATACAACTAGGATACACTCTTAACAAAGATGCCCTAGAAGGGACGGGTATTGATAAGATAAGATTTTATGTTTCAGGTAATAATTTATTTACCATTACAGATTATAAGGGGTTCGACCCATCTGCAGCTTCCGGTGGTCCAATTGGAAACGGAATAGATAAAGGGTTTTATCCAATAGCATCAACTTATTTGTTAGGTGTTAATTTAAATTTTTAAAAAAAAGTTATGAAAAAAATTAAAACATTAAAGTATTTACTTATGGTACTGCTTGTTGCTTTTTCATCATGTGATGATTTTGTAGAAGTGGACCCTATAGGACCAGATTCAGCTGCTTTTTTTAATTCAGAAGAAGAATATGAAGCAGCACTTGTTGGAGCCTATGATTTATTACAAGCTACCTTTTGGAATAATACGGTTGCTGTTGCTGCTTCAGACGATTTTGGAGCTGGAGGAGATGCATTTAATTTCGATCAACCCGTATTGCAAAATGTAAACCTAATGATTCAGAGCCCTTCTGATGAAGAACAATTAAGAAGTGTTTGGCAATTAATGTACGCGGGACTTAATCGTGTAAATTATTTATTAGAGAATAAAGATAAGTTAGAATTTTCTGGTAAAGAAGCCATTCTTGCGCAAGCCTATTTTTTAAGAGCCTATTACACCTTTGAGCTAGCTAAGTTTTTTGGTAACATACCATTAAAGATTGAAGAGCGAAATGGCGTAAATAGAATTGCAGACTTACAAATTTTGGCTGGAGATCAATTTTCTTTAGAAAGAGTAGGGAGTGTTACAGCGGTCTATGGCCTTATACAAGAAGATTTAAAAGAAGCCATACCTAATTTACCAATAACACAAGATATGGCTTATAAAGCAACCAAAGGAGCGGCTCAAGCGTTATTAGGTAAAGCATATTTATACGATGGTAAATTTAGTGATGCCGCAATTGTATTAAATCAAGTAATCTCTAGTAACCAATACAGTTTAGTTACAGGTGACGATTATACCTCACTTTTTGAAGTAAGTGGAGAGAATGGTCCAGAGTCTGTGTTTGAAATCCAATACACAAACGTCGAAGGTGCCGGTTGGGATTGTCTTCAGTGTAGCGAAGGCTCATACTTTGTTCAGTTTAACGGACCAAGGGCTCCATTTGATGACCCTGTTTATGCGTCAGGATGGGGGTTCTTCCTTCCGTCTCAAGTACTTTATGATAGTTTTGACGCTAATGATTTAAGGAGAGATGTTACCATTTTTGATTTAAGAGAGTTAAGTGCTTTAGAGGACAATTCTAAATATTCAGCACCTAGAGAAGATACCGGATTCTATAACCTTAAATACATGCCTAGAAAGAGTGATAAAATAGGAAATGCTAGTACAGCAGAACTTGTTCATCAAAATAATTATAGAGCTATTCGTTATGCAGATGTATTATTAATGGCCGCTGAGGCAGAAGCCCAAAGTAGCGGCCCGAACGCAGAAGACTATTTAAACCTTGTGCGTGAACGCGCGTATGGCAATAGAAGTAATGATTATTCTTCAACTGAAGGCATGCTTTTAGATGCAATTTTTAGCGAACGTCGTAAAGAATTAGCTGGCGAAGGTCATAGATTCTTTGATCTTGTTAGAACAGGAAGGGCAAAAGCGGCATTTGATGATTACAATGCCACCAAACCAGATGGTTTTGTAGCCATAGATTATAGAGAAAACAAAAATGAAGTATTTCCTATTCCGCTAGTGGAGCTAGAATTAGCAAAAGCAGAGGAAAGATGGGGCCAAAACCCAGGGTATAATAATTAATAACGCTAAACTAAAAAATAAAAAAAATGAATAATATATTTAAAAAAGGATTTTACATTTTAGCAGTGCTTTTTTTAAGCTTTGCAACCTCTTGTAATGATGACGACGCTGAAATCACTGAGATTTCAGGCTTAGATTTTGTAATAGCAACTTTAAACGTTGAAGGCACTGAAATAGGAGTGGTTCCAACAACTGTAAATAGTAATAATAGAATCGTATATTCAGTAGATTTTGGTGCAACGCCAGATGTTGATACCGATAATTTTGCTACTAGCGGACCTATGGTAACTTTTGATTATCCAAACGAAGATGGAACATATACTATCACTGTTACAGCTTCCCTTCAAGGCGCAAACGATGTTTCTATTACTAAAGACATTACTATAAAAGAGTACATTGCTCCAGTAATACCTACGGGACCAAGTAGTCCAATTGTTGGTACTTGGAGGTTAGCTCCAGAAGCTGGAGCATTTGGAGTTGGACCTGAAAAAGATAATGTGTCTTGGTTTTCTAGTTCTGCAGAAGATGTAGCTACTAGAGCATGTTTATTTGATGATGAATATATTTTTACTGAAGATGGATTCCAAAACGTATTAGGTGCTGATACATGGGTAGAAGCATGGCAAGGAACCGATCCAGAAGGGTGTGCAGCACCAGTATTTCCGCATGATGGTACTGCCGATGCAACGTATATATACAATGCTGCAGCAGGAACTTTAACCATTAACGGTAAAGGTGCGTTCTTAGGCTTGGCAAAAGCTGTTAATGGAGGTGAGCTATCTGCAACACCACCAGCGGCGGTTCCTGATTCTATAACTTATATTGTAGTTATTAATGGAAATACAATGGACTTGGATATTGAAATTGCTGGGGGAGGATATTGGTCTTTTAAATTAGTAAAAGATGCACCACCAACAATTGTAGGTACGTGGAAATTAGTACCTGAGGCCGGAGCATTTGGAGTTGGACCTGAAAAAGATAATGTATCTTGGTTTTCTAGTTCTTCAGAAGATGTTACGACTAGAGCGTGTTTGTTTGATGATGAGTATGTTTTTAATGAAGATGGTACATTCCAAAATGTTCTGGGTGTTGATTCCTGGATAGAGGCATGGCAAGGGACAGACCCAGAAGGTTGTGCTGCACCTGTATTTCCTCATGACGGTACAGCTTCTGCTACGTATACATATAATGAAGGCGCAGGAACTATAACCATTAACGGTAAAGGCGCATTTTTAGGCTTAGCTAAAGCTGTAAATGGAGGAGAATTATCTGCAACACCTCCAGCAGCGGTCCCTGATTCTATTACTTATATAGCAGCGCTTAATGGAGATATATTGGAGTTAGATATTGAAATTGCTGGTGGCGGATACTGGTCATTTAAGCTTGCTAAACAATAAATAAATAAGCTAATATTAATATTTAAGGTCGGAGATTTACATCTCCGACCTTTTTTGGTTTTAAAATTTTTAAAGTAAATTACTTTAGTGTTTATTGTTATTCTTTTTGTACATGACAAAAATTTAGAATAGAACTTAGAAAGCGCACAGATATAGTATATTACTGCTTTTTCGTTACGTAGACCTCACAGGTTTTCAAAACCTGTGAGGTCTTTGTAATCCAGAAAATTGTAAATAGTTTATTTCTCAAAATTAAGGTTTGTCATATACTAAAGTTCCTCTTATAAAAAACATAACGATATAAACAACAAGTATGCTCTATTAAAGGCGTATGGATGTTATTACAATTGTTTAATAGAATGTTAAGCAAGCGGCATGAGTCTCTTAGTTTTGTTTAGTTGTGGCTAATTCTTAAAGTCTATAATTGTTACTTGGCATTGTCTGGCCTAAAGTTAACAAAGGCTAATAATACATAAATCGGCTTCGTTATAACAAGCCTATGTACTATACACAAATAAAATATAACTAAATTTTTTGATCAGAAGGAGGATACGTAATTTTATTAATTAATGTATTTAAGTGTTATAAATAATTATATTATAATAACAATTTAGCAATTTTTTGGTTTTCATAATACAATGTAAATAATATTACAGACTTAAAAAAAACAATAACATAATAAATTAACGTATTCTTTTTTATACAATAAAACAAATTGCTGCCTTAAACAAAACGTTTTTGGATATTTTTAACAGCTTTTGAAACACAACACCTCTGTTTTTTACCTATACAACACCCAAACATTGATAGAGTTGAGTTCTAAGTTTCAGCCACTTTAAGAAAAAAAATACGGTCATAAGTCTAGCAAATAATGGAATTCTTTAGGAAAACAGGCAGGTTTGTTACGTTTTGTATGTTTTTTGTTGAGGTACATCTCATGAATTCATAAGTATATTTAGCTAAATTTATTAAAATCTATTTGCCCCACCCAGAGTATATATTGGAAATCATATAAACTATTCATTTTTTAGTATATATCCATAAATAAAATAACGTATAACTAAACGGTTTCTTAATATTTCTAATGACTAACTTAAATTAAATAAACTATGAAAAACAATTTTCTAAGATTAGTACTTTTTTTATTCACCACAACTTTGTTTGCTCAGGAGAGCAAAGTATCTGTTTTGAATAACGAAGAGGGCATGAAATTAGTTGTCGATGGTAAAGACTTTATGATTAATGGTATGAATTGGGATTATTTTCCAATAGGCACCAATTATTCTTACAGTTTATGGACCCAACCCGACGATCTCATTAAATCTGCATTAGATGCTGAAATGGGGCTGTTAAAAAATATGGGAGTTAATGCCATAAGAATGTATACTGGTGTGCAACCAAAATGGATTAAATACATCTATGAGAATTATGGTATTTATACCATGCTTAACCATTCATTTGGACGTTACGGGCTTACTATTAACGGAGCATGGACGCCCGTTACAGATTATAGAGACCCTGCAACACAAGAGTTGCTAATGTCTGAGGTCACTAAAATAGCTGAAGACTATAAAAACACACCTGGATTATTAATGTTCCTGTTAGGGAACGAAAACAACTATGGTCTTTTTTGGGCAGGAGCTGAAACCGAAGATTTTCCAGATGAAGAAGATAAAAAAAGGGAAGTGGGCGAAAAACGCGGAAGACCCATGTATAAACTTATGAATGATGCTGCATTAAAAATCAAAAGCATAGATGCATCTCACCCCGTTGCTATATGTAATGGAGATGTATTATTTATAGATATTATAGCAGAAGAATGTAAAGACGTTGACATCTTTGGGGTAAATATGTATCGTGGCGTTACATTTACGGATGCTTTTGATGTTGTAAAAGAGAAATTAAATAAACCTATAATGTTAACCGAGTTTGGTGCTGATGCATTTAACGCCATTGAGAATCAAGAAGACCAAAAGTCTCAAGCATTCTATGATGTTAACAATTGGAAAGATATATATCAAAATGCAGCAGGTTTAGGAAAAGCACAAAATGCTATTGGAGGGTTTACCTTTCAATTTAGTGATGGCTGGTGGAAATTTGGCCAAACTAAAAATTTAGATGTGCATGACACTAATGCCTCATGGTCTAATGGTGGGTATTATCTTGATACAAAGGATGGAAGCAATAATATGAACGAAGAGTGGTTTGGTATTTGTGCAAAAGGCCCAACCAATGCAAGAGGAACTTATACCCTTTATCCACGTGCCGCATATTATGCTTTAAAAGATGTTCATCAATTAAACCCTTATGATGAAGGTGTTGATGCTGATTTTGTTGAAAATCATTTTAATAATATTCAGTTAATGGGTGCTGTTTTAAAAGCTAGAGGAGATAAAGCGGCTTTAGGAGGTAGCGAAAAAATTAAAATTAGTAATTTAAGAGCTGAGTTTACAACTTTTAATACGGGTGGCAATTTTATCATTACACCTGAGAATAATAATCCAGATGATGAAGTTTATCCAGACCAACTAGGATTCGATAATATGGAATCTTATTTCATTGGTGTAGAAGGACATCCTACTGCAAATATGAGTGCCAATGTTAATTTTAACATTCTTGGAAATGTAGCAACAAACCCTATTGATGAAATTTTCTATGAGAACAGAGGGCGCGCTACTCAAGTAAAGAACGCAAATGGAGATGAAGTCATAACCATTACTGACCCAAATCGGGTGCAAATTTACAATGCTGAATTTGAATGGAAAGGTAAGGCTGCAGATGTAAGAGGGTTTTATAGAACCGGGCATTACCACTGGGGCGATGAAGGTGATTTCTTTGGTTTATATCGAGAAGCAAATTACGGTCCAAACTTAGATATCTATCAAGGAGAAATATTTGGTTTTGAAATTGATGGTAAAGGTGCTTTAAATGGTTTAAAAGCTGCTTTTGGCCCACAATTATGGTGGGGAGCAAATCCAGCAGTATTACTAAAATATACCACTAAAGTAGGGCATTGGGATGTTACTGGAGTTTATCAAGAAGATATTGATAACCTCGCAGAAGGCGTATCTTCAATAGCTATACCAATTCCTAAAACACGAAATGTTACACTTCACCTTAAAAGAAAATTCGGGCCAGTAAGTTTCGAAATGGGAGGTATTTGGGGCGGACAACCATTAAACGGAAGAACATTTCAAGTCGCGGAAGGAGCGTCTGGAAATTACACCATTCTTGATGATAAAGTTAACTCAGATGACAATTGGGGCGCTAAAGCTAAAATTATGTTTCAAAAAGGCCCTTTTAATTGGTATGCACTTGGAGCCTCTACAGGCTTAGTTGCTAATGGCGGTTCAGATCAAACAAAAACGTTTACAGGTTGGAAACTAAAAGATAATGGTAGCGGAAACCAGAATAGCATTTTAACGGGTTTTACATATACTATTGGCGATTTTCAAATTGCGCCTAACTTCTTATGGCAAGAACCTCTTGTTGACGCCATGCCAGGTGATCTTGGTGTTAACAGCGTTGGAAGATTGAGAAACATAGAGGACGATCCATTTGTAGTAAGAGCTAATAGAAAAACAACCGCAGGTGAATTATTGCTTACTTACGACCCAACACCCGGGTCTTGGTATTATGAGTGGGATAACGACAGAGCTGAAGACGCCAAATTTGCTATGAACCTGGGTTTTGTTTTTCGGCGTTTACCAACTACAATGGATGCAGCTATTGGGTTTTTAGGCAATCGTCAATCTTTTGCTTTTAGCGGTTCAGCACCAGCTGAAGATTTATGGGAGGCACACTCTAGAATTGTGTCTAAAATATCTCCAGAGTTCGGTTTTATTGCTAATCTTTTTGCTGGTAATGCTCAAGCAAATGGTAGCGATTCCAGATTAATTGAACGTTATGGTGGCGATGTGCGTATGATTTATAATAAAATTAAAGTAACAGCACAAGCTAAGTTTAATGACTGGGGACCTTTTGATTACCAACGTGATTTTAACTTAACGTTTCCAGCACAATTAATGTTAGATGTATCTACTACTGTGGGTAAACCAGATTGGTTTGTTTTACCAGATACTAAAATTGGTATTCGCGGTACTTGGCGTTCTCTAGACCAATATTCAGGACGTTACAACCCAACTCAAACTATTGATGCAGCGGGCAATTCCGTGCCAGATCCAAAAGCTATTGGTTTTGATAATGGTAACGAATGGGAAATAAGAACTTATGTACATATCAATATTGGAAAATAAAATATAGAAAATGAAAAATATAAAAAATAATTACACAAAAACATTAGGCTTGTTAAGCATTGTTTTTATTACAGTATTAAGCTGTGAAAGAGATATTTCAGATGAAGCAGTTCCAGCTTCATTTCCTAGCACATCAGAAGTTTTTCTTGATGGCTTTAGTGGAGGCATGCAGTATCAAGCATTTGGAGACATTTTTAATTTTGAAGTAGATAATGATGTGACTTATAAAGGAATAGCTTCTATGAGGTTTGCTGTTCCTGCTGAAGGCGAAACAGGTAGTTTTGCTGGCGGTAATTTCTTTACAGGAGGTGCTAATCCTGATG
>Ga0316208_1003143_pt1 | contig 12318 bp, 11 predicted proteins | sample 3monopyrite_MG_FD_204944 | JGI IMG/M metagenome (GOLD analysis project Ga0316208, IMG submission 204944) | Microbial mat bacterial communities from mineral coupon in-situ incubated in ocean water Damariscotta River, Maine, United States -... | ecosystem: Environmental > Aquatic > Marine >... | reverse complement strand
ATTCATAATCAATGTGTAAATAGCTAAGAGAGGTGAATAAAATGAAAACACAATCCAATATGTTACTCCTTCTAATCCTTGGAGCCCTACCTTTTCTGTCGAATTGTGGGTTGTTTGAGAATGAGCAAGTAATAGATACTAACGGAACTATATTTGGAACCTGAGTCTTAGATGAAATCAGATATGATACCGGTAAATCGTTAAGTCCCTCAAGCGGAGAGATTTACTGGTTGACATTTAGTAGAGACTGTGTTTTTGCAGAAGGGGAAAATCATTTATCACTTTCCGGACAAAGTTATTGCAATGGCTGTTTTGGTTGGTATGATGTAGATGAAGAAAACCAAGAAATAGATATTTCCTTTGCTTGTGAGAGAACGATTTGTGGTGTTGCCACGGAATTTGCTTCGGCTATTACTACATCCTACAAATATTCTTTTAGCAATGGGAATTTGAATCTGTTTTTTGAAACTACGATAGAAGGAAAGGGACACATTATTTTAAATACAAGACAAAAATAAAATTTAAGGAGGATGATTATGAATCAAGTTCACTATTTAAGCATTCTTTTGATGCTAATAATAGTTTCTGATGTAACAGCTCAGGATAGTAACCTGCCAAATGGATTTCTGGTGAAGTTTAAACCTAGTGTTAATGCGGAAGAAGTGAGGGCTAAGGCTGTTCTTAGAAATGACAACGGAATACGTGAAGGAGAGTATTTCGAATATCTGGATATCTGGTATATTTAATATGAACAAGTTAAAATTTCGAAAGAACTCGCGCTGCAAACTTTGAGAAATGATCCAGGAGTATTGCGTTCAAATCCAATTAGAAAAGTGGAATATCAAATAAACCGATTTAGTAGCCCTCTCTATATCTGGAGAGGGCTTTCTTTTTTACGAAGGACTTCTCCCAAACTTAGTCCAGTCGGGTTTTCGCTTTTCCAAGAAGGCATTTTTTCCTTCTTCAGCTTCCTCGGTCATGTAGGCTAAACGTGTAGCTTCTCCTGCAAACACTTGTTGTCCAACTAATCCGTCATCAATCAAATTAAAGGCGAATTTGATCATTTTTATGGCGGTTGGACTTTTTTCCAGAATCTCCAGTGCCCACTCAAAGGCGGTTGCTTCCAGTTCTTCGTGCAGCACCACCGCATTCACCATTCCCATTTCGAAGGCTTCTTGGGCGGAATAATTTCGACCAAGAAAGAAGATTTCTCGTGCCCTTTTTTGGCCAATTTGTCTGGCGAGTAGCGCAGAGCCAAAGCCACCATCGAAGCTGGCCACATCGGCATCGGTTTGTTTAAAAACGGCGTGTTCTTTGCTTGCTAAGCTTAGATCGCAGGTTACATGTAAGGAGTGTCCACCACCAACTGCCCAACCGGGAACCACGGCAATCACTACTTTGGGCATGAATCGAATTAAGCGCTGCACTTCCAGAATATTAAGTCTTGGAATTCCATCGTCAGCTTTGTAGCCTGTTTTAGAGCGTACATTTTGATCACCGCCCGAACAAAAAGCCCAACCGCCATCTTTTGGTGAAGGCCCCTCTCCTGAAATTAATACAACGCCAATGGTGTTGTCTTCTTTGGCGTCACCTAAAGCTTCGTACAATTCAAACACGGTTTTGGGTCGAAATGCGTTTCTTACTTCCGGTCGATTAAAAGCAATTCGTGCAACACCTTTGCATTTTTTATAAGTGATGTCTTCAAATTCTTTTACGGTTGTCCAGTTAATCATAATTGATGCTTTTCAGTAAATAGTTTTAGATGCTCAGCAATTTCAAAATAAGCATTCGAATGTACTCTATGCCCACATTCCGGCAAAATTACTAACTCAGCTTGATGAATTTCTTTCTTCATCACTTGATTGATATGAGTAAATTTAGAATCCAATTCACCCGTTAACAAGAGGGTAGGTGCAACGATTTCTGAAAGTCGGCCTCTTAAACAAGGCATGGTTCCTGTTCCGAATCCTAGCAAAGAATTAGCCATCCAATATTTGTTTTGAGCAGATTGAATTGCACTCAAATCAACCTCATAATTATCATGCTTAAATAGATCCATTTTCTGCCATTGATCAAGAAAATCAGAATAATTTCCGATAATTTGATCTGCTCGAGTTGCATCCAACGCTTGGCGAGCTTGGCGTTCTGCTTCAACTTCAATTCCAAATGTCCCGCTTTCTAGAATTAATCCTTGTATTAAATCCGGTCTTGAAAGCGTCAAATTCAAAGCCAATCGAGCACCCATACTATAACCATATAAAAATACCGGCGTTGGTAATTGCTCCTGTATTAATTTCATTAGATCAGCTATTTGCTCTTTCACCGAAAATCGGTAATGCATTTCCGCCCCTTCCGTCATGCCATGTCCTAGAAGGTCTATGGTAACAGAATTACAAAATGTTTGTACATGTTTTATCAGCGGATCAAAGATTTTACTAGATCCCATAAAACCGTGTAGAAAAACTACTGTTGGGAGCCTTTTACTAGATTCGCGACGCACGAAATGATATCGAATTCCCCTAATTTGAATATTCATTCTAAATCAGGTTTGTAATTCCAAAGCAATCGTCTGATATCCATTGAGTCTTCGCCGTCTGTCATACATTCAAATATATGAGCACCCGGACGTTCAATATGCGATTCAAAACTCGGGATCAATTGTTCTGGTCGAGAAATTAAGGTATGATTGATTTTATGCGCTCGGCATAAAGCAGCAAAAGACACATGATGCGGCGTCTCAAAATAGTCACTGAATTCATTTTTTCGGTCATTGATTGGCAGCATTTTAAAGATATTTCCGCCTCCATTATTTAGCACTATAACCAAAAATGGATATTCAATTTCATGTAGTTTTAATAAGGCGTTAGAGTCGTGCAAAAAAGCAATATCACCAATAAATAGTACGCCGGTTTTTCTTGAAGATTTACTGATGCCTATAGCTGTTGATAAAATTCCATCAATTCCGGCGGCACCCCTATTTACATATATTTCATTTCCATCATAGTCACCAAAAAGAGACATATCCCGAACCGGAAATGAGTTTGAAAGCATAGTAAAACTTTTAGCCGGTATTAAACTGCTAAGAGTGTGAAATACATAACCATCAGTAAGTGGTGATGTCGGAAACATCAAAAGTTCTTTGTGTGCGTAATATGCTTTTTGATGTCTTCTCCAGTTTCGAATCCATTCTTTATCCGTTTCTGCTTCAAATTCATTTACTTCAAAGCCACCTTCTATCTGAATAAAATTATTGGCCGTAAGCGTTTCATCTGAAATTTCATTGTGGCTTAAAAACCTGCTTTGTTTAATAGCAGAATGCATATTCAAATAATTTTGCAAAGCCTTACTTACAGGTTCACGTCCAAATCGAAGAATAAAGTCCGGAATTAGCTCTTCAGCAATCTCTTTGTTTCTTAAAAACCCATCGAAGCCGGTTACTGTATATTTTGATGATGGCAGATTACAGCCCGGTTCGATCAAAATTGGGGCATTAAGCTGTTTTGCTAATTTCTGAATAGAATTTCCTATTTCAGTTGGGATATCACAGCCTGCTATAATTACAGGTTTAGTTGTGTCTATTGCATCAACCCGGAATTCTGCGGGTAATGTATGTTCATTTTTCTTCTCGAATTTTACTGAGAACTTCTTTTTAGCCTGTTTCTCATTATCAGATTTAACAACATTCAGAAAATCTTCGGATGGTTCGAAAGGCTTAGAAAAAGCAAAATTTAAATGACTAACGCCGTGTTTGTTTACAGCATTTTGTACCGCTTGAATTGCCGCCCGTTCTAACCGAAGAATACTATTATTACTCTCTTTTGGCTCACCAACTTCGTGAAAAAAAACGGGATAATCTCCGAAAATTTTAAGTTGATCGATGCTTTGTGAAGCTCCAATATTTCGGAGATGCGGTGGCCGATCAGCGCTCAATACAATTAGTGGTGTTTTCGATTGAGTTGCCTCAATAATTGCAGGCAAATAATTAGCAACTGCTGTACCTGATGTGCAAAGCAAACAGGTAGGAATACCATCTACTTTCGACATACCCATTGCCATAAAAGCTGCCGATCTTTCATCTATATTAATTGTTTTCTTAAACCCCGGATGAGCTGCAAAAGCAAGTGTGAGAGGAGTAGATCGTGAACCCGGAGAAATGATAACTCGGCTGATTCCTTGCTCAAATAATGAGCGTACAAATAAGGTACTCCAGTAAAAATTTAGATTTTGTGGATCACGATCCGGCATATTCTAAGGCAGTAAGCATTGGTATAAATTTCATATTCGTTTCTTCCCATTCTTTATGGGGATCAGAATCCTGAACGATACCACATCCTGCAAAAAAGCGCACCTCATTCTCCTGAATTAGTCCACTTCTAATGGCAACAGCAAAATCACCATTTCCACTGGTATTTATCCAGCCAATAGGTGCTGCATACCAACCACGATCAAAACCTTCGTGTTTGCGAATGAAAGTAACGGCTTCATCTCTCGGATAACCTCCAACAGCAGGTGTTGGATGTAAATTTTTCATTACTTCTGTTCTTGATACTCCATCATTAATAATTGCAGTAATAGGGGTAAATAAGTGTTGAACATTAGACAGCTTTTTAACACTTGGTTTTTGAGGATGACGAATACTTTTTGAATAGGGTGCCAGCTGTTTTTTAATTGCCTCGAGTACAATCTCGTGTTCATGTTGATCTTTGGTACTACTTAACAAGCTGTTTTCCAGTATGGCATCTTCAGAGGCCGTTTTCCCTCTCGAATTACTGCCTGCTAATCCTTCCGTTAAAATGAAATTAGACTGAAAAGAAGCAAGTCTTTCCGGCGAACAACCAATGAAGCTTGCTCGGTCGTTATGTTTAAGTAAAAAGCAGTAGCAATCAGGATATTGGCGCCTCAACCAATGTAAAATATGAGTTTCACTAATTGGTTGTGGAAGCTCAATTTTTAATTCTCTCGCAATAACAACTTTATCAAAAACGCCATTGTTTATACAAGATTTTGCTCTTTTTACAGATTCAATCCAGTGGACATAGTCAAATTCAGTCTGCTCATTCACCAATACATGAGCAGGTTTTTTAGCGTGATCTGCTATTTTATATTCTTGAACATTACAAATGGGTTCCAAGCCATTTAAGTAATCATAAATTTTAACTTTAAGATCGGCAGCAGGATTACTTCTATCAACAGGGATAACCATGGTAAGAATTGTGCATTTACCTTCACTCACAATCATCCATTTTGGAAGTGTAAATGAAGACGCACCAAAATCTTTCCAATTTCTTGAGTTATTCTCATTAAAGAAGGAGAAACCACCAAATAAATACACTTCTGCGTTCTGATGATGTAATGCTTTACAATGAAATACATTATTTAGAAGTTTTTTCCCTCGGGTTGATGATTCCCGGAAACGTGAATCGCCTTCATTTACAATTCGAGCGAGTTCACCGGCAGCAGAAATTGAAAATTCTTCAGATGATTTTTCCCAATAAAATTGAAAATCATCTTTTTCACTTACTTGTTCAAGGGCAGCTAACACATCGATATGAATAATCCTAAATGAGTAAGCAAGAAATTGATAATCGCCCGCTAAAGCATTCGTAATCGAGTCATTGAGTTGCGTATCATCAAATTGCTGATGAAAAGCCTCAACTAAATGGTTTTGATATAATGAAGTTTTCTGCATACCGACGTATCGGCTTTGTATTTTCAATTTAAAATGAAAATACACACTTTTGTACAAAAGAGCATCAAAAAAAGGCTGCTTTTATTAGATAGCGTCGTCAGTTTGGCCGGAGTTAAAAGGATTTGTAATCCCGAGTTTATCCAAATCTAAATCGGTTAGTTCATAGAGGTAATTCCATGCAGCTTTGCTTGTACCATCTTCATTAACCCAATTTGGATGGCTTTGCTTAATCAAACCAACAACGCGCTTAACGTAAGCAATACGTTCTTCACCTTCAGGTAAGCGAGGTATTGCCGAAATCATAAGATCAAGGTTATAGCCGCAATCGAAGTCTTTTGGTTTTTTTTGATCTATGAACATAAGTAATTGGATTATATCTCGTGAATTGGAATAAACTACTATAAAAATCTCTTCTAGCACACAATAATTTCATTTAAATAAGTTATAAGTTCTTTGGAAAGAGGTTTATAATTTTGAAATAAAAAAACAATGAAATTCATCTATTCATCAAAAGATGCTTTAATAATAATAGGCATTGTATTAGCGCTAATTTTTGAGAGTGGTTGTGAAGATACGACTATTAATCCATTCGAGGATACCGTTAGAATTTTTTCTATTTATGGCGCTTTGGATTTATCCAAAAACTCAAATGTTATCAGAGTTAAGAAATCAACATCCTTCTTATTGCAAGATAGTATTAGCATGGAGCCTTTTAATGTCACATTTACTGATATAGAAAATAATTCGACGGTAACTCTTAACCCTGAAATCATAAACTTTAATGGAAATTTCACCTATAATTTTCCGATTGATTATCCGATTCAAGCAGACTCAAGATATGAAGTAACGATGACGGATTCTGAAGGGCAGCAGTCTTCGGTAGTTGCAAAAACTCCCGGTATTTCAATTCCAAGTGTGGATACGCTGGGAATCAATAATTTTGGGCCATTATTTTTTGAAAATACTAGATGTACAACTGAGCATCGGTTCATTTACTCAAATGTGAAAATGCGTGAGCAGATTTTTATGTTTTCGGGCGTTAGTTATAATGGTAGAACCATTTGGGCTAGAACAAGAACTGTCGACGAACCTACCAGAATTGCAAATACTGATTCTTTAACCGCATTGTTAAGTGTTCGACAACTTTTATTGGATCATTTTCCATTGAATGATGAGCGTTACGTTAATATTAATCCTCGGCAATGGCCAGTAACGGTTGATTGTGATGAATTAGACAGCAATGAAATTCAAATTCGATATTTCCATTTTTCAGAAGATTGGGAGGCATTAGATGGGGAAGATATCAGCACAGAATTTTTATCTGATTCTGGGGCTGTTGAAAATGGAAATGGCTTCTTTGGTGGTATGAATACGGACGAATTCTCGTATCACTTTCTAAAAAATTGACAGAAAGCCTTGAAATAATAATCCACTTGTGAACCTCGGTGAATTATTCCTTAGTTTTGAGGCTCAATATTTTCTACATAATCACAAGCAAAAATTAATGTATCTGAATTCCATAACAGAGGCTATTGGAAATACTCCTTTAGTAAAATTGAATAAAGTAATTGGCGAAACTGATGGAACTGTTTTAGTAAAAGTTGAATACTTCAATCCCGGTAATTCGATTAAAGATCGGATTGCAGTTAAAATGATAGAAGATGCAGAAGCAAAGGGGTTGTTAAAACCCGGTGGCACCATTGTTGAGGGAACTTCAGGGAACACCGGTATGGGTTTAGCACTAGTGGCGATTGTAAAAGGCTATAAATGTATTTTCACAACTACAGACAAACAAAGCCAAACTAAAGTTGATATTTTGAAAGCAATGGGTGCTGAAGTAATTGTTTGTCCAACTAATGTTGAACCGGAAGACCCTGCTAGTTATTACTCTGTTGCTGCTCGACTGGCAAAAGAAATTGAAAATTGCTACTACCCAAATCAGTACGAAAACAAATCTAATTTATATGCGCATTATGAGACAACAGGTCCTGAAATTTGGGAACAATCAGAAGGAAAAGTAACTCATTTTGTTGCCGGAATGGGAACAGGTGGAACAATTTCAGGAATTGGTAAATTTCTGAAGGAGCAGAATCCAGATATTAAAGTGATTGGCATAGATTCTGTTGGGTCGGTTTACAAAAAATACTTCGAAACAGGAGAATTTGACAAAAATGAAATCAAACCCTATATGACGGAAGGCATTGGTGAGGATATAATTCCCGGTACCATCGAATTTGAATTCATTGATGAAGTACTACAAGTGAGCGACAAAGAATCAGCACTGGAAACTCGTGCATTAGCCAGAGAAGAAGGACTTTTTATTGGCTGGAGTTGTGGTGCGGCTGTTGCTGGTGCTAAAAATTACATCGCCGAAAACCCTCTTAAAGAAGATGATGTGATGGTTATTATCTTACCGGATAGTGGCACACGATATATTGGAAAAATATATAATGACGAATGGATGAAAGAACACGGATTTATTGATTAATACTATGGCACAAAACGACCAAACTGCGAAAACCGGAAAAATGGAAATTGAACTTCCTCAAGAGGAAGCCTCAGGAACATATTCAAATTTGGTGATGATTACTCATTCACCGTCAGAGTTTATACTCGATTTTATTGCTGTGATGCCGGGAGTACCAAAGGCAAAAGTAGCAAAAAGAATGGTTCTAACCCCTGATCATGCTAAAAGATTGGCAATTGCATTAACAGATAACGTAAAGCGATTTGAAGAAGAACACGGCATAATTAATACAAGAGAGAAGGTTGATATACCCATGTATCGGGGACCACAGGCTGAAGCGTGATTATTTTTTTGTTGAAAAAAGCAGTGCAAGCCCGATTATAAAGAATGTTATGTGAGGCAAGGTTGCGGCGAGCTCGGGTGTTATGGTTCCGTAATACCCAAATGGCTCAGCTATTTTCATAAAAGCCAGATATAGGAAACTGATTGCAAGGCCAACCGCCAAGTAAATACCGCGCCCGCCTCTTCTACGAACGGATGCTACCGCAAAGCCAACAATTATTACTACAATGATTGAAATCGGATATGCAATGCGCCCAAAATATTGAACTTTTGGGATATTGACTCCACCGGCACCACTGCGAATAATGGAGGCAATATAATTTTGTGCCTCGGTATAGGAAAGTTGATAAATGTCAGAAGTAGAGCGTGACAGATCTTGCGGTAATATGCTCAAGGTTGTGTCTTTACCCGATAATTTAATTTGAACAAATCCGGAATCAGAATATGTGCGCTCAGTAACCGAAGTTAGCACCCAGTAGTTTTCTGTCCTGTTCCAGCTCATACTGGTAGCCTGAGTTGTCTTTTTTAGCTCAAGACCATCATAATCTATAAACCGAACTCTATAGGCTGTTAGTTGTGCCTCATCGAAATAATTAACTTCCAGAATGCTATTTGGTGAAAGTTCCCGATAGATATCACTTCGATCAATTCGTTCATTTTTAGAACGAATAAATTCATTTTCAAACATAATTCTCTTTTTGTTTGATTTCGGAATGATGCCGGAATCCAGATAACTAATACTTACAGAGGCAATTACAGCAAAAGCCAAATAAGGCAGTAATAATCGGTATAAACTAACACCGGCAGCTTTAAAAGCAATAATTTCAAGACGCTCAGAAAGTTGACCGGTTAAAAATAAACAGGCTGAAAAAATGGCAACAGGAATAACTAAACGGATCATCTCCGGAATATAGGGGAGATAATAGCTAAGCCATATTTCACTGAATGTTGCACCCCGATCGGTAAAATCATCACTGTTCTCAGAGAAATCAATCATGATAAATATGAAAATAAAAATGAGCAGCACGAATACCGTGATGGTCAATAACCGAATGAAAATGTATTTATCGAAATGCTTAATCACGCTTTGGCAGTAAACGGGTTAGGTTCAAACTTGTAGTAAGTTGCAGAATCAAAAGAATACCAACAGCAGAAAAGACCAGATTAAATGCCCACATTCCAATAAATGGTGAGACAAATAAACGGTCTGCCATTTTTTCTCCCTGAATAATTGATACCCAATACACTGTCAAAATCAATGCACTCATTAGTGCGGCGTATCCAAAATTACCTTTTCTGGTCATCATACCAATGGGGGCTCCTAATAAAACAAAAACGACGCAAGCCATGGGAATTGAAAATTTCTTATGAATTTCCACCAAGAACTTATTAACTCGCTTTAATCGCCAGAGCACATTTGATGAAGAACTTTCAAAGAAAGTGTTATCCTGTTGAATATTACTTCGCGCAAGATCGAGAATTCGCCTTTGGTGCACTTCCTTAGGTAGAAATTGCAAGGCATAGAAATCTGGAGTAACTATTTGCGGTTCTACCACATATTCCGATTTGCTAAGGGTATCCGGCCGAAAGTTTAAATCAAAACTAGAGATAAATGGACTTGCTGCATGCTCTCCATAAAGATGAGTAAAACTGGTATTTTTTGATGCACGTTCGGTATACGTCTCAATCTCAGATCTTAGTGTATCTACAACTGCACTCATCGCATTAGCGCTCATTGTTCGGTCGCTATCGCTTCTGCCGGTTGGATCTGATCTGGAAAACTCTAATTCAGTTAAATCAAAAGTAAGCCTGTATTTAGAAAATAGAGTTTTTTCCTGATTTTCTGATCCTGTGCTGCGGTTTCGTTCTAAATAACGAAGCATTTCACCGTCTTCTAACACCAAAGTGAGACCTTGAGCACCTTCACTTAACAGAAAACCACGCTCTGCACGAATAAGAGCTCTTTTTCTATTATTAGATGGCTCCTGAAACAGAGTTACGTTAAATAAGCTATCTGTCTCATTGTCAATATCACGAACAAGAAAAGTATATCCTTCAATACCGTTGTAGAAGACATTTGGTGTTAGATCGAATCCGGGTTTCTTAACTCTGATGTCCATAAATAATGAACGAGCTTTTGTGTTGGCTACCGGTAGAACATTGTTCGAAAACCAAATCAGAAAGACTCCTAGAATAAACGCCGAAATTAAAACGGGTTGAATAACACGAATCGGATTTATGCCCGAAGCTCTTATTGCTGTAAGTTCGTTGAGTTCAGAAAATTTACCAAAAGCCATCAAACTAGCTACAAGTACGGCCATTGGTGCAGCCAATACTACCATATAAGCTAAATTAGTTGCGATCAACTCAACAATTATATAAAAAGGGATATCTTTGCCGATGAGTTTATCAACGTGCAGAATCAAAAATTGCATCAGCAGTAAAAACATCAATGTGAAAAAACAAAATAGAAAAGGGCCTACATGCTTTTTCAATAAATCCAGTTGTATTTTATTATTCCAGATCAACAGTACACATTTATAGATGATAGATACTAATTATACGTTTTGAACGTACTAAATATGACAGAATTTTGAGGCTAATTGTACTCTGCTTTTAGCTTCAAATCACTTTCAACATACTCAAATTTATGGTATTATCTGCGTCTATTTGCATTAATGTATCATCTAAAATTTAGCCTTTCGATAACTGCTACATACTGTTTATAAGTCAATAGAATTATTTCGGGAAGTCTTTCTCTTAAGTTCATAATATTATCTTCACTCGTTTTTGTTCTGAGTGTACTTTTAGGACTACGTAAAAGTTATGCCCAGCAACAAGCAGATTCAACTTTTAGCGCTGCATTGCCTGACACCCTGGCTGATGGTATAAAAATCTTTAAATCGTCTAGAAGTTCTTTGGTTAGTGATTTGCCAAACTTGCAAAAGGGCAGATTGTATTTAATGGGGCGTGAGAATTTTAAGACAACTGTAAGCTGGGATTCAGTGGACAGTTATCGCATCCAAAGTTCTATTAATGGAATAGAAGTTCAGTTGCCAACTTTAGTTGATTTTGAAACTTTTCGATCATTAAAAAAGGAACAACAAAAGCATACCATTAAGGCGAAGCTAGTTCAAGAATCTAAAAACCAGCAGCAAGAACGTCGTGGATTATTGGATTTCAGCATTAATGTGCCGGGTGGGGAGAACTCTGCATTTTCTACCATTTTTGGAAGTAATGAGGTGAATCTACGAGTGAATGGTTCAGCGAATATGAATATTGGAGCTTCTATTCAAAAATTGGATGATGGTTCTTTACCCCCGGATTTACGAACTAGAATTGATCCCACTTTCAATCAAAATCTGCAATTAAATATTCAAGGTACAATTGGGGATAAGCTTACTATTGCAACTGATTGGGATACCGAGCGACAATTTGATTTCGAAAATCGGTTAAGTATTGTTTATGAAGGTTATGAAGATGAGATAATAAAAAGCATTGAAATGGGTAACGTTTCTATGGCCACGGGTAACTCTCTGGTAAAAGGTGGTAGCTCTTTATTTGGGATAAAAGCTGTTTCAGAATTAGGCCCGCTAAAAGTAACTACTGTTATTTCTCAGCAAAGAGGGAAAAGTAACACACAAAGTATTTCTGGTGGATCGGAAGAACGTACCATCAATCTAAGACCCGCAGATTATGAAGACGGGCGTCATTTCTTTATTGATTTCTATAATCGCCAGGAATTTGAACGGGCATTAAATAATCCTCAACAAATCTTACAGCCATATCAAATTACAGAAATTAAAGTTTATGTAAGAAA
>Ga0316208_1003142_pt1 | contig 12324 bp, 5 predicted proteins | sample 3monopyrite_MG_FD_204944 | JGI IMG/M metagenome (GOLD analysis project Ga0316208, IMG submission 204944) | Microbial mat bacterial communities from mineral coupon in-situ incubated in ocean water Damariscotta River, Maine, United States -... | ecosystem: Environmental > Aquatic > Marine > Coastal... | reverse complement strand
TTCTATTATTGCTCGATATTTTTCACGTTTTGTTTTATAAATCAAATCATTCATATCATCTCTTACAATCGGCTTATTTGTCGGAACTACTACAACATCAAGATTATATATTTTGTCAAATTCCGCTGCCTCAGTCTCTGCAGTTCCTGTCATTCCTGATAACTTATGATACATTCTATAATAATTTTGTAATGTAATAGTAGCCAAAGTTTGGCTATCTCTTTCTACTTTTACATTCTCTTTTGCTTCAATAGCCTGATGAAGACCGTCTGAGTATCTTCTTCCATCTAAAACACGCCCAGTATTCTCATCAACTATCTGCACTTTGCCGTCAATCAATACATAATCAACATCTCTTTCATACAATGAATGTGCTTTTAATAACTGTTGTGTAGTATGTATTCTGTCAGATCTCTCCGCAAATAATACATTAACATAATCTTGTTTTTGTGCTTTCTCTTCTTCACTTAGTCCATCCATTGCATCTATTTTTTGCATTTCTGTTGATATGTCTGGTATCAAAAACATATCTGGATCATCTTGTGAAGTTGTAATTAAGTTTATTCCCATTTCAGCAATATCTGCTACATGGTTTTTTTCTTCTATAATATAATATAATTGCTCATCTATTTCTTTCATTTTTCTACCTTTGTCTTGCAAATAGAAAAGTTCAGTATCTTTCAGTAATTTTTTATTTTCTGGAGTTTGCATTAATTTTTGTAATTTTCTATGCTTAGGCAATCCTCTATGTGCCAATAATAAATTAACACCAGCTTTTTCATTTGTCTCTTTAAGCTCCTTTCCATTCAAGTTTTTTGCTTTATTTAATAAATCCTCTGCATCCGAACAAAATTTATTTACTAAGGTTGATTGCACCTGTAGTAGTTTTTTAATTCTTGGATTCATCTCGTCAAACTTCTGATCTGTTTTGCCTACTGGTCCCGAAATAATCAAAGGAGTTCTAGCTTCATCTACAAGTACAGAGTCAATCTCATCTACAATTGAATACCAGTGTTCTCTTTGAACCTTATGCTCTATTTCAGTTACCATATTATCTCTTAGATAATCAAAACCAAATTCATTATTAGTGCCATAAGTAATATCCAAATTATATATTTTTTTCCTCTCTTCATTGTCCATTTTCGGCTGTAAGGCTCCAACTTTTATCCCTAAATAGTCAAAAACTGGTTTCATCCATTCGCAATCCCTTTTAGCCAAATAGTCATTTACAGTTACAAGATGGACCCCTTTTTCAGCAAGTGCATTCAGATACATAGGCATAATTGATACAAGTGTTTTACCTTCACCGGTTGCCATCTCTGCTATCCTACCTTGATGAATAACAACAGCACCCATTAATTGCACATCATAAGGTACCATCTCCCATTTTGTTTTATGACCTGCATATTCATAAGTATAGCCTTTATCTGTCAATTTTTGACATACAGCTTTGACAACTGCATAAGCCTCAGGCATTATTTCTGTCAATGTATCATGAATTGTTTCAAATAATTCGCCTTCTATTTCTTTCAACCTATCATGAAAATCTAAAGTTTGCTTTGCATCTAATGCCTCATTTTTTAAACGAGCTTCTATTTCTGACTTTTCAGTTTCCAATTCGTCAGAACTATCTCTGATTATTTTCTTAAAATAATCAGTTTTAGCTTTCAGTTCGGATTCGCTTAAATTCCTAATTGTTGCATATTCACTGTTTATTAATTCCGCATAAGGAGACAGCTCTTTTACATCTTTTTCAGCCTTCGAGCCACCAAATATTTTACTTAAAATCTTCAACATTTAAAGAATACCTATTTTATATTTTATAATTTTTTTATAAGACCATAATACAACGAATTTGTTCCAAAAGTATTTAGTAATTGTTTACAATTTCTAAAAAATCAATATACATTTTATAATACTACAATTACAATAATTCAAAATTATAACATTCTTCTGAAAGAAAAAATATTAAGAATTAATATTTCTTTTTGATGATATTGAAAACATAAATTACACTATAAATTAATTTTTCCTTATTTTGTAAAATTAATAAAGCAAAACAAAAAAAATCTTTATGAAAAAAGCATTAATCACTGGAATCACAGGTCAAGATGGCTCATATTTAACGGAATTACTCCTTGAAAAAGGTTATGAAGTCCACGGCATTATTAGAAGGTCTAGCTCATTTAATACGCAAAGAATAGATCACCTATACAAAGACCAACACGAAAAAAATGTGAATATGATTTTACACTATGGAGACTTAAGCGATAGCTCAGCACTTCATAGAATTATGGAAGCAATAAACCCAGACGAAATTTATAATCTCGGTGCCCAATCTCACGTAAAAGTCTCTTTTGAAGTACCAGAATATACTGCAGATGTTGATGGTATTGGCACATTAAGAATGCTCGATGCAATTCAATCACTCGGTTTAAAATCAAAATTTTATCAAGCCTCTACTTCTGAATTATATGGATTAGTACAAGAAGTTCCACAGTCTGAGACTACACCATTTTATCCTCGTTCTCCGTATGCCGCTGCAAAACTATACGCCTACTGGGTAGTAGTTAACTACAGAGAAGCATATAATATGTTCGCCTGCAATGGCATTTTATTCAACCACGAATCACCAAGAAGAGGCGAAACATTTTTAACACGAAAAGTTACAAGAGCTGTTGCAGCTATAAGCAAAGGAATCCAAGATAAACTATACCTTGGTAATATGGACGCAAAACGAGACTGGGGTTATGCAAAAGACTACGTAGAAGGTATGTGGTTAATGCTCCAACAAAAAGATCCTACAGACTTAGTACTTGCCACTGGAAATACCTATACAGTACGCCAATGGGTTGATTTTTCATTCGATGAAGTTGGAATTAAACTTGACTGGGTTGATAAAGGAATAAACGAAAGAGGAATTGACATAAAAACAGGTAAAACTTTAGTAGAAGTAGATCCTAAATATTTTAGACCAACGGAGGTAGATTTATTAATAGGAGACCCAAGCAAAGCTAAAAAATTATTAAACTGGGAAAGTAAAACATCTATTAAAGAATTAGTTAGCCTTATGGTCAAATCAGATATTGAGGAATTAAATTAATGGAAAAAGATTCTCGCATCTATATTTCTGGTCATCGTGGTATGGTGGGTAGTGCAATCCTCCGAAAACTCAATGAAAATGATTATAATAATATTATTGTCAAAACATCAAAAGATTTAGATTTGAGAAATCAGTCAGCTGTACAAGATTTTTTTGCAGATGAGCATATCGAATATGTATTTATGGCGGCTGCAAAAGTTGGTGGTATCTATGCAAACGATATATATCGGGCTGAATTTCTTTACGACAACATGATGATGGAAGCAAATATAATCAACTCATCTTATCAAAATAATGTTAAAAAGCTCTTGTTTCTTGGCTCCTCCTGTATTTACCCAAAATTAGCAACCCAACCAATTAAGGAAGATAGTTTGCTAACTGGATTATTGGAACAGACCAACGAACCTTATGCCATAGCAAAAATAGCTGGAATAAAACTAATCGAATCATACAATCGCCAATATGGAACAAATTTTATATCCTGTATGCCAACCAATTTATACGGACAAGGGGACAACTACAATCTGGAAAACTCTCATGTTTTACCAGCATTACTCAGAAAAATAATTGAAGCAAAAGAAAATAACGAATCAACTTATACTGTATGGGGTAGTGGCTCTCCCCTACGAGAATTTTTATACGTAGATGACTTAGCCAATGCTTGCCTATTTCTAATGGATAAATATAAATCAAACGATACTATAAATGTAGGCTCAGGTGCCGAAATATCTATAAAAGATTTAGCATACAAAATTCAAGAGATTGTCAATTTTACAGGTGATATTATTTTCGATACATCAAAACCAGACGGAACGCCACGCAAGTTATTAGATAGCTCAAAAATTAATAACCTTGGTTGGAATGCAAAATTTGATTTATCTACAGGAATTCTAATGTCTTATAACGATTACCTCACAAACCGAAATCAATACATTTAAAAAATTAATACATCCTATTTTTAAATAATTTTAAAAAATATTACTAATATTTTAATTATTCATCTTCAATTACTTTTTCTCTCCTGCGTTCCTCCAAAATAAAATTTGTATTTATAAAATGTACGCCAGGGTAAGTTGTCCCTGAGGGTTTATGGAAAGTAAGCTTTTGTTCGTCTTTTATAACTAAATGAATTGGAATTTTTCTTGCTTTACTTATCTCTAATACTCCATGGGCATTAGTTGAGTTTGTTGTTCTAAATCTTTTGCCTTGACTAAAATAACTGTATGAACTCGCTCCTGTTCTTGAGTATTCAAGTCGATAACAATCTTCTCCCAAAGTATCAATGTCGTCTTTAAAATTATAAAGTGCAGTAAAATTAAACAATGGAAATGGCACACCATTCTCGGGCAATTCGTCTTTAGACTTTACAATCCAAGAGGCATTTCGAGTGGTACAATATACTCCCAAATCACTAAATAAAACAGGAGTGAAAGCCCCTCCAGGAGTTAATATATAAGACAAAGAATCATCAGTTCCATAAGAGTACCTCTTGCCAAAAGCATCAATTTCATAATAAGATTTTTGCCCAATCCAAGGGTGTTTATCTCTTTTAATATTTTTCATATCTCCAGAACTCTCTGTTGATATATAAGCAATTAATCGCTGACTAAGGTAGAAATTATCGTTATTGCTTCCAACTGAATCAACTACAATTTCTATTCTCTCAAACCTTCTGCGTAATAAAGGTTTATCATAATTAATTATTATACTATCAAAAGATTCAACTCTGTAAATTAGTGTATCCCCTTTTAAAAAGTCATAATTCAAACATATAGTGTCTAAAGACCCAGGGGCAGTAAATTCCGATTTAGTTAAATCTTGTGCTGTGAGTTTGCCTGCAATTAAGGTAGATAGAATAGCGAATAGCCAAGTAAATGTATTTAATTTCATATTAAACTTTATTTTTTCAACAACTTATGATAATTATAGATGATTTATATATAATTTTATATATTTGCACTACAAATGCAGCAACGTTTCACAACATTTATATTTTAAAATATGGAAAAGATTTTTTATGCAATACTCTTTGTAGTTTTTGCTATTAATTTATCTGCGAATGAGGGTCTTTTTATCAAATCAGTTGATAAAGAATCTTACCCTATTATAAGTGCAGATATTTATAATTTCAAAGCTGGTGAAATTTTACCAACTCCTGACTTGCAAGCAAGCGACTTTGAATTATTTGAAAATTCTTCTATAGTCTCTATTAATGAAGTTATTAATCCAAATAGAACCTTTAAAAATTCTATAGAATTAGTTATTTATTATGATATGGCTATATCAGATTCAAACAGAAAAATCTCTAAATTAATTCTACAAAAAATAATTAATCTTATTGATTACAAAACTATTTCTTGCAAATTAATTGGGTTCGACAAAATAAATGTTATGTATAATGACTTTTCAAACGATATAGACATTTTAAATAAATCTTCTTCATATTTTGATTATTCCGAATATTCAAATATAAATACTATCTTCTCATTTCCCAAATACAAAATAGAAGAAGCCTTCTCTGATGACGCAGAAAACAAGTCTATTATATTAATTACAGATAATAACAACGCATTCGATTTTTTAAATTTGGATTACCTTATTACAAGCTCAAACATTGACTTTAATACTATATTTATAAATAAAATCAAAAGTGAATCATTTGAATATTTAGAAAATAATAATACAAACTATTTCCAACAAAACATATTGGTAGAATCAGAAACTGATTCGATCATAGAAGCTAAAATTGAATTAAACGCTGAAATCATTTTATCAAATGTATTAGGTTATAAACCAAGTACTATAATTTGGAATACCTTAGTTGATTGCACTTTGGAACATAGCACTACCATTAATTATAAATATGAGGATAATAACTCAAGCACTTTTTCTTATACAATCGCAGATACTTTAAAAACTTATTTAGAAATAAAACCCGATTCTTTGAGATTTCCAAATGTATTAGAAGGTAGTATTACCAAGGATGTTTTCATCACAGCAAGAAATGGAGATATTGAATTAAATGATATTTACTTAGAAAATAATTATGATGGAATTTTCAACTTAGCTGGAGAATTAAGTTCTGCCAATGAGTTATTAAGAGAAGGTGACCAATACCCCTTAAAACTCTCTTTTACACCAATAGATTCCTCAATTGTATTTACAAGATTAAAAATAAATTCCTCTTCATGCAAAATGAATGAGTTTGAAGTTATTGGTGGTTTTCCAAATGTACCACCAAAAAATAAAACATTAGAACTAAAATATCCTAATTGCGATGATATTTTAATAATTGGTGAAAAAACTAATGTTCAATGGACAGGGGTTATGCCAAATGATGTTGTCCAATTAGAATACTCCTTAAATAATGGTCAAACCTGGGATACACTTGCAAAAAATAGAATTAATTTAGAATATTTATGGGATACTCCTAATATAGAGTCCGACTCTGTATTGGTAAGGGTTATCCAGCTTTGGCCTAATAATGTTGGGAAAACATTAAACTTTCCTCATACAGAAGCATTAAATCAAGCTGTTTTTAGTAACGATGGCTCATTAATTGCAACTGGGGGAATTGATAGTTTGGTTACAATTTGGAACTCCAACACTGGTAGAAAAATTCGAGAATTTTCAGGGCATAACGGAGACATTCTAACAATTCAATTTTCAAATGACGACAAATATGTTCTTAGCTCCTCAAATTCTTCAGAAAATACTTCTGCTATTATGTGGGACTTAAGTTCTGAATCTAAAGAAAATTGGATATATAAAAAATTCGATGCCCATTCAAAATTCTTATTCACTGCTTTTTTTAATGATGATAATACAAAAGTAATAAGTTCTTCAAGAGATGCTTCTTATAAAATATGGGATGTAAATACTGAAACTATTTTATTGAATTCGACAATTAGCAATAGATATTTTTATGCAAATTATAGCCCAAAAGGAACATATTATATAGTAGGTAGATTTGACGGTTTTTGTGATTTTTATAGAACAGAAGACAATACTTTATTCAAATCAATTGATATTAGACAAGAAAGAACAAGTGGTGTATATCCTAAATATCTACAAGTTAGCCCAGACGAAACTGAATTTCTACTAATTGATAATATACATGCGGCAGAATGCACTGTTTGGGATATAGAAGCGGACTCCTTGAAATTCAAATTAAAACATTTTGACTCCAATGGAGATAGTAGCAACGTTCTCCACTCTTCTTACTTTTGGAAAGATAATATTCGTTATATACTCACATCTGGCTCAGACAATCGAATTATTCAATGGGATGGATTTACAGGTGACTCAATCGTATCTTTTATAGATGAACATACTAATTCTATTACAAGTGCATATTATAATTTTGATGGCTCTAGGATAGTGTCAGCAAGCATAGACAGGACTGCTAAAGTTTGGAATCTTGATGAAAGAGACTTACAGATGGATAGCTCTGATTGTGTTTTCAAAATAGTAAAAGTCAAAGCTGAAGCTCGTGATGTTTATCTTGGAGAAGAATTAATTGGTCAACGAAAAGATACAACAATATTTAATTTTCTAATCAATAAAAGTACAATACCATTTTTAATAAAAAGTATTGAAATAGTCGGAGCTGATAGATCTGACTTTAAAATTTTAAATCCATCAAGTTTTATTTTAGATACAAATTCTGATATAGACTTACGCATAGCATTTACACCAAAAAATATTGGCGTTCGAAGTGCAAAAATAAAAATTGTAATTCCTGCTGACACCTTATTTTTTGATGTAAGCGGTCTATGCCTTGCCAATGAGTTAATAGTTAATAATAACCTAATTGATGTAGGAGGTATAGACAATGAAGATATTATCGAGTACATTGAAGAAAAATTAATTTCAAATCTCTCTTCTGAGAACATAAATTTTGATTCTGTTTATATTACCTACCCCTCAATATCTAACTTTAATATTGGTAATTTGAAAGAAATACAAACCATACAAGCCAATGGAGATTTAGATTTAAGCATATTTTTTAATCCAAATGAAGTTGATAATTATGCAGCTGTTCTTAGTTTCAGACATAGCTTAAAAAATAAAATAGAAAAAATACTATTACTGGGTGAGGGTATCACCCCAATAGTTGACACAATCAATATTAATTTAACCGATATTTCAGCAAATATTGGCGATGTAAAAAAAAGTATATTGGAATATCGTAAAATTTCTTCACAACCATTAAGTCCATTAAATAAGAGTTTCAAACTATTCTTGAAATATAATAATACTATTTTAGAACCACGTTTTGATTTCGAAAATGTAAAATTTGATAATAATTTCAGTGAATTAGAATTGATTGTAAATCTTGATAATGATACTATTGACTCAATAAATTTAATAGAACTACCATTTAAAGTATCTTTAGGAAACGAAGAAAGTACAAAAATTGAAATTATAGATATTCAACCAGAATCAAAAATTAATATTCAGTTTGATGGTGCCAATGTTAATATTTTAGACCATTGTTATGAAGGTGGTATACGGCTTTTTGAATCAAATGGAAGATTTAGATTAGAACAAACTGCTCCAAATCCTGCCCAAAATACTACCAGCCTTGAATATGAGGTAATTGAAAAAGGTAGAACTAAACTATTTATACTAAACAAATTAGGTGAATTAGTAAAAACTATTTTTGACCATAATGCTATACCTGGTATTTATCAAATAAAAATCAACCTAAATGATTTGCCACCCGGCATTTATTATTATATTTTGGAAGCTCCAAACCTTAGGAGTGTAAAAAAATTAGTGGTGTCTTAGTTTTTGTATAATGTAATTGGTATTTAAATTATTCATAGTTACATCAATTATACTAACACTATCAATTTTTCATAGTCTTTATATGTTAAAATTTTCAAATAGTTATCTTTAATTTTAATTCAAATAGTATTACATATAAAATATTGCAAATTTTAATTTTTTTTTCAATATGTTTGCAATTGACAATTGTAAGTTAAAAGTGAATACTATTTTCATTTTTCAGGAAGTCAGGTGAAAATCCTGCACGGTAGCGCCGCTGTAATGGGTAACAATTGTATCAAAGTATATACTATTTATTTTTTAATAATTTAATGATGTTAGTATAAATACAACCACTGGTTTTAAAAACTGGGAAGGTAGATACAAACGGATGACCCCTAAGTCAGAATACAATAATTACAATTCTCATTGATATTTTCATCTGCGCTTACAGATGCAATGAGTGAAATCCAACCAAGCATCCGCTTAATTAATTTCCTCGTTACTCTGTTGGTTTATAATATTTTTATTTATTAAACCGATAAATACTTTGATTACTTATCATAAAAGTGAATACACGTCCAATGTATATTCAAAATTACCATTCATTTTTAATTTTGTTACTATTATGGTATGTTTCATTTTTTTACTCCCTAATAAAATATTAGCATATTCTAAAGACACATTAAATATAGAAATAGATACCGTCGGTGTTTCTGCCCAGTATTACTCTACCTCATTTATCAAATTTACTTCTAATACTATTATTGATAAAAAAGAATTAGATCGCTTTACATCTTTCCAACTATCAGAGATTTTATCTTTTCAAAACAGTGTTTATTTACGTAATTATGGAGGCTTAGGTGGCGTAAAATCACTCTCTATTCGTGGCGGTTCGTCGGCACAATCAACGATAATTTTGGACGGAATCAAACTGAATTCCGCTCAAAATGGTTTAGTAGATTTGGGAAATATTCCACTTAATAATATCAAATCAATGGAATTAATCAAGGGTGGTGGATCTACATTTTATGGAGAAAACTCACTTAATGGTGCATTGGTTATAAACACAGACAAAGTAATAAAAGACCAGTTGAGTCTAAGCTATGGTACACTTTCACAAACCGAATTATCAATAAGTAAGGGGATTGAATTAGGCAAACATAATCTTGGGTTTAACTTTACATTTCTTGGAAGCAAAGGAGATTTCCCCTTTGAATATAAAATTAAAAATGGAGTAGAAAATAGGAAAAGAACTAATGGTGATTATAATAACTATCTGATTAATTCTCATTATCAGTTGAATACAAATCAATGGAATATTGTAAATAAAAACTTTTTTAGGACTACCAAACGAGGAGTTCCTGGTCCGGTTATAACTGGAAATTTAGAATCGGAAAATGACAGATTGGAGGAGATGGAATTGCTCAGCATAGTTGGAATTAATAAAATAATTAACAATCATTCTAATTTAAATTTATCTATTTATGGTAAAACAAATGATATGTTTTACAAAAATTCGGAGTATTTAAAAAAAGATGCTAATTATTTGACTAATGATTTGGATATTAGTTTGGACTATAACAAAAAACTATTTTCAACTTACGCTTCATTCAAATTGGAGTACTCATTTTCAACTTTGACAGGAGATTTTAATCCTAATTTTAGTAATAATGTTGATAGACAGTATATCTCTTTTGCTACAAATTTAGATAAAAAAATAATAAATAATATTGTTAATAATCTTAGCCTTTTCGGAGGCTTACGCATATCAAAGCATCAAGATTTTGATATTAACTATTCCCCATTTATTTCTATTTATAATGATTTTAAATTAATTTCATCTTTCATCAATTTTTCCTACTCTAATAATTATAGACTACCTAATTTCAACGAACTATATTATTTTAACTTTGGAAATATTGACTTGACACCCGAGAAGTCATACTCTTTTAATCTTGAATTTAATAATGAATCTATTGAAAATATTGAATGGAATATTAATTTATTTTATCAGGATATTGATAATAAAATTCAATCTGTTGCAGTAAGTCCAATTAGATTTTCTTCAAAAAATATTGGCAAGTCAATAATCTATGGTACCGAGTTCCATTTTCAATACGAAGATAAGTTATTTTCAAATTTGGGGCTAAATATTGAGCTTAATTATACATTCCAAATTGGTAAAAATAAAGAAAATAAATCCATAAACTATAACACAGACTTGGAATATTTACCTAACCATATTATTTCAACTTTGATTTATATAGATTATCATAAATTTGAATATGGGATTGATTTTTTATTTAATAGCCAAAGGTTTTATTTGCCTGGCTCTAATCCCAAATATGTACTCCCAGAAATAATTTTATTTAATACTTATCTATCATATCAGCTCGATTTAGGTGGATATAAAAGTCTATTAAAACTTGATTTGAAAAATATATTAGATACTTATACCGAATTTATTCGGAAATATCCAATTCCAACACGACATTTAATTTTATCTTGTTTAACTAATTTTTAAAAGGATTTTTATGAAAAAACTTTTATATTTCTTTATTGTATCTCTAATCTTCTCGTCTTGTAGTGATGATGACAACAATGCTCCAATCGACTCAGGCGAAAAGTTTGCTATGGTTGTTTGCGAAGGAATTTGGAGCCAAAATAATTCTACTTTATCGAGAATAAATCTTGATAGCAACAGCGTTATTGATGGTTATTTTGTAACTATAAATAATTTGGAACTGGGTGATCAGGCGTTCTCAATTGTTAAAAATGGAGACCATATTTTAGTAACTGTAAGTAATAGCAATAAAATTGAAGTAATTAATGCTCAAACAGGCGAGAATATCAATACCATACAGTTGCCTGATAACTCTTTTCCACAAAAAATTGTTTTGGATAATGGCAAAGGATATGTATGTTTGCTTACTGGCAATCAAATTCAATCATTTGATTTAAATACCTATGAATTAATTGACACTTACCAAACTGGTCCTAACCCATCTGATTTTGAAATATATAATAATAAAATATATGTTGTTAATTCTGCATTTGGAGTAGAAGGAGCAGAAAATGGAAAAACAATATTTATTATTGATTTGACAACCAAAGAGAAAACAATTTTCGAGACTAAGGATAACCCATCTGAAATTGCAATTGATGTAAATAACAACAAGTTGTATGTTACTTATTTGGGTTTTTATATGAAATCTAATTCTGGGGTATCTGTATTTAGCTTAGACTCTAATTTAATTATTTCAGATGAAGAGTATTCTATCACTGGAAGAATTGAAGTCTATAATGGCGAAGCATACTTATTAGCTTATGAAACAGACTTTAATAAATCTACATTGTATAAATTAGAATCTGGATTACCAGTTGTTTTTATAGAAAGGACTGAGAATATGAATAGAATTTCAAATTTTTATTTTAATGGGGATGAA
>Ga0316208_1003141_pt1 | contig 12324 bp, 10 predicted proteins | sample 3monopyrite_MG_FD_204944 | JGI IMG/M metagenome (GOLD analysis project Ga0316208, IMG submission 204944) | Microbial mat bacterial communities from mineral coupon in-situ incubated in ocean water Damariscotta River, Maine, United States -... | ecosystem: Environmental > Aquatic > Marine >... | reverse complement strand
AAATTTGTAAAATTTTTAATGAATATTTTACCAAATAAGCCCAAGTATCAAGAGAATCATTTTGTTCAGGAGATATTTAGACACGAGAGGTATACATCTTTAACACAAGAAGAAAAAGAATTATTCTTGGATAGATTAGTGAAACTAAACATCGAAGAAGCTGGTAGGAAACCTTTTGATTTGTTCTTTCCTTCTCATTCTTTTAAAGAACTTTTAAAGGATAAAAAGGTGTTAGATTTAGGGTGTAGTATTGGTGGTACGACAATTCAAATGGGTGAGGGTTGGAAAGTTAGAGAATTCCATGGGATAGATGTCAGCGAAGAATCTATTGAAATAGCAAATCGTTTTTCATCAAATCACCCAACAAACGCAAACTATAATTTTAGTTGTAGTTACGCAGAAAAGATGTCCTTTGATAATGAATCTTTTGATGCTATAGTTTCGGATGATACTATAGAGCATGTTAGGTCAGTAAAAGAAACACTTTTAGAGTGCAAAAGAATTTTAAAAAATGATGGAGTTGCATACATAGTCTTTCCATCATTTAAATTGCCTTTTGGTGGTGCCCACATTGGATCTGTGACTAAAACGCCTTTTCTAGAGTGGTTCTTTTCACCAAAAACTATTAACGGAGCTTATCAAGAAATAGTAGGTGAATGGGGAGGTGATTTAAACTGGTATAAACCGAGAAAAGAGTCAGAAGGTGATTGGGCAGTTGTAAAAGGTGGAATTGGTGTTAATGGGACTACTTATAAGAAGTTTTTAGCTATTGCCAATGAAGTAGGATTTAAAAAGATTTCTTTTGAAAGAATACCATTGCTTTTAATTAGTAATTCAGCATCCAAATATCCAATTGTTAAGTTTATTTCATCTTTATTTAAACCCCTTTTATTAATTAATTTTTTAAAAGATTATTTGTCACATAGGCTTGTGTTTGTTTTAAAAAAGTAAAACTTTGATAGGACAGTTTAATTTTGTTTCTGAATTTTAAATGGCAAAAAAAGTTAACATTAAGACTTTAATTCTCGTACCTGCTCAGGATCAACTTGGAGGTGTTTATAATTTTTATGAAAATTTAAAACCTCATATAGATGAGAATGTCACTTATTACTATTTTGGAGAACCAAAGTTTCGTTTTAATAATAAGCTTGTAATTACATTAGTTTACATTTTTAAGTTTATAAAAATGCTTAATAAACTTAAACCTCAGACTGTAGTTTTTAATACGTCACTTAATTTAAATGCGGTCATAAGAGATAGTATCTATGTTTTAATTTCAAAAATTTACAGAAAAAAAACTATTGTGTTTTGGAGAGGATGGAATTTTAATAACGAAAAGTACTTGAAATTTCCTTATTCTATAATTACTACCATGTTATTGAGATCTAATAAGGCTATAGTTCTATATTCTGAAATAGGGAATTCACTAAAAAAATTGGGTTATAAAAAAGAAATCTTTCAACTTACTACAATGGTAGGCGATTTGGCAATAAATCATCCAGTAAAGAAAAAGAATAATGAGAATTTTGATTTGATTTTTTTATCAAGAATTGAAGTGTATAAAGGTGTTTATGAATTATTAAACGCATACATTATTTTAAAAAAGAAACATGCAGATATAAGATTAATTATTGCAGGAAATGGTACTGAACATAACACGTTAGTTAAGTATGTTCAGGATAATAATATAAAAGATGTAATATTTGTAGGCTATTTAAAAGACCAGAATAAATATGAACTGTTGGCATCAGGACATTTATACGTTTTCCCGTCCTACTCTGAAGGGATGCCTAATGCAGTCTTAGAAGCAATGGCTATTGGTATGCCTGTTGTAACGACAGCTGTTGGTGGTCTTAATGATTTTTTTGTAGAAGAAGAAATGGGGAGTTTTATAAAAATAAATGATGTAGATAGTATTGTAGAAAAAGTCGAAAAATTATACTTTAATAAAGAGTTAAGAGCATTAATGAGTGAAAAAAATCGGAATTATGCAAAACAGCATTTTACAGGTCAAGTTGTTTATGGTAAATTGAAGAAAATAATTAGTAATTAAGAGTTTGACAAAAAGACCTATTCTATACGATATTAAAATTGCCACAGGAATTGCTATTATTCTTGTGGTTCTTGGACATTTGGCATCTAGAGGAGAAGTAGGAATTGATTTATATATAAATCTTAAACGTGTTATTTATAAATTTCATATGCCTCTATTTTTATGTCTTTCAGGTTATTTAACATACTATTCATACAATACAATTAAGTCGTTTAATGATTATGTTAAGTATGTAAAGAAAAAGCTAGTAAGACTTTTGCCAGCGTATTTAATTCTATCGTTTGTTTTTTTAATAGGTAAATATTTTTTTATCGAAAACATAGATGTAAACAGATCAATTTTTAATATTTTAATGTATCCTTCAGAAAGCAGTAGTGGTTTTTTGTGGTATATATATGTTTTGTTTTTATATAACTTATGTATGCCTATAATAGATTATATAGTTCGCAATAAATTTTTATTATTTTTTGTTGTAAGTCTAGTTTTGTCATCTTTTATAACCTTTTCGAAGATTATCTCATTAGATATATTTTTTTGGTATCTACCATTTTTTATTTTTGGGTGTTATTTGGTTACAAAAAGGGAATCTTATATGACTATTTTAAATCGATTCGGACTTTTTGTGTTTGTGTTATTTGTAATTTGGGGAGTGCTAGAATATCTAAGTTTAGTTAATGTTCCAAAAAATATTATCAGCTTCTTTGCAATTGTCAGTGTAGGATATTTATCGTCAATAAAGATTGTTAGAAGTTCAGTTTTGGAAAAGATAGGTGGTAACTCATTTTATATCTATTTATTTAATACCATGTTTATGGGTGCTTTTTCTGTTCTATTAATTAAGTGGTTAGGAAAAGAGACATTTTTCGAAAGGTTTTATTTTTTGGCTCCTTTTTTGGTGATTATTGGAGTTCTTTTCCCTATTCTATTTCATAAATATGTTATAAGTCGTATTCCAATTTTAAAAAGTTTGATTAAATAGTAATGACCGATAAAACAATTAAGAAAAGTCTATCTATACTAAAAGCCTATTGTGAGGCTGAGAACTTTAAGGGTTGGGATCCTTATGATGGGATGAACTCTAAAGTGTTTCAAGCCTTGCCATTAAAACATTGGGATTTAGCAAGATTAGCTTGGATCCAAGGTTTTAAGCGTAGTCCAATTAATTTTAGAAAATTATTATTAGTACCTAAGCAGCACAACTCTAAAGGAATTTCTCTTTTTCTCTTAGGCTATTGTAAGTTATATAAAGCTGCTTTAAAAGGAAATAAAAATTTTGGGACCAAAGAAGAACTTTTGATTCACATTGAGAAGTTAACACAATTGCTTTTGGATATGAAAGTCGAAGGGTATTCAGGCGCTTGTTGGGGCTACAATTTCGATTGGCAAGCAAGACGTTTGTTTTTGTTCAAAAAGAATACTCCTACTGTGGTAGCGACTGCTTTTTGCATAGAAGCTTTAGCTGAAAGCTACGAAATAACAAAAGATAAAATAATTTTAGACGTTATATTATCCTCTGCAAATTTTGTGCTTAAGGATTTGTCTCGTACACCACATAAAAATGGGTTTCTATTTTCTTATAGTAGCATCGATGGCAATAATACGGTGATTAATGCCTCGCTTTTAGGAGCTAAAATTTTGAGTTTTACCTATAAATATTCAAATAATAAAGCGCATAAAGAACAGGCTTTTAAAGCGGTATCAACAGCTTGCGAATTGCAGAATGAAGATGGCTCATGGATCTATGGCTTACTGCCCATTCAATCTTGGATTGATAGTTTTCATACAGGGTTTAATTTAGATGCCATTAAAAGTTATCAGGAGAATACAGGAGATACTTCCTTTGAGGAGTATATAAATAAAGGATTGGAGTATTATGTCGCTAATTTTTTTGAAGTAGATGGCATGCCAAAATATTATCACAATAAAACCTATCCCATAGATATTCATTGTCCGGCTCAAATTATAGTCACAGCATCAAAATTAAATGTATTTCAAAGTCATAAAGAATTACTTGAAAAAACTTTACTTTGGACAGTTAATAATATGCAAGACAAAAAAGGCTATTTTTACTACCAGATAAAAAAAGGAATGAGTTCTAAAATCTCTTATATGAGATGGAGTAACGCGTTTATGTTTAATGCTATGGCACATTATTATTTAGAATCTAATTAGTTTTATGCTATCAGAAACCTTAAACAACGTGAATACTTATGCGCCTAAATCTAGGATGGAACTTATAGATTATGCTTTTGAGCATAAAAAGATTTTGATAGCAGTTAATGCCGAAAAAATCTTGCATGCAACCAATGAAAGCAGAGCAATTATTAACAGAAATTTAGGCTATCCAGATGGTATTGGTGCGGTTTGGGCATTGCATAAGAAAGGACATAAATCCGTTGTTAAAATACCAGGTTGCGAACTATGGTTAGATGTAGTGAAACAGCATTTTAAGGATAAGTCATTTTATCTGGTTGGTGGTAAGCAAGAGGTAATTGAAACAACAGTTAATAAATTACAATCTGAATTTGAAGGAATAACCATTTGTAATTATAGAAATGGTTATTTAAAGACAGATGCAGAAGAAATAGATTTAATTGCAGATATAGTAAAACTTAAACCAGATGTCATTTTTGTTGCTATGGGTTCTCCAAAACAAGAGTTATTAATGGAGCGCATACAACAACACCATAAAGCTGTATATCAAGGTTTAGGTGGTAGTTTTGATGTTTATACCGGAAACGTAAAACGAGCACCATACTGGTGGGTAAAAAATAATTTAGAATGGGCTTATAGACTGGTTAGTCAACCATCACGAATTAAACGTCAGATACATTTATTGCGTTTTATTGTGAATCTACACCTAAATAGATATTAAAATAAATAAAATAAGAATGAATTACCAAATCACCATTATTGCAGGAGCAAGACCTAACTTTATGAAAATTGCTCCTATTATTCATGCGATTCAAGCTGCAAAAGATAAAAAGGAAGCTATAGATTACCGATTGATACATACAGGTCAGCATTATGATAAAAATATGTCTGGAAGCTTTTTTGAGCAACTTCAAATTCCAGAACCACACGTAAATTTAGAATGTAGTGGAGGTACACAAGCAGAGCAGACCGCAGCAATACTAATAAGTTTTGAAAAAGAGCTTATGGCGCATCCAGCAAATTTAGTGTTAGTAGTTGGTGATGTTACCTCTACAATGGCATGCGCTTTAGTAGCGCAAAAACTGAATACCAAAGTAGCACATATTGAAGCTGGTATTCGTTCTGATGATTGGACCATGCCAGAAGAAATTAACAGACTGGTAACAGATAGTATTACCAATTATTTTTTTACAACGTCTGAATTGGCTAATAAAAACTTGAGAGAAAGTGGTGTTAAAACAGATCAGATTTTCTTTGTAGGAAATACGATGATTGATACACTTTTAAAACAACGACCAAATTTTAAACGTCCAGACGTATGGAAACGGTTACATCTTAAACCCCAATCTTACATTGTAATAACGCTACATCGCCCTGCAAATGTTGATGAAGAAAGTCAGTTAAAATCTATGATTGATGAGATTATAAGTTGCACCCAAAACTTACCGTTAGTATTCCCTGTGCACCCTAGAACTGCTAAAATATTAGAACGCTTAAAAATTGCACATCCGAGATTACACACTATAGAGCCACTGAGCTATTTAGAGTTTAATTACCTTGTAGAGCAAGCAAAAGCAGTGATTACAGATTCTGGAGGTATTACTGAAGAGGCATCTATAATGGATGTTCCTTGTATGACTTTACGAGATAATACTGAGCGACCAGAAACTATAACCTTAGGAACCAATGAATTGGTTGGAACAAATCCTAAGCATATAAAACCATATCTCGAAACCTTATTTGAGGGGCAATGGAAAACTGGTAAGAGCATACCTTTATGGGATGGAAAAACAGCAGCGCGTATTATCGATGCGCTATTAATACTTTCAAAAAAATAGCATTGGTACCTTTAAGTTTATTAGGTACGCATAATACTTTACTTAATTATTTGTACCTTTCGGATACCCTAAGATGTTTTAAGAATAAGTTTAAAAATAAGGTTTTTAATGATTAAAACATTACTCGAAAATTTTTCGCCAGAGAACCATCTGGCAGTCTGGTTAGCATTAGCATTTGTATTAGCATTTTTAATTGCATATCGAACTTTTCCTACAATTTTATATGTGGCTAAGAAAAAACATTTAATGGATGAACCCGATGGACGGAGTTTACACTCAGATAAAACGCCAACCCTCGGAGGTATAGGTATTTTTTTTAGTCTTATAGTGGTAATGACTATTATAGGAGCCTTTTTAAATACTAAGGTTTTATTCTTAGTAATGGGAGGTTTAACAATTTTGTTTTTTTTAGGTCTAAAAGATGATTTAACCGTATTATCTGCAAGAAGAAAATTTATGGGGCAGCTCTTTGTAGCAGCCTTACTTATTATTTTTACAGATACACGTATTATAGGGTTTTCTAGTATTTTAGATGTTTATACACTTCCATATTGGATCTCTATAGGCTTCACCCTATTTGTTTACATTTTAATTATTAATGCCTATAATCTTATTGATGGAGTAGATGGATTGGCAGGTAGCATTGCTCTAAATGCTAGTGCCATATTTGTATATCTTTTTGTTAGTACAAATGATTTAAGTCTTGCGACTATCGCTATTGCATTATGTGGTGCATTATTGGCGTTTTTGAGATTCAATTTTTCAAATAAGAATAAAATTTTTATGGGTGATACAGGCTCTATGATAATTGGTTTTTTATTAGCGTTTTTCACTATTAGTTTTATAAATATGGCGCAGACAGATGTAGAGTCTAACTATTACAAAGATTCACCAGCTTTGGCATTTGCTTTGTTATTTTACCCGTTAATTGATACACTGCGTATTTTTTTTATTAGAATAGTGATTCATAGAACTAGCCCATTTAAAGCAGACACAAATCATATACATCATCGATTTATTAAAAGTGGGTTTAGCCATTTAATGACTACAGTATTAATTGTTAGTATTAATTTTATCATAGTTTACATCGCTTTTAATCTTTTAAGCCTTAATCTAAACACCCAAATTATTTATTTATTCTTATATGGGTCTGCTCTTTATGTATTGCCATTTGTGATAAAAAAACTTTTAAAATGATTCTAAAAAAAAAACAGTTTACTTTTTAGCTTAAATGTGCCCTCGACTTTGCAAGTCTTTTAAATGCAGTTATATTTGCCTCACCTAGAATTAGTAATTAAATGAAAATAAGATTTATAAGCTTTATAGTATTACTATGTGTTTTCTCATGTGCCTCTAAAAAGGAAGTGCTTTACATGCAAGATATCTCTACCGAAGGAACTGGTAATGTAAATTATCAATCTGCAAATATTCAGCCAAATGACATATTGAAAATTACTGTAGAGAGCATAGTGCCAGAGGCAGCGTTACCCTATAATAGATTTGCCATACAAGGTACACCAACACAGAATTTAGAACTGTTGCAGATAGATGGATATTTAGTATCTGTAGATAATACAATAAGTTTTCCTGTATTAGGTGAAATATCAACAGTTAATAAGACGACAAAACAATTAGAAGACGCTATTAAAAGCCAATTAGTAGCAGATGGCCACTTGTCTAATCCATCAGTAAATATACGTCTAATTAATGCTAAGGTAACTATTCTTGGAGAGGTAAATAAACCAGGTACTTATAATTTTACAGAACAAAACATTACCATATTACAGGCTTTGGGCTATGCAGGCGATTTAACTATTAATGGATTGCGAAAAGATATATTAATGACTAGAGAGGTTGATGGAATGCGAAAAATTGCGCATATAGATTTAACGTCAGCATCGTTTATGAATAGTGAGTTTTATTTTATAAAACCCAATGATGTTATCGTTGTTAATCCAAATAATCCAAGAGTTAAAAATGCGGGTTTTGTAGCTAATATTGGTACTGTACTAACAATAACATCTGTGGTACTTAGTTCAATCATATTATTGTCGAGGTAAATTATGGATAATTCATTCAATAGTACTGCAGCATTTCAAGAAGAAGAAAGTGTTGATCTTAAGCAAGAAATAAAACGATATTTACGCTATTGGCCATGGTTTGTATTAGCAATAGCTATAGCATTAATTAGTGCTTATATGTATCTTAGATACGCTCCTAGAATATACCAGACAACAGCTAAAGTTAAAATATTAGACGAATCGGAAGGTCTAGAATTACCGACTTCGGCATTTGTCTTTAATCGATCTAATATAAATTTAGAAAATGAGATTGAAATATTAACCTCTTATATAATAATAGAACGTGTTATTGCCGAGCTAAAACTTAGCACCAAGTTTTATGAAGAAGGAACGATACAAACCTCACCTTTAGTAGCATTACCATTTCATTTTGAACAGCTTATTCATCCAGACAGTATTATAAAAAACTTAAATTATAAGATTGTTGTTAACGACTCTAAATTTAGTATTACTAATATTGAAACAGAAAAAACATTTGAATTTTCAGACTACAATACGTACAATAAAGAACATAGCTTGCCTTTTGAGATTACATATTTGCCTAAGTTAGACGCAGAGCATATTGAAGGTAAAACGTTTATAATAACGTTTAGAACAATAAAAAAGGCAGTGTTAAGTCTAAAATCTAGAATAGAGGTTGAGGCTATAGGTGAGCAGAGTGATTTATTACAATTAAATATTAAAGGGGAGAGTGAAAATCTATCGGAAAGCATTCTAAATACCTTAATAGATGTATTTAACAAAGATGGCATAAATGATAGGCAACTAGTATCTAAACGCACTTTAGATTTTATAGATGCTCGTTTTGTCTTTTTGGCTCGAGAATTAGACTCTGTAGAAATTAGTTATCAAGATTTTAAACAAAGCAATAATCTGGTTAATTTAGTTACTGATGCAGAGTTAGGACTTCAACAACGCACCCAATCTGAAGAAGAGGTTTTTAGAATCGAAAACCAATTGTCACTTGCTAAATTGTTAGAAAACTCATTAAAAGATACTTCGGGTTCGGGATTATTACCAGCTAATATTGGTATAGAAAATACAGGAATCAATAGTTTAATATCAGAATACAATACTGCTGTCATTAATAGAGCTAAGATCGCAAATAGTGGTGGTGCTAATAACCCAGTAGTTAAATTGGCGGCTAGTGTGGTTAAAGATTTAAGGTTTAATATAAATAGATCGCTTAAAACGTATATAAGTCAATTAGAAGCATCACAACAACAATTAGGAAATAGAAACCGTCAGTTTTCGGGAAAAGTAGCTCAAATTCCGGAAAAAGAGCGTTTACTTAATTCAATTGTACGCCAACAGAAAATAAAAGAGAGCTTATATGTTTTATTACTTCAAAAGCGAGAAGAAGCAGCTATAAATTTAGCCATTACAGAGCCTTCTATTAAGGTTGTAGAATATGCTTTGTCTGGTACTAATCCAATTTCTCCAAAATCTAATATTGTATATGCAGGTGCATTGCTTGGTGGATTGCTGATACCTTTTGGTATTTTGTATCTCACTTTTATGCTAGACACAAAATTACACAGTAAAGAGGATATTATAAAGCTTACCTCTAATATACCAGTAATTGGAGAAATACCAGAAGTAAAAAAGAATGGAGCAACTATTTTTAGTGACCCAAATGATCGCAATGCATTGGCAGAATCTTTTAGGATATTGAGTTCTAATGTAAATTATATTTTACCAGTAAATGGTAATGAAAAAGGTAAAGTTATTTATTGTACATCTACAATTAAAGGGGAAGGGAAAACTTATATTAGTCTTAATTTGTCTTTGGCCTTATCGAGCATTAATAAAAAGGTGTTATTAATTGGTGCAGATTTAAGAAATCCTCAAATTCACACGCACATTAATCAAGAAAAACACAAACCGGGATTATCTAATTACCTCCATGATGTAGATTACGATTGGAAAGATGCTTTAATTAATGGATTTGAAAAACATCCCAATCATCAAATCATTTTGTCAGGAAGTATTCCTCCAAATCCGGCTCATTTGCTAACTAATGGTCGTTTTAAGAAACTATTAGACGAAGCAAAACAAGAGTACGACTACATTATAGTAGATACAGCTCCTACTATTTTAGTTACTGATACTATGCTTATCTCTAAATTGGCGGATGCTACAGTATATTTAACACGCTCCAATTATACTGAGAAAAATCTATTAAAATTCTCAAAAGAACTATCTGAGACAGGTAAGCTAAATAATATGGCTTATGTTGTTAATTGCGTTGGTGCAAGTAGGTCTTATGGTTATGGCTATAATTATGGCTATAATTATGGTTACGGAGCAAAATCTTAGTTTGTATTTTCTCTTTCTCCATTATGACTTTTGTCATAATTTATATAGGTTCTGTAAAGTACCTTTAGTATTGAATAAAAATTCAATATTATGAGACAGAGAATACCCGTGAGTACTATAATGTCTGAAAACATTATAGCTCTAAATAGAACAGACGATTTAGAACGTGCAGAATTATTATTTAAGCGTCATAAAATAAGACACATTCCAGTTGTATCTGGTGAGGTTATTATTGGGATGTTAAGTTATACAGATTTATTACGTATTAGTTTTGCTGATGCCGTTGATGAATCTGAAAGCGATGTAGATACCTTAGTATATAACATGTTTACCATAGACCAAGTCATGGCTAAAAATGTAACTACGGTAAATTCTGAAACTTCAATTAAAGAAGTTGCAGAAATTTTGGCCACTAAAGAGTTTCATGCACTACCCATAGTTGATGATGAAATTTTGGTTGGTATAGTAACAACAACTGATCTTATCAATTATTTGATTGCTCAATATTAAAAAAAGCGCCTTATGGCGCTTTTTTTATGAGTTTGATATGGTTTTTAAATTAGAGATAGTTGCGATTGGATTTTCACTTTTAAAAACATGGCTTCCTGCTACAAAAGCATCTGCGCCTGCTTCTACGAGAGCTTTGATGTTTTTATCAGTTACACCACCATCAATTTCTATACGTGTATCTAAGCCTTGTTCATTAATCATTTGGCGAAGTCGTTTTATGCGTTTATAGGTGATGTCTTCAAATTTTTGACCACCAAAACCAGGATTAATAGACATGAGCAGAATCATGTAACATTCTGGTAAAATGTCCTCTAAAACAGTAAGAGGTGTTGTTATATTAAGTACAATGCCAGCTTTACAGCCAGCATCTTTAATTTGCCTCAAAGTTCGATGTAAATGTACTGTAGATTCGTAATGTACAGTAATAATATCAGCTCCTACTTTAGCAAATTCTTCAATGTAACGCTCTGGTTTTTCAATCATTAAATGAACATCTAATGGCTTAGTAGCATGCTTTTTTATTGCAGCTATTATAGGCATGCCATAGGATATATTTGGTACAAAATGACCATCCATAACGTCGATATGAAACCAGTCCGCATCACTATTATTAACCATTTCTGTATCCCGTTGTAAATTGCCAAAATCGGCAGCTAGCATTGAAGGTGCAATTAGTTTTGAAGCCATTTTATTGAAGTTCTATTTGGTTTGAACAAAGGTAAATAAAAAAAGAAGTTTCTTTTGTTTTGAGTAGTAAGATGTTCTAAAAAGTGAACCCACGGTAATCAGCCGTGGGTTCTTTCATCAATCAAAAAACGAACAGTTATGTTTTGTAACTGTTGTTACCTTTATTAGGTTGGACGCTAAATATACGAAATCCTATCCTAAATATGTCTTTAATATTTTACTTCGTGAGGTATGCTTTAATCTGCGAATCGCTTTTTCTTTAATTTGTCTTACACGCTCTCGAGTTAAATCGAATGTCTCTCCAATTTCTTCTAAAGTCATTGGGTGTTGGTTTCCTAATCCAAAGTACAAACGAATTACATCAGCTTCACGAGGAGTTAGAGTTTCTAATGCACGTTCAATCTCAGTTCGTAAAGATTCGTGTAATAAAGCTCTATCAGGATTTGGAGATTCACCACTACGTAATACATCGTATAGGTTAGAATCTTCACCTTCAACTAAAGGAGCATCCATACTGACATGCCGACCAGAATTTTTCATAGACTCCTTAACATCATTAATAGTCATATCCAATTCTTTGGCGATTTCTTCTGCAGAAGGAGGGCGCTCATGACTTTGCTCTAAAAAGGCAAACGTTTTATTAATTTTATTAATAGAACCAATCTTGTTTAACGGTAAACGT
>Ga0316208_1003139_pt1 | contig 12326 bp, 14 predicted proteins | sample 3monopyrite_MG_FD_204944 | JGI IMG/M metagenome (GOLD analysis project Ga0316208, IMG submission 204944) | Microbial mat bacterial communities from mineral coupon in-situ incubated in ocean water Damariscotta River, Maine, United States -... | ecosystem: Environmental > Aquatic > Marine >... | reverse complement strand
CTGGCCTAGAACCGTCTCGTCCAAGGACGAGGATCTCAGCGCAATCTCACCTCCGTCGAAGAAATCGGAGCCGAAGAGAATGCCGTTGCGAAGGAAGTCACCGTCGACCTCAACGCTCTCAACGTCGATCGGGAGCGGGATCGGCAAGCCTCCGCCGCCAAGCTGCGCGCCCGCACTCTGTGTCCAGAGGACAACGAAGATGAGCAGCCCGAGGCGACTCCTCAGAGCCCTCGAAACGCTTTGGGTGGGGTACGTAGAAGAGGAGACGTTGAACATTTGGGGGGATTCCTTCGGAGCCCCCGTGCATCGGAGCGACGAAAATACAGTAGACGAGACGAGTCCGCTTCGAACGGCATCGCCAATCTCCGTTAAGTCGGCCGCTACATAGGCAGCCCTATAGCGTTCTCTCGACGTCTCTTCATGATCGGAAAATTCCCTAGCAAGTCTCATCGGTGCACAAGTTCTTCGTTCGCGAACTCGCTCGCTCCATTCTCTTCGCTGCCGCAGGGGTGCGCATCCGAAAGGCCCAATACCCCGACACTACTTTGATTTGTGTCATCGGTATCGATCAAATCGGTGACCCGATCGACGCAGCGCCGCCGGCCTCTTTCGCCAACGATCCTTGTAGACAGGCCGCGTTCGAGCAGATCAGGTGATCTCGAAACCTAACATTCGTCGGCGCTGTAGATTCTTTGATCGAGAGCACGTGGACGAGCCTCAGGTGAAGCCTGCCGAAACTTGATTGGGCTTGTCCCAACGGTTTCGTGAATTCCGCAGACACTCCTCGCTGAGTTCTAGTTGTGACCCACTGCAACGAATCCACTACGACGATGGGGCGTCTCCCATGAGCCCAGGCTTCTATGAAGGTGCGACGGACAAAACCCATGTCGCCCAGTCTCCCCAGCAGATTCATGCACGACCAGAACCTTCTCCGAGACCGAATCGAAAGTTCGCGTTTCCTGAAACCCCGTTGTTGGACTCGTTGTAGTCAGCAATGAACTACTCGCCGAACGGACGCTCCTCGAATCGAAGGATCGACGGTCGCGAGTTCCTCAGGAGAATAGAACTTCATGAAGACGTCTCGAAATCAAATCATGATCCTCATGCTTGGGATTGCCCTTATCGTCCCCGCGGTAGCGAGTGCAACAGGGAGAAGCGCACGCTTCGTTGGCAACGTGTATGCGATGGACAACAATCCGGAGGGCAATCGCCTTGTCGTCTACGGGCGCTTCTCGAACGGCGCGCTGCGACGATTTGGATCTGTCGGAACGGGCGGACTTGGAGCCGGGGACAACGCGGACGCGGATCCGCTTGGGAGCCAGGAGTCGATCATCGTCAGCGAAAACGGCCGCACTCTCTACAGTGTGAATGCCGGATCGAATACGATTTCCATCTTCCACTTGACGCGGCTCGGACGTCCGATCCTCATTCAGCGGGTCTCATCAGAAGGAACCTTTCCTGTTAGTCTGACGACCGATGGCGAACTTCTCTATGTCCTCAACTCGGGCGACAACGGAACGATCGCGGGATACAACATCGGAAAGAATGGACGTCTAGAACTGATTGACGCCTCGGTGACGTCGCTCGGAACCGGCCAAGTCGGAGTTCCGGTTGGCGGTCTTCGAAACCTTGCCCCCGGCGATATCGCCTTTGACACCCATGAACGGCGACTTCTCATTCCCTTTGGCAACGGGACGGAGCTTGGGGAGGGGCTTCTGCTGAGCTTCACGGTCGAGGACGATGGCACGCTCGGACTCGATTCTGGCGAAACCACGTCTCCGGGGCGCTTGCCCTTCTCGGTGGACTTCACTCAGAATGGCGTGGCGATCATCGCGGAAGCACTCGGGACGGCGGACGGCGACCCGACAGGCGGCAGCGTCTCCTCAGTTCGATTTGATGGTGGCGCAAGTCTTGAGGTCAGAGACAGTGTCGATCTCGGTCAAGCAACGACCTGCTGGGTGCGTGTCGCCCACCAGTCGAACCTTGTCTTTACGTCGAATACCGCAGCCGGTTCACTCAGTAGTCTGCGCGCGAGCCGAAACGGCGACATCACATTGGTCGACGCAGAAGCAGCGACTGGAATCGGTGGCCCCATCGACTTCGACCTGACGGAAGACGACCAGTTCCTCTACGTCACTACATCCTCTGACGGCGGCGTTGCCGGGTTTCGCGTGAACCCCGATAGCGGAGCTCTTCGGTCCATTGGCCTGTACAAAGGCTTGCCGACTTTTGAGGAAGATGGATTCGCACCCCAGGGCCTCGCAATTCGTTAGGCCAGAAGTCGGATCCGGGCTTGCACTGCATTCACAGTAAGGGGTGCAAGCCCGGTCCTCGTCTCCACCTGCACATGAAGAGAAGCAAAAATGTCCTCTCCGAATCGATTTTTTGTCCTTCTGGCAGCCGCACTTACGATCACTTCGGTGCTCGTCGTTCGCGCTTGGGACGGCGCCGACAACAACATTGAGCCTCAGGCGAATGGCGGCAGAATTCTTCAGCGCGAGCGAGGGATGACGACTGTCTCCCCCGCGCTCCGAAAATTGGGGGCCGCAACGGAACGCCATATCCTCGCAGCTGATTCCGAAACGCGAGCGGATTCCCAAGCGACTGGGCCTACGGATGCCGCGGTGCTTAGTGAGCCCGACGCGCCTCAACCGTCTCAACTGGAGGTGCTCGCCCTTGATTACGGAAGGGGCGAACTCACGATCCGAAACGGAGCGCAAGAAGAAGTCGTCTTTCGAGCTGCGCTTCCTTCCGAACTTCTCGATATCAACGAAGATGCCGAATTCGAGCCGATCCTCGAGATTCCGACGGATTCGTGAGCGAGGTGAAGTTCGGTCGGATCGGAATGCTCCCGAATTGAATCAGCGATCACCCTGCAGATAGATTCGTCCCTGATCTTGGCAGGGCTTTAGGAATGCGCCGAACGCATTCCGCGTTGCAGCAGATTCAGTCACGCCGCCGTCAGCGCAAGCCGAATCGAGCCCGCGGATGAGAACGGGTTCCTGGGATGTGACGCATGAGCGGAAATCAGCGAGAAAATTGCTCGCACTGAAGGATTCGGACGGGAGAGCGTCGATCGCCTGCTGCAGCGCCGGGTTGTTCTTCAAGTCCGCGATGCTCATGTCCGAGAGCCGGCGAGCGTAGGTCGTCTTATCAGTTGCGTCGTACTGGATCCAGTTCTCGCACCTGAGCGGATCACCTGAAGTATACGGTTTATGCGTTGGGGGGATGCGCAGGCGGCGATGAGGGTCATGACAAGCGCGACACTGACAAAACGAAACATGGGGATTCCTTCTAAGTGGGTGGATCTGGTCGTGAAGACTTCTTGATACTTGATATCAGAAGCCGGACCTCACTGAAGCTCGCGTCTGCGGTGCGTTCGCCCGATCAGCCATATGGGCGCGACCCACGCAATGGCTTGCGTTGCGCCAGGGCCGCACCGTGTCGGAGTGCCGCGTCGCTCCGCCACAGCAGAGTCGTTGGCGCGATCGCTCAAAGGTTCTCCTCCCAACGATTGGTACTTGGACTCAGACTCGAACACTGGGATTGCTGCGAGCGAGGTTGGGCGTGCGAGCAAGCGACAGCGAGTGAGGTCGATGACGATCGGTGCGACGGGATCTTCTGCTTCGATGAACGCGCGTGCCTGTGCCTCGAGTCCGGGTCGCATTCGGTCGTCGTACCGTTGGTAGCTGCCGTCGCCTTGTTCCGCGAGATAGCGTCCAGTTTGGTCGACCACGCCGAACCCGCCCAAACGGAGCACTGGTTCGTCAATGCCCCCGACCTTGGCAAGGAGCCACGTCGGATGTCTATTAGCAGCGCGCCGAGCGAGAATGGCCTCGAGGGGTGTGTCGAAGAACTCGTCATCGATTAGCTCGAAGGATGGATCCCCCTCGATCGCCGGCCAATTGAAGAGTGCCTGCGCTGGGCAGGCATCTTGACTGTGCGGTGCTTTGGGACGGTTTGCTTCAATCGCACCGTAAGCGGTGCCAATTGATCGTAGGTTTTCTTCGAATTCGCGAGTCCACATAGCAACCTGCGCGGTCAGATCCTTATCGCGACGTTCGAGCATGGTGATTTGTCGCAGTAGCGCTGAGCGCTCTTGCGGAATTTCGAGACTTGAATCGGGGGCGTTCGCAGGAAGGGGCGCGTCTGCTCCGATCGGCTCACATTTCGGCCGAGATGAGAGGCTGTGTCGAGATCCTGAGCCAGCCTCCGTGATCTTGGTGGTCACGAGCGGGAGAGGGAGGGGCACAGGCGAACGATCCTGCCTGGCGATCCGAAAGGCATCAGCTAAGGCAGTGTACTGTTCGGTGGATACGCGTCTCCAGTCGTGGTCGCCCGCATACTGCACAAGTCTGACACCGTCCGGTAGCTCGGCAAACACGCCGAGGCTGCCGATTCGGAGGATGTCAGCGCCGTACGCCTGGTCCTGCCATACGACTTCACGGGAGCGCTCCAAGTCGGCGCTTTCGCCATAGGTTGTCTCGCCGATGAGGAGGCTCAGTACGATCGCGAGAGTGGCACCTGCATCCGCATTCTGTGGCAGAAGCAGTCGGCGATGCGTCTCATTCAGTCGATCGCGTCTTGCTGCGAGGTCGAACACAAAATCAGTACTCGAGGCAGGTTCAAGCTCTGCCTCAATGTCGCGAAGGATCTCGTCCGCGCGCGCGCGGAGATGGGAATCAATGCAGCGCGTCCGCCGGGTTCGAGTCTGGAGGTCGGCTAAGTGCGTTTCGAGGGTTTGGATGAGTGACGACAGGGCCTGGTTGTATTCAGCGAGCTCGGCGTGGGTCGCGCGTTCTGCTTGAACCTCAAACGGCGCGAGAACGATCGCCAAGAGCAGGAGTGCGCGAAGGGGCAGTATTCGGATTGTGACCGGGGCTCTAAGAAGCATGGGGTTCACCTTCGCAGGTCTGCAAATAGACAGCTATTCGGTTGTCTTCGATGGATTCGGTGTGAACAGCGTCGCGGAACCAAGGGACCGCTCCTCGACCTACCGCCAGATCGCTCACTTAATGATCGAGCCACGGGTGAATACCACGCGATCGTCGTCGCTGCGGTCCGGGTCGACACCCGGTTCGTCCGCGCCGTCACTCAGTGAATCGTTCGCCCGCCTGCGACGAGCAGATGCTCGCCTGTCACGTAGGACGCGCCGGGGCTTGCGAGGTACGAGACCGCGTGAGCGATGTCTTCGGGCTCGCCGATCCGGCCCGCCGGAACCGACGCGACGGCGCGCTCGATGTGCTCCGGGGGGAAGTTGTCGAGGAGCGGTGTGCGGATGATCCCCGGGCAGACCGCGTTCACGGTGATGCCATGCTCCGCGACCTCAAGTGCGAGCGCCTTGGTGAATCCAATCAGGCCGGCTTTCGCGGACGAATAGTCGATCATGAGTGGGGCGGACTGGAAGGCGCGCTCGGAACTCGTGTTAATGATGCGACCCGTCCGCCGCTCGATCATCTCCGGCAGCACGATTCGGCTGCAATCCGCCGCCGCACGCAGGTTGAGGGCGACGAAGCGGTCGAACTGCTCGGGATCGGACTCGGCGAAGGGCTTCGGCCTCACGCCCGCGGCGCCCCCGGCGTTGTTGTGGAGGATCTCGAGGAAGCCAAGCGACGCGCGGAGCGACTCGAAGGCGGCAAAGAGGGCATCGCGATCGGTTAGGTCTACGGCCATCGCTTCGCAGCGACGACCTTCTGCTTCGACCGCAGCACGCGTCTCGGCGAGACCTTCGGCGTTCAAGTCGAGCAAGCCGACATCGGCCCCGTCCTGGGCCAGACGAACGGCGCAAGCGCGGCCGATTCCGGTTGCGGAACCGGTGACGACGGCGACCTTTCCTTCGAGACTCATCCAGCTCTCCCACTCTCGGCGGACTGCGCCGCACTATGCCGCACCACGCCTCTTTCCGGCGCATCGACAAGCCTCAGACCTGTCGACTCGACACAAGCGCCGCGCCCGACCGATCCGATCGATGAGGATCTTGGCCCATGCCTCTCCGCTGGTCCAGCCAGAACCGCGTTGGCGCCAGGGCGGATCCTGAGAGGTGCTTGGAGCATTCCGACATGATGGCCGCTGGCCCTTCCCTAACAGCCGAGTTTGCCTATCCGCGCTCCCGCACAAGCCACAACCCCTGAAAGCCGCCCGCGGTGACGAGCATGCAGAGAACAAGGAGCCATTGGCCGGTCGAGCCGAGCAGTGGGACGGGCGGAGGCGCTTGACACGACGCCGAGCCCTGAGGCGATGTCTCGCCCGGCGCGCAGGGGAGACACACGGTCGAGCCGCTTCCGGCGGCGAAGAAATCCGCGGGGCAGACGATGCATTCGGCGGCGCCTGAGCTCGCAGTGATCGTACCGGGAGGACAGAGTTCACACGTGCCGCCCTCGAATGGATTTGCGCTTCCTGCGTCACAGTCGCTGCACGTCACCTGCAAGACATCACTCGCGGTGCCGGCCGGACAAGACGTGCAGCTTACGCTTCCGGATATCGGTGAGATGGTGCCCGTCGCGCAGGGTTGGCAGCTGCCCGCGCTCACATCATTGAAGGAGCCGGGCTGACATGCCGCGCAACTCGTCTGCGTGCCGTCGCTTTCGAAGCCCGGCGAACAGTCGAAACAAGAAGTGCTCCCGGAAGAGGGCGCCACGGTTCCGTTCGGGCACGCATCGCACGTGCCGCCGTCCGTGGCGTTGAACGTTCCCGGATCGCACGTGAAGCATGTTCCCGACGCGGCGACGCTCGAAGTGCCGGGCTGGCATGGGAAGCACGAGGCATTCCCCGTCCCCGGCGCGATGGTTCCGGGATCACAGGTCGTGCACGATGCGGCTGCCTGGCTGCTCGCGGATCCTTCGTCGCAGAATGCACAGGAGGTACTACCAGGGCCGCTAAAAGTGCCGGCTGCGCAGTCGAAGCAGCTCGTGCTCCCCTGGCTCGCGCTAAATGTGCCGCCCGCACAGGCTGTACAAGAAGAAGCGCCGGAGACCGCGGAAGCGGTTCCTGCCGCGCAGGGATCACACGCGGTGGCGTTCACCGTCGCACTAAAAAAACCGGGTGAGCACGCAAGGCAGCTCCCGCCCGACAGCACCGTGCCGGGCTGACAGTCTGTTCCCTGCAAGACGGCCGTTGCTATGCCCATCGCCGAATAGCTCGGACCGCTCACCTCCTCTTTGACTTCGAAGAGTACGAGATCTGCACCCAATGGAGGCACCGGATCGAACGAGGTGTCGAGGAATGGGTTCGCGGAAACGTAGAAATAGACGATCGACCAATCGACGTTAGGCGTGGCTCCTCCCACGGATGAACTCGCGCGAACGGCCCACACGTCAAATGTTTGGCCAACGGAAAGCGAAAGGCCTAACGAAGCGGCGAGGTCCACGATGTCCTGGTCAACGACCCCGTCGTTCACGATGCCGATCCGAGTCGAAGCCGCGCTCAGTGTGACGCCCAGTCCGTTGTAGGACCCTGTTCCCGAGGAGAACGAATAGGTGGCGTCGTTCGGATTCGACAGATCGGCCGTGCAGCCGGTCCCACAGGAATCGAAATAGTCGATCTCACCCGAGAAAGTCGTTGTCCCGGGTGTTCCTCCTGTCAGGTCACCCAATCCATCATCGGTGAACACCTCGGAGAGCTCCGCATCGAACTCCATTGTCAGGCTCTGCTGTGCGAATCCCTGATCCGCGAAGGCAAATTGAAAGATGCATAGTAGAACCACGACGTAGAGGGAGCTGGGAGTCTGGGTTCTCGTCGCATTCAACATATTGGGTACTGCTTTCTCTGCGCTCGGGACTGCGAGGGTGAATGGCAGCCGCCCATGTTAGTGAAGTCACCTGAGCGCAGTAAGCGTCGATATGTCGATCCTGAGCGATTTTGCCCGATTGACGGCACGATGGGGCAGGGCGTCGGAAGCGGATCCGCAGTTCCACCGCAGACGGCACGGCGCGGGAGCGACAACAGCCGAGTATCGCAGGAAGGCCGATCGCGTGGCGTGCGTCACGCGATCGAGACGAATTCGTGTCGAAGGTCGCATGTCACTCGCGACACCGTCTACTACTTGTAGCGCGTTGCGCACCGGGTCAGTTGCGGTGTGGCTACGGGAATCATTTCATGCCCATCTTTAGTCGACGAAACGTCTACGACCGTAAGCGCCTACTGGGTCAGGCCAGCAAGCTCGAGTCCGGTTGGCGGTGGCGCAAAGCGCTGAGCCTCTATCGACAGGTTCTTGCGGCCGAGCCTTACGATCCCGAGTTGCACGCGCGCGTCGCGCCGCTGCTCGCTCGATCGCGGAGACACTACGAAGCGCGTGAATCCTTTCGTATCGCGCAGAGTGAGTTCAAGCGAACGGGCAAGACCGACCGGGTCGAGCAAATGATCACCAGCGCCTCGGAGGCCCTGCCTTTGGATCCCGACGTGGCAAGGCAACGTGCGCGCTTCGAGCGAGCAAAGAACCGGCCCGGAATCGCTATGCGTCACTTGGTCGAGACGAGCGATCGGCTCGCGCGAAAGCGCCGCGGCGAGGCCATCATCCTTCTTCGCGAGGCCAATGCGATCGGTCCCCGCCACCCGCAGGTGTTGATCCGATTGTCTCGACTTCTCTTTCGAGACGGCCAGGCCGCTGAAGCCCTCTTCTGGTTGGAGCAGCTCGAGGGTCGCGTCGGGGGGGCCGAGCTCGTTGATGTTGTGCGCCTGCGCTTCCGGATCGATCCGACGTTCGGGAATCTGTGGGCATGGATGCGATGCCGCTCTGACTGTCGGGGGCGATCCGACCAGAAACACAAGATCAAGATCGCCTAATACGCGTTGGGCGACGCGTATCTCACCGGGCAACAAGAATTCTTCGAGGACAACCAGGCGTGTCGGCGCGAAGTTTTCAGCCATTTCACCCAGTTCGCGACCACTCCTTTTTGTATCGGTAGATCGAGACAGGAGTCGGGGAATGCGGTGTCTGGCAATGGGTGTTTTCCTCGCCTTCCTGTGGTCTGCATCGAGCGGCCAGGCGCTGAGTATTACGCCCAACGGAGCGTCTCTGCTATCGACCTCCGCGGGCGATGACCCGATCGGATTCGCTGCCGATCAACTCCGTCCGAGTACTCTGCCCGTCTTCAGCACGTCGAGTGTGGAAGAGCGCGGAAACACGGCGAGCACTGGCTACGATCTCTCGGGGTCGGGGTTCCGGATCGATTTCAACCACTACCACACGGGCGTCTACAACAGCCTCGCGCAGTCGAGCGGGCGCTTGCATTTCGGAGTCGCGTCAGTTTCTCCGTTCGAAATGAGCGGCTTCTACCGGCGTGTCGGCGAAGGTGTAAGTCGCTACCGCATGAACGTTCAGGTTTTCGACCGCACGGCTGGCCAGATGGTCTTTCGGTACCGCTACACGAGTACCGGCGACGCGCCGTCTTTCGATCTCGTGCTAGGTGCCTCGGGATACGGCAGTGGTCAAGAAGTTGGGGAGGGGCTCCTCGCGGGCCAATTTCTCCCCGGCCATCGCTATGAGCTTTCGTACTCGGCGTATGTGGCGGTGCCGGGCTCAAGGTACCCGGACGCGTTGGGCCAAGCAGGGCAGGGGCGATTCAACCTTCGCGTCGTACCCGAGCCGTCCGCCAGCGTGTTGCTGGGACTTGGTCTCGCTTTACTGACCGCGAACCGATCTCGGCGCACGAGGGGAGTGCCAGGCTGAGCGGGCCTAGCTCGATCCGTCCGTCGCACCAAGGAAATGTTCGGGGTGCGAGTCGCTGACGGGCGGGGGCATTGATGTTTAGTGAATCGTTCGCCCACCCGCGACGAGCAGATGTTCGCCAGTGATATAGGACGCACCGGGGCTCGCGAGGAACGAGACCGCGTGGGCAATGTCCTCAGGTTCGCCGATCCGACCGGCTGGAACCGACGCGACGGCGCGCTCGATATGCTCCGGGGGGAAGTTGTCGAGGAGCGGCGTACGGATGATCCCTGGGCAGACCGCGTTCACCGTGATGCCGTGCTCCGCGACCTCGAGGGCGAGCGCCTTGGTGAATCCGATCAGGCCGGCTTTCGCGGACGAATAATCGATCATGAGCGGAGCGGATTGAAAAGCGCGCTCGGAGCTCGTGTTAATGATGCGACCGGCCCGCCGCTCGATCATTTCCGGTAGGACAATCCGGCTGCAATCCGCTGCCGCACGCAGGTTGAGGGCAACGAAGCGATCGAACTGCTCGGGGTCGGACTCGGCGAAGGGCTTCGGCCTCACGCCGGCAGCACCACCGGCGTTGTTGTGGAGGATCTCGAGGAAACCTAGCGATGCGCGGAGCGACTCGAAGGCGGCGCAAAGGGCGTTGCGATCGGTTAGGTCCACGGTGATCGCTTCGCAGCGACGACCTTCTGCTTCAACCGCAGCGCGCGTCACGGCGAGTCCTTCCGCGTTCAAGTCGAGTAGACCGATATCGGCGCCGTCGTGGGCAAGTCGCACGGCGCAGGAGCGGCCGATTCCGGTGGCGGATCCGGTGACAACGGCGATTCTGCCTTCAAGACTCATTCAGCTCTCCTGCTCTTGGCCCTTCGAGACGAGTCGAATCCGTAGACCCATACACAGACGCCGCGCCCGATTGATTCGATCGGGCACGATCTTGGCCCACGTGCCTCCGTCGGTCCAGGCGGAGGTCAGGACGGAAGCATCTGATATGCGCCTCGTCGATCGTGGTCCTTCTTCATCTGAACACGCCCAGGCCGCTAGAGGTATCTGCGAGCGTGGATCCTTGAACGCCGGCGTGCACCCATCGCAAGCCAGGCCGCCGAAACGGCAAGTCCCATCGGCAATCCGGGCTCGGGGAGCGTGATCTCCACGGGTGCAGGCAGCTTCACAGCCCAACTGCCAAGTTGACCGGCAGGACTCATGGCCCGTCCGGCCATCACAAGCCCGTCATCAGAGATGTCCTCGACAGAGAGCAGCGACCAGCCAGCGAGGTCGACGCCATACTCGTTCTCGAGTGCCTCTTCGACAGAGCGCCGACCCGTATCCGGGGTGTAGTAGAAGGCGCGATGCTGATGCCAGCTGGGATCTCCCCCGCAAACAACTTCGAAGCAGCTGGCTCCGACGATCCGGTAGCCGTTGCTCGTGATCGCCGTCGGCGAGCCTTCGAAACCTAACAGAGAGGCGACGCCGTCTTCCCAGACCCAGGCGTATTTCCAGTAGTCGGAAATCCATCCTGAAATGGTGCTGCCGTCGGCACTGACTGCCTGAGCGGCGGCGAAGGTCGTCCCCGGAATCAAGTCGAGAATGTTCAGGAACTCCGCACTTCCCGTCGTATCGACTCTCATCGCCTCATACTCTAGTGGGGCGTACGGTGAGGGGGCCGTTCCGACGATCGTCGATCCATCGGTCGAGATCGCCTCGTAGAGCGCGAACTGAAGGGGAATCTCAAATCCTGGGACGACCTCGTGGGTCGGATTCGAGATTTGATAGGTCTGAGTCAGCCGGTCATAGGTCATCGGGTATAGACCTGGCGCGTCGAGATCCTTGGCGAAGCCGACCAGCCGATTGCCGTCGCCGGAGATGTCGGTCACGCCGACGGAGTCGTAGGGGTAGCCTGGAAAGGGCATCTGAGTGATGACGCCGTCGACATCGATCGACGGCAGCGCGTTGCCCGTCCCGTTGTCGAATACGCGAATCGACCCGTCGCCCGAGACTGCTCTCATATGTTCGTCGATGTCGGTCCAGAGCAGACCATTCTCTACGTCGATCTCGACCTGCCATCCAACGATGACCGATCCATCTCGCGAGATATGCAAGGTAGGCACGTAGTCGGGATATACGGCGAAGAGGGTTTGCGCCTCGGCCGCCGAAGGAAAGAGGAGCGCCAGCGACCCGAGCTGGATCAGCGTGCGACGGATCGCTCGCGTTCGGATCGCCCATTCTGCGGCCGCTAAGACGCGCTGTCGAAGGGTGGGGACTCGTTCCATTCTATGGATCTGCATGGGGCGCCTCCCGGGTGGGCTGTCGTGTTATTCTACACGATCTGGTCGTTCCGATCCGAAAAGACCCAGAGGTGGCCCGAGCACGATGTACGAGCCGAATAACTATGCCGCTCCGGACGCGCCGCGCCGGGACCCATTCGAGAGGAGGGCGCCGCGCGCCTCTCGCACTCATGTTGGTGCAGTGCTTGAGGAATCGAGATGACGGTGAATAGCGACAACCCGACTGGGCCGAGCCCGGATTCGATGCGCGCGAAATACCTCGAGGAGCGGGACAAGCGACTCAGCGTCGAAAGACGATCTGCCCTTCGCGATCTCCGCGGCGACCCCGTTTCTGCGCGCTATCGGCGCGATCCTTTTACCGAATACGAGGATCGGGAGGCGCTGTCCGA
>Ga0316208_1003138_pt1 | contig 12326 bp, 13 predicted proteins | sample 3monopyrite_MG_FD_204944 | JGI IMG/M metagenome (GOLD analysis project Ga0316208, IMG submission 204944) | Microbial mat bacterial communities from mineral coupon in-situ incubated in ocean water Damariscotta River, Maine, United States -... | ecosystem: Environmental > Aquatic > Marine >... | reverse complement strand
GCAAAGCAAAGACCAAGGCCAAGCGGAAGCGCCTCACAGAGCAGCTCCAGCAGGCTCGCGAGAGCATGGAGGACGCCATCGAACGCACCGACCGCTTCGAGGCACTTCGACGAGAGGCAGAACGGGTCCTCGAGCTGGCAAACCGCGGCAGTGGGGTGCTGCGCAGCTCGGCGGAGGCTGTGGGAGTCCGGCCACCTACCCTGGCCCAGGTGAAGATCTGGGTGAGGGCGGCCCAGGGGGGCGTAGGGCGGCGCTAGCGTGGGCTGAGGCGGGTTTGGTTCGGGCGGGAGCGTTTGGGGTGCCACGGCCTTCGCCGGATGATGTTGGAACGGGGTGTGTCCGGAGACCGAGTCCTTTCCCACTCCTCGAACCGCTCGTTGCTGTCTTCTGGATCGGCCCAGTAGCGAAGAGAGGGGATATGCTTGCGAGTGAAGCGACAGGACACCTGGTCTGGAGAGGGTGGCACAGGTAGGTCGATGGGGTCGGAGATGACGAAACGTTGGAGTGTGGCTCCGTCGAAATTCCACACGTCGAAGGGTTGCCCCTCCCCCGTGATGTAGGCATGGGTCTGCGGTTGCTCTCCGTAGCTGTATGAGACCTCGACGCGAAGGGACCGGTCGGGATTGCAGGGCAGTGGGAATGCGCGTGCGCTGACCTGGTCTCGGTAGCTCAAGGGAAGAGGGATGCGGATGCGCCTGTGCACAGTATCACCGGGGTTCACACAGCGTACTCCGAGCGAGTATGTTGGCGGCTGTACGTGATTTGTGTCGGGGTCGATGTGCAGACCGAGCCGGACTCGGAAGCTGTTGTCGATATTGGACACGCCTGTGTAGGGGACATCGGAGATCTCTCCCGGGTAGGGGGGAGGACCCGGGCCTGGGCCGTCTGTGCCCCCGACGAGCTGCTGATCATGAAGGCACACCGCCTTGCGGATGTACATATTGATGTCGAGCACGAGCTCCTGGTCGCTCTGGGAGACCCAGGAGGTGCGGATATCGAAGGGCTCGGTGGGAGCGAAGCAGGAGGCCAGAGCGAGGATCATTCGCAACCCAGGGAGGGGTAGTACCAGGAGCGATCGGCGTACTGGTCCTTGCCGAGCATGCGCTTCTCTTCGCGGTACCTGCGTTCCGAGAGGGGTTCATCGGAGAAGGGCGGAAGCCCGGTCGTGCGTAGCTCTTCGAAATAGCCGGATGTGTTGGGAGCATCGGGGTCGAGCGGGGTGCACTCCGGCGGGGCCACCCGCCGCTGCCCATTCTGGTTGTGGATGGCGTGGTTCAGCTCGTGATAGAGCACGGCATCCTCGGCGTAGGCGGAGATGTCGATACAGGCCGAGGATTCCTTGATATTCTGCAGTACCCGTCCGGTCGTGTCGAGTCCACACTCGGACTTGCCGCCCACCGTTCCCCACGGGGACCTGGGCGGGAGCTTCTCCACTGGCGATACGCTGGCGGTGTCGATGCCGTTGAAGTCACCGAGCGCTGCGTGGGCCCCGCCCCAAGAGGACGCCCAGCGGTTGAGAAATCCAGGCTCATCGGGCTGCTGGGTGAGGAAGGAGCTGTTCCAGGCATTGGAGAGCGGGTCTTGCCAGGTAGGCGTTGGGGCTTCGGATCTTCGGATCTTCGGATCTTCGGATCTTCGTACGACGACATGCTGGACTCCCGGATGACCGACCGGAAATATAGCATCGTAGTACCGAGTTCGTCTTCCGGCGGGAAAACGGGCGTGCTCGGGGGGCGCCGCGTCGGCCCCCCCGACCGGAGTGGGTCGATCGGGGCGGCGCTAGCGACGCCCGAAGAGCGCGCCCAGCAGGCCTCCGCTGATGGCCGGCCCGGCGTTGCTATTCTCGCGGCACTTGCAGCGGTCGTCGGGCTTGACGTTGCCGAGAACAGACTCGATATGGGCGCCGCATCCGGCCCAGGTGGGCTTCGAGCACTTGGAACAGGTCACACGTCGACACATGGATATCTCCTACCTAAACAGGGGGTCTACGGAATAGGAGCCATCACCGGCGTCGAGTGTGTCAGATTTTCTTCGAGCCCCCATGAATGCCGACGGAGTCACGATGGGTTCCCAGCCCCTATGCAAGCCCGACGAGATGCTCGACGCCGCCCGTCGCGGCGATCTCAACGTGCTGGACGCGATGACCTCCTGCTATAGCCAGCGCCTGCTGGCCGAGGGCCGCCGTCGCTGCCGAACCCTCGAAGATGCCGAGGATGCGGTCCAGGAGGCGATGCTCTCGGCGGGCACCCACCTCGACCAGTTTCGGGGCGACGGCTCCCTGGAGGGCTGGCTGGTTCGCATGGTGGCCAACGCCTGCCATCGCTCCAACCGCGGCCGCAAGAACGATCCATCGCTCCACACGACCGAGGTGGTGGTGCCGGAGCGGGCGCGCAGCCCGGAAGAGATCGCGCAGCAGGGCGAGCTGCTGATGTTGCTCGGCGAGGTGCTGTCTGGGCTCGATCCGGTCGATCGCCTGGTGTTCATCCTCGCGGAAGGTCAGGGCTACAAGGGGCCCGAGATCGCGGGGGAGCTGGGTCTCACGGCCCAGGCGGTGCGGTCGCGCTTGAGCCGGACCCGGAGGCGGGTGCGGGCGCAGATGGAGGCCCGGGTGGGCGGAGGGGCGGGGCTTTGAGGATCGCCCTCTCGATAGGCCTGGGCGTCGTGATTCTGGGCTGTGGGGGAGTCGATTTGTCCAAGGAGGACCGGACCCTCTTCACGGCCGATGACGCCCTGGTCACCTACAAGGAGGGCTTGCCGGTCAGCCAAGACAACACGCGGTTCTTCTCGGACGCCACCCGCTGGGAGCCGGGTCTGTCCGCTGTCGGGGTCGATCTGGGAGAGGGCAGCTTCTTCATGAGCGACTGGGGGCGCTCCGTCGGCACCGAGCAGAGCTTCACCTGGTGTGGGGAGGGGAGCATCGACTACGACTCGCCATTCGCGGCCTGTATCGAGATGCGCCCAGACTGCTCCATGGGCACCACCTACCGGAGCGAGGCGCTTCCGCGAATGGACCGCGACGCGTGGTATATGACCGAGCCCACGGCGCGCGGACGGATCATTCGATACCGATATGTCGAGTCCTCCTACGTCGACGGCGTCCACTCACCGGCTGCGATCGTCGCGTGGCAGCTTCGGGTCGGCGAGGAGTGGGTCGATCTGGAGCTCGAGCCCACCCCGAGCAGGCTGGACGAGACCGATGACTACTGGGTGGGCCTGGCCGAGGGGGCTCCGATGGCCTGGGACCGAGAGGGGCGCGTGGTGGCCAGGCTGGATGTCGAGGCCCTCACCCTGCGCCCTGCTCCAAGTGGGAACACGGCCCTGGTCGTGACCAAGGAGGAGGTGTGGCTGTGGACTCCGGGGGCCGAACCGACCCGGGCCTTCGAGCCGATGCCCGACGTGTTCGAGGGCAAGCCGGAGCGCTTCAGGGCGGGCGCCTGGCGTCCGGATGGTGAGGCCATCGTGGTGTGGAGCAACCGGTCGGGTGTGTGGGTCGTGCCGTATATGGCCAACAGCCCGCACTTCGACTACCACCCCTTCGCCGTGGACCTGCAGACCAAGCGGGTAGCGCGCATCCACTCCAAGAAGGAGAACGGTCCCTGGGTGGACACGGTCTGGGTTCCGGCCTGGGTCGCGACCTGCGGTCGGGAGCTATTTGTCGAGGATGAGAAGCGCCGCCGAAATCGGTGAGCGGGCCAGCCCCTACGCGCGCAGGCTGGGCTGGGACTCCCACCACCGGGAAGCGACGGCTTGGCACCACAGGGGCAGGTCTTCGTCGCTGAGGGCGGTGGCGAGGATGGCGCGGTCGTACCCGGACAGGATGCGCTCGATGGCTGCGGCGAGGTCTGGGACGGTTGGGTAGGTCACGGAGAGCTCGGTGATCCGCTCGAGCAGGCTGGCCTCGACCTCGAGGGTGCGCGCGATCAGCTTGGCAGCCTCGGGGTCCTCGGGGGCCTGGACCTCGACGCGGACTTCGGGGAAGACGGTGCCCCCCATTCCCCCGATGGCCTCGCGGCAGGCGCGGATCATCCAGCCTTCGCCCGTGCCGTGGTGGGCGCTGACCAGCATCGAGAGCAGGGACTGCCAGGACTCCGGGGAGACGGCGTGGTCGACCTCGCCGACCCAGTGCACATCGATGGGCTCGTCTCCATCGAGTCGAACGACGCCGAGCGTGTGGGTGTCTCGGTGCACGATGGGGATCCAGCGCATTCGTCCTCCGGGGTCTGGGCTGTATTAACCGGAGCTTCGGCTATGATTCGGCCCCGCCCACCACACGGAGCTCGCCATGGACCCCTGGACACTGCTGCTCGACGGCTGGGTACTGATCCGGGGGTGGTCCTGGAATGCCGAGCTGGTCACCGGGGTCACCGGCTCGGTGTCTGCCTTGGCCACGGCCGGGGGCGCGCATTGGTGGCAGAAGCGCGAGGCACGGGTGCTGCCCACGCTCCCGTCCCATGTCGAGGCCCTGCAGCGCGAGGCCGATGAGTCCATGCGCTTCTTCGCGGCCGTGCACGAGCTCACGATGTCGGTGACCGAGGCGTGGAACACGGTGCGCTCGCGGCAGTCGGGGGGCACCGTCGAGCAGGTGATCCGCCGGGACGAGCTGCGCCGATGTCGCGACGAGATCGTGGCCTGCGAGACGGTCGTGCGGGGCCGGTTGCGCGATTACTCCGAGGCCGCCGAGACGCTGCAGGATCTGCTGCTCGAGTTCTCCAAGGTGTGGTCCTACTCCAGCCGAGACAACTACCGAACCGAGACCTATACGACCACCACCACCGACTCCGAGGGCAAGACCCGCACCGAGACCCGGACCCGGCAGGTCTATGTGGACACCGACCACTGGTTCAGCTTCGATCGCGACACGGCGAAGCGCTCCAAGAGCACGATCCGGCGCTGGCTCAACCGCTTCGCCGATGTGCGCTTCCCGCTGCTGAATGTGCACAGCAATCAGGTGGATGTGGCCAAGCTCAGCGCGGCAGACCGGTCCTTTCTGGAGCGCCTGGTGAAGAACACGGTGCTCGAGGATGCCGAGGCCGAGGTGAGCCCGGAGGAGCTGCAGAGCTGGGCCAACCAGTGGGTCCTGGGCACCCGCATCGACGCCCAGCTCTCCGCCTTCACCGAGAACCGCCGCAGCCTGGACTGGTCCTTCGATGGGGTGTTCCAGAAGATCATGGCCAGCGATGCCAGCTATCACTTCAAGACGCGCTCGCGCTCCCACTCCGGGCCGCCGGGCTATGTCGAGCACGGCCGCGCTACGAGCTGGATGCGCGCTTCAGCGGACGCGTGGGCCGAGGTCAGCCGCATGCTGCGCACAGCCGTGAGCTCGGCGAATCAGCTGGTGGCGTGGGCGGACGACCCCTCGGTCATCGAGACGGATCGGCAGTATGCGGAGGTCGCTATCGCGGCCTATGAGTCGGCCTTTCCGTCATCGAAGATCGAGGTCGACCAGCTCGGGAGCTGGGGCTGGACCCTGGGCCTGGGGGCGGGAGCAGGGCTCGGAGCCGCGGCGCTCGCCTGGGTGGCCCACCCGCTGGGCCTGGCACAGTGGCTCTGACTACTCCGCGACCGGTTCCTCGGCGACCGGATCTTCTCCGGCCCGCTTCCCGGTGAGGGTGTCCCACAAGAAGGTGTAGGCCAGGGCGCGCATGAAGGCGGACTGCTCGTTGTTGGCCGCGCCCCCGTGGCCCCCCTCGATATTCTCGTAGTAGCGCACATCCTTGCCGAGCTCGATCAGGGCGTGGGCCATCTTCCGCGCGTGAGCGGGGTGCACGCGGTCGTCTCGGGTGGAGGTGGTGAACAGGATGGGGGGGTAGTCGGTGTCCGGATCGATGTTGTGGTAGGGCGAGAAGCCCTGGATGAACTTCCACTGCTCCGGGTCGTCGGGGTCGCCGTACTCGCCGGCCCAGGATGCCCCGGCCAGCAGCTTGGTGTAGCGCTTCATGTCCAGGAGGGGCACCTGGCAGACGATGGCTCCCCAGTGGTCTGGATACTGGGTGTACATATTGCCCATCAGCAGCCCACCGTTCGATCCGCCCATGATTCCGAGCGCTTCGCGGGTGGTGACCCCGCGCTTGATGAGGTCTTCACCGACCGCGGCGAAGTCCTCGTAGGCCTTGTGGCGGTTCTGCTTGAGGGCGGCCTGGTGCCAGCGGGGGCCGAACTCTCCCCCCCCCCGGATATTGGCCACGACGTAGACCCCCCCGCGCTCCAGCCAGCCCGCGCCGATGGTCCCGGAGTAGCCGGGGAGCATGGAGACCTCGAAGCCGCCGTAGCCATAGAGCAGGGTGGGGGTGGAGCCGCCCTCGGCGAGCTCCTTGGGGGCGATCTGGAAGTAGGGGATGGAGGTGCCATCCTTGCTGGTCGCGAAGTGCTGGGTGACCTCGAGCCCGCTGGCGTCGAACCACTCGGGCGTCTGCTTCACCATCTTGGGCTTGTCGCCGATCTCTCCCAGCCACAAGGAGGCGGGGGTGAGATAGCCGTCTACACTGAACCACAGAGCGTTGCTGTGCTCGTCATCGACCGCCCAGGCCGAGACCTGGGTGTTGGGGGGCAGTCCCTCGACGGTGGAGCGCTCCCAGCCCTTCTTGGTGGGGGTGAGGACCTCCAGGCGGTTGCGCACATTGTCGAGGATGTTGAGCACGAAGTGGTCGGCGGTGGTGGACCAGCCGGCCAGGGAGGTCGTGTCCGTGGGCTCGAAGAGCGCCTCGAAGGTCGCCTTGCCCTTCTTGTACTTCTTGTAGTCGGCGACGATGAGGGAGCCGGCCTTGAAGGACTCTCCGCCGTACTCTCCGTCGTCGCGCAGCTCGATGAACACCCAGCCCTTGTGGACGGTGGCTTTTGCGCTGTCGGGCTTGGGGAGCTTCCACATCCCACCCTTGGTGATCTCCCACATCTGGTTGGTGTAGAAGGTGACGCCCCGGTAGACGAAGTCGCGCTCGAAGCCTGGTGTGTGATCGTGCCAGGCCCCCACGGAGATGTCGGTTTTTTCGCCCTCGTAGACGGTGACGGCTTGGGAGAGATCGGTCCCTCGGGTCCACTTCTTGACGATGCGGGGGTAGCCGGACTCGGTCATCGAGTCCTCTCCGAAGTCGGTCGCGACGTAGACCTGGTCGGCGTCGATCCACCCGAGATCGCTCTTGGCCTCTTCGAGCTCGAAGCCGCCCTCGACCCAGGTGCGGGTGGGCACGTCGAACTCCCGCACGATGTTGGCGTCGGCCCCACCGCGGGAGAGGGAGATCAGGCAGCGATCGTAGTCGGGCCACAGGCAGCTCGACCCCGCCCACACCCAGTTCTCGCCCTCTTCCTTGGCCAGGGCGTCGAGGTCGAGCACGATGTCCCACTCGGGGGAGTCGGTCTGGTAGGACTGAAGGGTGGTGCGCCGCCACAGCCCGCGCTCGTGGTCGGCGTCGCGCCAGAAGTTGTAGCCCCAGTCGCCGCGCATGGAGATGTAGGGGATGCGGTCGCTGGAGTCGTAGATGGCGAGGAGCTTCTCCTTGGCGGCCTCGAAGTCCTCGTCCGAGGCGAGCTCGCCGACGGCGACGGCGTTCTGGGAGCGGACCCACTCGAGGGATCGATCGGAGTCGACCTCTTCGAGCCAGAGTCGGGGGTCTTCGTCAGCGGCCATGGCACACACCAAGAGAGTGGAGATCAAGCGTCCTCCGGACGACGGGTTTGCGGAGGGGCTTCTAACGCCTTGGTGGGAGTGGTGGGGGGCTACTCGTAGATGACGGTGCCCTGGAAGGCGTCGGGGAGGGCGTCGACGAAGCCCTCTTCAGTCCTCAGCACCATCTGGACGGTGTCGCCGTTGAAGGTGAGCTGAATCCCCCACGGGGTCTCGAGCCGCGGGACCTCGACCTGGGAGGTGGCCCAGTCGACGAGATCGGGGTCCCGCACGAGTGCATCGACATTCCGGACGGGAGGGCCGTCGCGGTCTGGCCAGGTGACATACAGCCTCTGAGGCCCCTGGGTCGAGGGCTGAGTCCATCGGCCCATGGTGACGAGGACGGCCTCGTTGGTGCATTCTTGGGCGGTCGAGCTGAACGCGGCCAGAGCGGGCATGCCATCGCTGGGCGCATCGTCGATCCACTCATGGACCCAGGTAGTGGGGAGAGGGCTGTCGTCTGCTTCCCAGCTGACCTGCGCGGTGAAGTTGCCGATCCGGTCGTAGGTGGCTTCGGGGGGCTCTGCGAAGGGGGACGTCGACACGTCCTCTACGCGGACTCCCTCCCCACATGGGCCGTAGGCGGGGTAGTTGGTGACGTTTCTGCACCCGACGAATCCGAGGAGGAGAAGCGGGAGGACGCGGGTGGGGCGAGGCATGAGAGCTAGACCTGGCAGATGCCTTCCAGGCGGCGCTGAAGCCGATGGACGCGCGTTATTCATAGGTGACCGTGCCTTGGAAGGCCGCCGGGAGGGCGTCGACGAAGCCCTCTTCGGTCCGCAGCACCATCTGGACGGTGTCGCCGTTGAAGGCGAGCTGAACCCCCCACGGAGTCTCCTGTCGCGGTACCTCGACCTGGGCGGCGGCCCACTCGACCGCGTCGGGATCTTCGGTGACGGCGGTGATCTGCCTGAAGGGGGCACCGTCCAGATCTTCCCACACGACGTAGAGTCGGGACTCCTGGGTTTCGGGGGCGGTCCACTCACCGAGCGGAACGACGAGGCGGGCCTGTTCGGTGCATTCGTCGGAGGGGGAGTCGAAGACGTATAGCTCGATTTGGTCGGTGTATCGATGGGTCCAGGTGGTGGGGGTGGGGTTGTCTGCCGCGGCCCAGGTGATCACCGCATCGAAGTTGGCGATCCGGTCGTAGGTGACGTCGACGGGCTCATTGAAAGGAGAGCTGGCCTCGTCTTCGATCATGGTGATGGGCCCGCAGATATCGTAGTCGACCAGGTCCGGAAAGTTGGTGGCCCCTCTGCAGCCAATGGAGCCGAGCAGGAGAAGCAGGAGGTAGGGGGTCGTGCGACGCTTCATAGTGCCGACACCAGGGGTGAAAATCGGCTCCATTTGGGGCCTCCTGTGCGAAATTGCGTACCAATGGTCCAGCCCCCAACGAACAGACCAACCAGCTCTTCGGCGCCGCCGCTGCACGAGCCGCCGGGGCAGGAGATGATCGCCCCGCCAGACGCCCCACCGGTGCCGTCCATCTTGGTGCGGATATAGTTATTGGTGGCGTTGTGGTCAGTGCGTTGTTCGAAGATCAACGGGCGAGCGATGTTGGGCAGAGGGCTCCAGGTTTCGGTCGGGGAGTTGGCCTCTACATTGTTTCCGCTGGCGGTCGCCGAGCAGGTGAGAGGATTGACGGAGGGGCTGGTGGAGCTGGGGTGGCCGAGGTTGAGGATGCGATCGGCCTCGATGGCTGAGTTGGACATCGAGGAGATGGTCATGCCGGTGCTGGGGACCCCCTCGAGCAGCTTCTTGTCGAAGGTCGCGTCTTTGCCCGTAGCCGTGGTCCAGGTGACGACGGCGAAGTCGTTCTTGGGGGAGGAATTGCCCCCGGCCCAGCCGGAGCTGGTGGTGACGGTGAACCCGCCGGGAGGGGTTTGCACGCAGTCTGCGCCGGAGTAGTGATTGCCCCGGGAGCAGATCCAGGACACGCCGCCGACTGTGCCACCAGGAGTGGGCATGGCACAGTGGGCGGCCGTGACCATGTAGTTGCGGCCCGGCACCGGCCCCGAGACGAGCACGCCGCTACAGCGGGAGACGCCCGTGAGCCAGAACAATACACGACGTTGATAGCCCCCCGAGTTGAGGTTGGTGTACGCCGTCCGGCTCTCGTCGTCCCAGATGTCTGTGCGGATACCGAAGCAGGTGCCGGTCGTCCACCCATAGGCCTCCCAATGCTCGACCTCATCTTCGCCGGTGTCGACATCGCGGTTGGAGTAGAACTGCTCGATCATGTCGGGCGGAATCGCGTCGACATCGAAGTCGACCACCCTCCAGGTCTGGCCTTGGCCATCGACCTGGGTGAGGGCGGTGATCCACTCGGCGAAGGACTGGGGCTCTGCCATGCGGTAGACGGTGTCGTACTCCATCTGCGGGCTCTCCCCCAGCGTGCTGTACGGGTTGGGGCCGGTGTACATCCAGGTGAGGGCGCCATCGACACGGGTGTCGCCGATCTGGAGGCCGTCTTCGGGCAACAGGACGTAGGTGAAGGAGTCGAGCCACTCGATATTGCTGTGGCCCTGGTGCACCTCTAGTACGTCCGAGACGGGCTCAGCGCGAGCGGGGCCCGAGAAGAGAAGAGAAGAGAAGAGAAGATTCATCGGGAACGACCTTCGAGAAGATGACCAGAGCCATGCCCTTCCGGGATGGTTTTTGGAGCGTAGCGTTTGTGACGTGATTGGGCAAGTGGATTCTTCGATACGAGGAGAGCCGGCCCTCGAACGGTGACGAATGCCACCCAGCAAATCCCCAGCAGCAGGGCGTAGACCGCGGTTGTGGTCCACAGATGGGGGGAGGGTTGGATCATCCGGGTCCACACGTCGACGAGGATGCCGGCGGGGTCGCGGAGCACATCCCAGCTATTCCAGCGGAGGTAGCGGCCGATGTAGACGCCGAGGCCGTTGAGGAACAGAGTGAAGACCAGGGCGACCGCGGTGCGCGGGGCCCCATGGCGTGCCCGGAAGCTCTCCTCCACCATGGAGAGGGCACTCACCCCTGCCAGCACGCCGGCTCCGGCGAAGAGCGCGCAGAGGGTGGAGTCGAAGACATGGGGCACGCCGGGTCGGCTGCGCAGGTGTACGAGATCGGTGACGAGGTAGACGCTATTGGGGAGGAAGAGCAGCCAGGGGAGCACGAGGCCCGCGGAGAGGGCGCGGGAGCCGAGTCGGTCGGCGGCGACGTGGGCGAGGGCGAAGAGCAGCGGGATCCACCCGAGGGCGAGATTGAAGGGCAAGAAGAGGAAGACCAGCGAGCCGGTCTGGGCGACCCGCGCGGCGAACAGGGCGCTGGCTGCGACCCCGAGCAGGGCGGAGGCGTACAGGGCGTGGCGGCGCGCGAAGCGGTGGAGCTGAATCATATGGGGAGGGTATCTGTGGGCTGTGCAGAGGGTGTGCACGCCGGGCTGAGATACTGGGGAGCGGGGAGATCGAGGTGACGGGGCCCGAGCGGGGGGCACCGGGCTGTGGCTGCTTTATCGGGCGAGCCCCGCGAGCAATCGGCCCACCTGGCGGATCTTTGCGGAGTGTGCGTCCCGCTTGCCCCTGCGAATGATGTCGAGGGCTGCAGCCGCCTCTCCGGCGGACCCCAGCGCGATCTCGTAGTGGTTGAGCCGGGCCCTGCCGCTGCGACCGCGGCCCTCGGCGATGTTGAGAACGGTGGAATCGGCGGATTCGACGAGGTGGTTGAAGACCTTTCGGTCGATGGCGGGGATCTTGAGGGTGCGGACGAAGAGGGTGAATTCCATGGCGAGGGTGTAGGCGTTGAGGTTTTCGAAGTCGAAGTAGGGCATTGGAGTCTCCCAAGGACCGGAGGTTGTCGAGGGGCCGGCCCTTCACTTGTGAAGAGGGCCGGTTCCTCGACAACCGCCGGTCCGCTGAGGGCTGGTGGAACCTGGAGCTAGATGCTGGAACTGGGGGCTGGAGGCTGGAACTGGAGCTAGATGCTGGAACTGGGGGCTGGAGGCTGGAATCTGGAGCTAGATGCTGGAATCTGGAGCTAGATGCTGGAACTGGAATCTGGAGCTAGATGCTGGAATCTGGAGTTAGATACTGGAGTCTGGGCATAGATTCAGTCCCCAGTACCAGTACCAGTACCAGTACCAGTACCAGTACCAGTACCAGTTCCAGTTCCGGTTCCGGTTCCAGTTCCAGTTCCGGTTCCGGTTCCAGTTCCAGTTGCAGTTCCAGTCCCCAGTTCCAGCCGGGCCCGTCGGGAGAGGAGCGAGCTGCCAGGCCGGCGTAGACGAGGGGATCGGTGGCTCGAGCGTGGTGTTGGCTCCGGTTACTCCGGCCTTCGGCCTCCGCCTCGCTGCGCTCGTTGGCAGACTGCGGTAGACCCGACCATGTCCTCGGTCTATGCCGAGGCGGTGTCGATGGGGCGGGCGCTGTACCCGACCGAGAACCGAGGTCTACGTGTGCACGGGGGCGGTCGGGAGAGGAGGGGACTGCCAGGCCTGGGTTGACGAGGGGATCGGGTACCGGGATCTGGAGGGACACTCCACTCCCCTTCCACGTTCCAGTTCCAGTTCCAGTTCCAGTCCCAGTTCCAGTTCCGGTTCCAGTTCCAGTTCCCGTTCCAGTTCCAGTTCCGGTTCCAGTTCCAGTTGCAGTTCCAGTCCCCAGTTCCAGCCGGGCCCGTCGGGAGAGGAGCGAGCTGCCAGGCCGGC
>Ga0316208_1003135_pt1 | contig 12333 bp, 12 predicted proteins | sample 3monopyrite_MG_FD_204944 | JGI IMG/M metagenome (GOLD analysis project Ga0316208, IMG submission 204944) | Microbial mat bacterial communities from mineral coupon in-situ incubated in ocean water Damariscotta River, Maine, United States -... | ecosystem: Environmental > Aquatic > Marine >... | reverse complement strand
CGGCGTCAGGTGCTGGACCGGCTTGGTTCCGGGGCGCGGGATCTGGATATCCGCGCCGCACCGCTGGGCAGCACCGCGACCTGGGCGCGGGTTGCGGTGGCTGATCGGGCGCAGGTGCTGCGCTGGCGGTCGGCGCTGGGGGCGGGCGCGGCGCGCTGCCGGGGGCTTTTGCCGGACTACGCGGCGCTTCCGACCGCAACGGGCCTGTGGACCCTGTCGCTTGACGGCGGCGTTCTGCGCGCGCGGCTTGGCCCCACCGATGGTTTCAGCGCCGAGGTCGGACTGGCCGCGGCCATGCTGTCGCGAGCCCTGACCCAAAAGCCGCGCGCGGTGCTGTGGCTGGGCCCGCCAGACGCCGAGCTGGAGGGACTTCTGGGCGATCTGCCGGTGCATCGCTCCGCCCGGGCGCTGCCTGCCGATCTGCGCCCGGAACTGCTGACACAGGGCGAGCTGGCGCTGAATTTTGCGCGCGACCCGCAGGCCGATGCGCAGGCCGTGGCCCAGGCGCTGCGCCGCCTGACATGGCCCGCGCTGTTGTTTGTGCTGGGGGCGGCCGGGTGGGGCAGCGCTCAGCTTTTGGGCGCCCGGCAGGACGCGGCAGCGGCGGAACTGGTGCTGGCACAGACCGAAGCGGCGGCGCGCCGCGATCTGCTGGGCGAAGCACCCCTGGTGGATCTGCGCCTTCAGGTCGCACGGGCGATCGACCAGCGCCGGGGCGCATCGGCGGGTGCGGATGCCCCGGTGTCGGCGCTCGAGCTGTTCAGGCGCGCGTCCCTTGCCTTGACCGAAGGGGACCTGACGCTGCAATCCGTCAGCCTGGGGGACGGCGTCGAAGGCGTGGTGCTGGAGGTTCTGGCGCCGGATTTCCGTGCGCTGGAAGCCGTGCAGTCCCGGTTGTCCCGCGCCGGGTTGCAGGCCGTTGTCCAGCGATCAGCGGTTGCGCCACTGGGCGGAGTGAGCGCCAGTGTCACCCTGATCGGCGCGGCGCCATGATTGCCCGTCTCAGCGCCTTTCTGGTCACCCGCAGCGCGCGCGAACGCTGGCTGTTGGCGCTGGTGCCCGTGGTCGTGCTTCCGCTCGGCTTTGGCGTCCTGGTTGCGCTGCCGCTGCTCGAGCACCGGGCCGCCGGGCGCGCCGAACTGGCGGAGGCGCTTGCCACCCGCGACTGGTATCAGGCGCGCCAGGCCGAGATCGCAGGTTTGCCGCTGCCAGGGGCTGCGCCTGAACCCGGTGTGGTGACCCCCGTGGGCTTGAGCGGGATCGAGGACAGCCTGATCGCCGCCGGACTGCGTGAGCGAATTGCGATACTGGCGAATGCCCAGGGTGACGCGGTGTCGATGGCGCTGCGCGCCGTTCCGTTCGAGAGCCTGATGGCCTGGATCGACACGATCAGACAGACGGGCGGCTACCGCCTCACCGCGCTGCAAATCACCCGGGCGGACACGGACGGGTTTGTCGATGCGCAACTGCAACTGGCACCGGGGCCATAGTCCGGCCAACCGCTATTTCGGGAATGCCCGAAAAAGGAGCGAAGCTAACCCGCGACCAGCGCCTGCATGTCGAAGATCGGCAGCAGGATGGCCAGAACAATCGCCAGAACCATCGCGCCGACAACCACCATGGACGCCGGTTCGATGATTACGCTCAGGCGCTTGCGTTCCGTGCGCAGCCAGGTTTCCGCAAGCACCGCCGCGCGCTCGGTCATCGGGCCAAGCCGGGCGGACGCCTCTCCGGCCTGAACCAGCTGCCGCGACACCGGATGCAGGAAAGACAGCTGCGCCAGGGCCTGCGACAGGCTGTCGCCCCGGATCAGCGCGGCGCCGGCTGCCTCGGCCATGACGCGGTGGTGGCGGACGGGCAGAACACCGGCGGCGAAACGCAGCGCGTCGGTCAGTGGCAGGCGGCTGTTGATGACCACGGCCAGCGTGCGCAGATACTGCGCGGACGCGGCCATGCGCATGAACCGGCCGATCAGCGGCACCCGCAACAGCATCCGGTCACGCCGGTCGCGCAGCGCGGGCGTGCGATTGACCAGCCAGATCGTCAGCGCCAGCAGGGCGAACCCGGCCAGCAGGAGCGGCCAGTTGGCGCGCACAGCGTCGACCACCGCCATGACCGCAACGGTCAGCCCGGGCAGCGGCTGGCCGGTGGTTTCGAACATGCCGATGATTTCGGGCGCGACGGTGGTCATCAGGATTGCTGCAACCACGATCGCAACGAGGGTCACGAAAGCCGGATAGATAAGCGCCGAGGTGATCGCGGCGCGGTCGCCCGCGCTGCTTTCCAGATGGTCGGCCAGCGTGTCGAACACCGCGCCCAGATCGCCCGACGTTTCGCCCGCGCGCACCGCAGCCGCATACCACGGCGGCAGCGCGCCGCCGGCCCGGGCCAGGGCGTCGGCCATGGCCTCGCCCTGCATCAGACCGGCGCGGGCCTCGGCGGCAAGGCGTTCGATGCGCCTGGCCCCGGCGGACCCCTGCACGGCTTCCAGCGCGGCTTCGGCGGTCAGCCCGGCGCCCAGCAGAACCGCCATCTGGCGGGTGAACACCGACAGAAACTCGTGGTTGATCCCGCGCTCGCTGCGCCGGCGCCGGCCCGGGGGTGTTGTGCTTTGCTGGGTCAGGTTGCTGGGCATCAGCCCCAGTGCAGACACCCGCGCCGACGCGTCTGCCTCGTCCTCGGCCACCATCACGCCGCGCTTGCGCTTGCCGTCGGGGGTATAGGCGACGTAGGCGAAGGTTTTCATGGCCCGTCTTCGCCCAGCCCGTCATCGCCCAGCCCGTCATCGCCCAGCCCGTCATCGCCCAGAACGCGGCGCACTTCCGCCAGCGAGGTCTGACCCGCCGCCACCTTGGCCAGCGCGGCGGCCATCAGCGATGGGCGGGTCCCGGCAGCGGCGCGCAGCTGGACCTCGGTCGCGTCGGTGTCGATGGCGTGTTTCAGGCCTTCGTCGATGGCGAGGATGTCGAAGATCCCCAGCCGCCCGGAATACCCGGTGCCGTCGCAGCGTTCGCACCCGTTCGCCGTGCCGATCCGGTCGGGCACCCGCAGGGCGTGGGTGTCGAACAGGGCACGGGCCTGCGCCGTCGGCGCGCTGAATTCGCCGCAGTCCGGGCACAGCCGGCGCACCAGGCGCTGCGCCACGACCCCGCGCAGGGTGGCGGCGATCAGGTAGCCTTCGACCCCCAGTTCGCGCAGACGCACGATGGCCCCCAGCGCGGTGTTGGCGTGCAGGGATGAAAACACCAGGTGCCCGGTCAGCGCGGCCTCGGAGGCGACCTGTGCGGTTTCGCCATCGCGGATTTCTCCGACCAGAATGACATCCGGGTCCTGGCGCAGGATCGAGCGCAGACCGCGTGCGAAGCTGAGCCCGATTTCCGGGTTTACCTGGGTTTGCGAGATACCGGGAAGATCATATTCCACCGGGTCCTCGACCGTCAGAATGGTGCGTTCCTGCCGGTCCGCCAGCCGCAGCAGCGAATACAGCGTCGTCGTCTTGCCCGAGCCGGTGGGGCCGGTGGCCAGAATGATGCCGTTGGGCAGCCCCGCCAGCCGGTTCAGCCGATGCGCATCGGCGTCCGACAGGCCCAGCCGGTCCAGCGCCATCAATCCGCCCGAACGGTCCAGCAGGCGCATCACCACCCGTTCGCCGTGATGGCCGGGCAGGGTGGACAGGCGCACGTCGATCGCCCGCCCGCCCAGCCGCAGCGCGATGCGCCCGTCCTGGGGCAGGCGCGTTTCGGCGATGTCCAGCCCGCCCATGACTTTCAACCGCGACACCACCCGACGGGCGGGCACATCGCGCCGGTCGAAGACCGCCTGCATGGTGCCATCGACCCGCATCCGGGCGCGCAGACCGTCCTCGTGCGGCTCCAGATGCAGGTCGGATGCCTGCGCGCGCACGGCCTGGCGCAGCAACTGGTTCACCAGCTTGATGACCGGCGCGTCCTCGGGATCCTCCAGCAGGTCACGGGGCGCGCCGCCGCGCGGGTTGTCCTCGAGATCAAAGGCGATATCGGGGTTTGCTTCGGTGCCGGCGCCGCCGTCATAGGCCTGTGCCAGCGCACTTTGGAACGACTCGCCATCCAGTTCTTGCGGCGTCAACGGCGCCCCGGCAGCGCGGCGCGCTTCGCGCAGGCCGTTCATGGTGGCATCCGGCCCGATCAGCAGCGAATCCCCGGCCAGCACGACCTGATTGTCACGCGCGAAGGCAAAGGGCAGGGCGGGCGCGGCGGTCATGGCCTACTGGCCCACACCGACCATCAGGCGGGGCGGCAGGGCCGGGAAAAGGCGGTCGCGCACGGCCTGATCGACATAGGGTTCGTCAAACGGCTGGTTCAGATCGACGCCGTCGAAGGGAAACCCGGTGCGGCGAGCTTGCGGAAACAGGCTGTTATTGGCGCGCGGGGCAATCTCGCGGCTCAGGGCCTGCGTCTCGCGGGCAATCTCGCGGCTCAGACGGGTGGCCTCGCGCTCGGAGCTGACAACGCGCGGGCGCATCATGATGAGCAGGACGCGCTGCCCCTCGGACAGGCTGCGGCCGCGAAACAGCTGCCCAAGAACAGGGATGCTGGACAGGCCAGGCACCCGCTGGTTGGCTGCGTTCGAATTGTCCTCGATCAGCCCGCCCAGGATTATCACCTCGTTGTTGCCGACCAGCGCGCTGGTGGACAGCCGCCGCCGCGCCGTCACCTCGCCGCCCGCCGCCGCGGTTGTTCCGGTCAGGTTGGACACCTCTTGCGTGATGGCCAGACGGACGGTGCCGTCATCGGTGATCTGCGGGCGCACGTTCAGCGTCAGGCCCACATCCTGCCGCTCGATGGTCTGGAACGGCTGATCCGGCACGGCGCTGGTGCCGACGGTGGAATACTGCCCGGTCACGAAGGGCACGTTCTGCGCGACGACGATTTCGGCTTCCTGATTGTTCAGGGTCAGCACCGCAGGGGTGGACAACAGGCGCGTGGTGCGCTCGCGGGCGATGGCAGAGATCAGCGCCGAGAAATTCCCGTCCGAGAACCCCAGCAGCCCGCCCGATCCCGGCGATACGGTGCCGCCCGCCATGGCCGCGCTGACCATGGTAATCAGCGAAGCGCGACCGTCCAGCGCAAAGGATGTGCCGCCGCCGATAGCCTGGTTCAGCATGCCGCCGAACTGCACCGACAGGTCGGAAAAATTCTCGGACGAAATCTCGAAGATCACGGCCTCGATCAGCACTTGCGAGGGGCGCACATCCAGCGCCCGCACGGCACGGGTGATCGACTCCAGCCGGTCGCGCGGCGCGGTGACAAGGATTGCGTTGGATTGCGGCTCGGCGACCACGGTAATCGGTGTTGCCCCTTCGACCGTGGCGCCGATGGACTGGCGCATGACTTCGGCCAGTTCGCTGGCCTGCGCATAGTTCAAGCGCACGACACGCGATACCGGGCGCGACTGCGGCACGTCCAGCTGGCCGATGATCGACCGCACGCGGTTGCGATATTCGGACGGGCCCGACACGACGATCGAATTGCCGCCCGCATCCGCCGCCAGGCTGGCCCCGGCGCCGGGCGCCGCCGCCGATTGCAGCACCGGCAGCAGGTCGTCGGCGCGGGCATGTTGCAGGCGCACGGCCTCGACAGAACGGTCCGATGCGGTGTCCAGGCGCCGCAGCAGCGAGGCGATGCGCTCGATGCTTTCGCGGCGATCCGACAGCACCAGCAGGCCCGCCGACGGAATCGGCGTCAGGATCGCATCCGGTGCGATCAGCGAACTGACCACGTCCAGCGTTTCGTTCATGTCCCCGGACGGGGCGCGCAGCACGCGGGTTTCAAACGCCCCGCCCCGGCGCGCGGCGTTGACGCCGGATGTCATGCCCGGCGCGCTTATCATCGGCACGATGCGGTCAATGCCGTCGCCCTCGATGATCGTCAGCCCGTTCAGTTCCAGCACGTTGAGGAAGATCTCATACATCGCGCCAGGCGAAACCGGCATCGGCGCGAACACCGACACAACGCCGTCAACCGACGGGTCCAGCAGGTAATTGCGCTGCGTCTGCTCGGACACAAGCTGCACATAGCTGCGCAGATCGACATCGCGCAGATCCAGCCTGATCTGGGCCTGCGCCCGCCCCGCATTCAGGACGGTCAGGGCAAGAAACAGGGCAGACAGGACAAGCGCGCGTATCATGCGGGGGATTGTTCCCTTTTGTGCGGCAAGGTCAATGGCGAACGGGCACGGTTGCCCCTACTGTGACTGTCGGCCAACAGTGCCCAGCCCAAACGGGTTCAATCCGAATCCATAGGACGGTTCTCCTGCGCCTTGCAGTTCCTGGATCATCGCCGGGTCATCACCGAATTCGCTTTCATAATCTCCTGCGGTGTCGTCAGCGCCATCCTCGAATCCCAGGAACATGATGTCGTCGTCAAAGCCGATCTCGATCCCGTCCTGCGCCACCTCCAGCACGGTTTCACCGCCCGGCAGGCTGTCCCCCTGCCGCACGACAATGATCCCGTCATCGGTTTCCAGCATCGCATAGCCCAGCCCGTCGCCCTGATAGACCAGACCGCGCAGGGAATAGAGCACGGTGTCGAAATACGGGTCATCATCGGGGAACGGGTTTTCATCGATGACGGGCTCGGGGGCTGGCGGTGGTGGTTCCGGTGCGGGGGCGGGCTGGCCGAACAGCGCGGGCCAGGGCGGCGCCGAAGCAGGGTTTGCCGCAGGGCCGGTTGATGCGGCGGCCACGCGCCCGGGCGGCGCAAAGGGCGCGACTTCAATCGCCGGAGCGTTCAGCCCCCTGGCCAGTTGTGACAGTCCGAACGCGGCGAACCCGGCGGACGCGAGCAGCGCCAGCAGCGAAATCAGGGCCTGGGTCTGGCTGGTGCGGATCATCTCGGACGGGTCGAACCTGTGGCGTTGCACTGGCTGGACAATAGCGCCTGCGCCGCCTAGGATTCAACGCACAATACTCGGGAACGGGCACCCTTGTCGGAACATTGCGGGGACGGCACATGCGCAGGATCACCACGAAGATCGGACGGGGGCTGGCGCTGTCCGCACTGGTCGCGCTGGGCGCGTGTGAGGCGGCGGGAACCCTGGCGGGCGGCGGTTCGCAGTCTGACTACCTGGTTGCCCGGCAGGCACTGGAAACCGGAAACTACGATCTGGCCATTCGCCGCTATGCCCGTCTGATGGACGGCATGAGCGCGATGACCGCTCAGCGTCTGCAACTGGAATACGCCCATGCCCTGCTGCGCGGGGGGCGCTATCAGGACGCCGCCGATGCCGCCGATCCGCTGATCGGGGTCAACGGCACGGCAATCAGCGGATCGGCGCTGGCGGTGCGCGGCACGGCCCGCCACGAGGCGGCCCGCAGCCGGATCGCTTCGGGTCAGGGCGGTGCGGTGACCCGCGGTCTGCTGCAAGGCGCGCGCGACGATCTGGCCGCGTTTGTGGAGCGTCACGCCAATCTGGACGCCTCGGGCAGCATGCGGGCGCGGATGCAGCTGATCGGTGCCGATCTGCAATCCCTGGGCTAAGCCCGCGCCACCGGGTATTTGCGCAATTGTGCCTTGCACGCCGGGTCGCGGGCGATGTTTACTCTGACCCGATCCGTCTGCCGGAGCCGTGATGCCCTTTCGCCCCTTTGACCCCGCCTTTGTGCTGGCGCCCGCGTTTGCGCTGGCTGTTGCGCTGAACGCGCCGTTGGCCAGCGCCGCCGAACCCGTCAGCGTGTTCGCGGCGGCGTCCCTGCGCACGGCGCTGGACCAGATCGCGGCGGACTGGCAGCAGGAGACGGGCCATCCGGTGACACTGGTCTACGCCGGGTCCAGCGCGCTGGCCCGCCAGATCATCGCCGGGGCGCCCGCCGATCTGTTCGTGTCGGCCGCGCCCGAGTGGATGGACGCGGTCGCGGATGCCGGGCTGATCGCGCCCGGTGGACGGGTGGACCTGCTGGGCAACCGCCTGGTGCTGATCGCGGCGGATCCGGCCCCCGCTGTCGACATCTCCCCGGCGCTGGATCTGGCCGGGATGCTGGGCGAAGGCTATCTGGCCATGGCGCTGGTGAACGCCGTGCCCGCCGGGCAATATGGCCGCGCCGCGCTGCAAGGCCTTGGCCTGTGGAACAGTATCGCCGGACAGATCGCGCAGACCGACAACGTGCGCGCTGCGCTGGCGCTGGTCAGCACCGGCGAGGCCCCCCTGGGCATCGTCTATGCCAGCGATGCGGTTGCCGATCCGTCCGTCACCGTGCTGAGCCGGTTCCCCGAGGGCAGCCATCCGGCCATCGTCTATCCGCTGGCGCTGCTGAGCGAGGCCGACGATCCGGCGGATGCGGATTTCTGGCGGTTCTTGCAAGGCGCGCGCGCCCGGACGGTGTTTCAGGCGCAGGGCTTCCTGCCGATCAGCGCACCATGAGCGACTGGCTCTCTCAGGCCGAATGGCAGGCTGTGGTGCTGTCTCTGCGCGTGGCGTTCTGGGCCGCGCTGCTGGGCCTGCCGCCCGCCCTGCTGGTCGCCCATGCGCTGGCGCGCTGGCGCTTCCCGGGCAAGGCGCTGTTGAACGGGGTCGTGCATCTGCCGCTGATCCTGCCGCCCGTCGTCACCGGCTATCTGCTGCTGATCGGCTTCGGGCGGCGCGGGCCGATCGGCGCGCTGCTGGAGGACTGGTTCGGCATCGTTCTGGCGTTTCGCTGGACGGGTGCGGTGCTGGCGGCGGGGATCATGGCCTTTCCGCTGACCGTGCGCGCCATCCGGCTGGCCATCGAATCCGTCGATCCCCGGCTCGAGCAGGCCGCCGCCACGCTGGGCGCCAACCGGGTGCGGGTGTTTGCCACCGTGACGCTGCCGCTGATCCTGCCGGGCATTCTGGCCGGGGTGGTGCTGGGCTTTGCCAAGGCGATGGGCGAATTCGGCGCGACCATCACGTTCGTGTCGAACATCCCCGGCCAGACGCAGACGCTGCCCTCGGCGATCTATGCCTTTCTTCAGGTGCCGGGCGGCGAGGCGCAGGCGTTGCGTCTGGTGGGCGTGGCGGTTGCCGTCTCCATGACCGCGCTTCTGGTGTCGGAATGGCTGGCCCGCCGGGTCGCCCGGCGGATCGGGCAGGACCATGGGGGCCGGGATGCTTGATCTGCGGGTTCGGCATGGGTTCGACGGGTTCACCCTGGATGCAGGCTTTGCCGCCGCGGACGGGGTGACGGCGCTGTTCGGGCGCTCGGGCTCGGGCAAGACAACGCTGGTCAACGCGGTGGCCGGGTTGCTGCGCCCGCAGGCCGGGCGGATCGCGCTGGAGGACACCGTGCTGTTCGACAGCGCGCGCGGCATCGACCGGCCCCCGCACCGGCGGTGCATTGGCTATGTTTTCCAGGACGCGCGGTTGTTTCCGCATATGACCGTGCAGCAGAACCTGACCTATGGGCGGCGGTTCGCCGGGCGTGGGGCCGTGAGCCAGAGCCGGGGCGTGGCGCTGGCGCGGATCGTCGAGCTGCTGGGCCTTGGCGACAGGCTGCACCGGCTTCCCGCGGCCCTTTCAGGGGGCGAAAAGCAGCGCGTGGCACTCGGCCGGGCGATCCTGTCCGATCCGCGCCTGCTTTTGATGGATGAGCCGCTGGCGGCGCTGGACGAGCCCCGCAAAGCCGAGATCCTGACCTATCTGGAGCGCCTGCGCGATGAGACGCGCGTGCCGATCCTGTATGTCAGCCATTCGGTGGCCGAGATCGCGCGGCTGGCCACGACCGTGGTGCTGATGGACCGGGGCCGGGTGGTGATGGCGGGCCCGGCCGAGCAGGTGCTGTCCGACCCGGACGCCGCGCCCGCGCTGGGGCTGCGCGAAGCCGGGGCGATCATCACCGCACGGCTTGAGGGGCACGATACGGACGGTCTGTCACGGCTGCGCAGCCCGGCGGGCCTGCTATGGCTGCCTCGGGTCGATGCGGCGGCGGGCGCGCTGCTCAGGCTGCGGATCCTGGCGCAGGACGTGATGCTGGCGACGCAGGCGCCGGTTGGCATTTCGGCGCTGAACGTGTTGCCGATGACCGTGGCGTCGGTGCGCACGGGCGATGGTCCGGGGGCGCTGGTGCAGGTGCAGTCGGGCGACATGCGCCTGCTGGCGCGGGTCACCAACCGTTCGGCCCGCGCGCTGGGACTGGCGCCCGGGCAGGCGGTGTTCGCGGTGCTCAAGGCGGTCTCGGTTGCGCGTGGCGACATTGCCGGTGCCCTGTCTGGCCCGGCGGCGCCCCCGCCCGGACAGGCCGATATCCTGGGATCGTAGAATAATCTATCCAGATTTCTTCAAAATTGTGCCGTATTCCGCGGCTAGCCCGGTGCCGTCAACTTGCACGGTAACGGAGCGTCACCCATGAATGGCCGCAAAATCCAGTCGTCCGGACCCGCCGGTCTTTCGGCCCTCGCGGGCGCCTTGTTGGTCGCCGGTCTGGCGACGAGCGCATCCGCGCAGAATTTCGCGGAATATCTGGGGGGCGGCTTTCTGACCGTGAATGACGGCTGCGCCCAGTATGGCTGGAGCGGAACACATCAGGTCATGGTGCGCATGGAACCTCAGGGCGTCGGTGGCAACCCCGCAGACATGACCCAGATGGCTTTGCTGTTCAGCACCGGCACGGTGGCCGTGCGCCTGAACCTGGACCGCGGCGTCCGCACTGTCTATGCGCCGCTGCAGGCCACCTATGTGTGGAACGGTCCGTGGACGCCGGAGGCCCCGACCACGACCTTCGCCTTTTCGCCCAACGGCACCTGGCCGCTCAGCGGCGGGACCGAAATGCGCCGCCTGACCGTCATCATCGACAATTTCAACGAACATGCCGGTTGCAGTGCGCAGCTTCAGGCCAACCTGCAACGCGGCTGATCCGCTCTGGATTGCGACGAAAGGACTTCTTCATGACCCATCCCTTCCGCCCTTCGGTTTTGCTGCGCGTCATGGTGCCGGCGATGGTCATCGCCCTTGTGGCACTGGCGACGACACCGGCACGGGCCGAATTTGTCGGTGCCGGAACGATTTTCGGCGCCAGCAACTGTTCATGGCCAACAGGCGTCGAAATGACCCGCGCCCGTTACCGCGCGGCCGAGGTGGATGGCGGTCGCGGCAGTGCGATCACGCTGAACTTTGCCGTCGGTGGCGTGAACAGCTACAATTTCTACACCAATCTCACGCCCTCGCGGGTCTGGCGCCGCGCGGCGGGCCGGTCAATCTGGGGCAGTTTCGCCAACATGCGCACACGCCCCCTGGTGCGGGTGCTGCAACGGCAAAACGCCGACAGTTCTTCCGCAGCGCAAATGCAAAGCGCATCCAATGTCTACTTGCGCATGCGGATCCGTAACTTCAACGGGGAACCGGGTTGCGCCGTGACCGTCGCCCTGACAATGAATCGACTCGATTGATCTGCCCAAGACGCGGTGGTTGCCATAGCCGATGTGGGTCCGACCGGGACCGCCCTTGGCTTTCCGTCTGCTCTGGCCGTATTCATTCGGTCCTCAGGCCGGTTCTGGACGGCGGATCTGCGCGGCGGCCTCGATCACCAGCGGGCGCATCCCGTCGCCGCCCGCGTCCAGCAGCGCGAAGAATTCGCGTCGCATGCGCGGTTCCCAGAAATCGTTGATATGCGCGGCCAGCCCGGTGACCCCCTCGTCATGGGGTTTGCTTTCCATGAACAGGGCAATCTGGTTGGCCATGCGGATGATCTTGTCAGCGGACATGTTCGGCCTCCGGGGCGATGCGGTCGGTATGGGTGAAAACTTCGAAACTGTCGGGCCGGGCGCGGGCGATCAGCGTGATCCCCAGCCCGTCGGCCAGCGCAACGGCATCCGCCGTGGGCGCGGACACCGCGATAATCATCGGTGCGTTCAACGCCGCCACTTTCTGCACCAGATCGATGGAGACGCGGCTGGTCAGCACCACGGCCCCTGTCGGCGGCGTCGTTGATCGAACGAGCCCGGCCCGCACCATTGCGCCGGCCAGCTTGTCCAGCGCGTTGTGACGACCGACATCCTCACGCGCGAGGGCGATTCCACTGTCTGTCCACCAGGCGGCGCAATGCACGGCCTGGGTGGCGTCATGCAACAGCTGCTGGCCGGTCAGGGCGGCCACTGCGGTCTTGATCTGCGCGGGGGGCATGGAAAACCCCGAGGGGGTCACCGGGCTTTGATCGCGCAGCGCCTGTTCCAGGCTGTCGATCCCGCACAGCCCGCAGCCCACCGGCCCTGCCATCGTGCGGCGGCGGTCCTTCAGGCGCGCTTCGGCGTCCTTGCTGACCCAGATCTGCACATCCAGCCCGCGCGCGGCTTGCACGATGTCGATGCTGTCGATCTCGTCCGGGGTCGCCAGCCCTTCGGTCAG
>Ga0316208_1003134_pt1 | contig 12336 bp, 11 predicted proteins | sample 3monopyrite_MG_FD_204944 | JGI IMG/M metagenome (GOLD analysis project Ga0316208, IMG submission 204944) | Microbial mat bacterial communities from mineral coupon in-situ incubated in ocean water Damariscotta River, Maine, United States -... | ecosystem: Environmental > Aquatic > Marine >... | reverse complement strand
CCGAGCGATCCACAGGACCCCCTGCCCGAGGTCCCCGATCCGCTGCAGCAAGTGGTGCAAACCTCGCCCGATGGCGAACCCTTAGAAGCCGGCACGCTGGAGATTCGCGAGGGCGGACCCTTGCCCGGCTTGGGCCCATTAGAAGTGTCCTTGCACTACCTTGGCAAAGAGGGCGATACCCAGTTGCGCAAAGAGCGACCGGGCCGACTGGAAGGCGTGGTTTATGGCCCTGATGGCAAAGGCTTGGCCGATGCGCGGGTGGAAATCTTGCGCGGACCGGAAGCCGGCACTGCAGTGATTTCCGACGCCGATGGTCGCTACCTCTTCCCCGAGCTGGTTCCCGGCACCCACTTCTTCCGCATTCGCTCTTCACGCACTCCCGATGCCGGACGCATGCAGCGAGTTCTGTCCAAAGCGCAAACCCGTCGCGATTTCTTTGTCGGCCAAGCGCTCACGATTCAACTTCGCGTGCGCGGCCATGAGGGCAAGACCATCACTGGCGCCGAGTTGGACTTCGACTTTGGCGTCAAGAAGGTCAAGACCGACGACAAAGGGGTGGCCCTAGTCGAAAGTGTCGCCGCCGGCCGACGCGTGGTGGTGGGGATTGAAGCCGATGGTCATGTTCCGGTGCGGTATGAACTCAATCTTTTCCCGCAAATGCAAAACGGAGAAGTGATTGATCTGCCACCTCTGCCGCAAGGGGGGCGCCTGCGCGGCAAAGTGGCGTCGTGGCCCGGCGGTCCGCTGCCGACCGTGACTTTGGTGCCGCAAGGAACCACCATGAGCCCTTACCTATATCAGTGGGAACGTTGGCAAGACCTGCCCACCACCCGCGAAGGGAGTTTTCGCTTTGACAACTTGCCGACCACCGAGCTGCTGAACGTGCGCGTGGCTCATCCATGGGGTCCTTGCGAGCCGCGCAGTCGCAGTGTGCGTCCAGGCGTATCCGCCGCAGCGACCGTGCAGTTTTTGATTCGCGAAGACAAGGCGCAGGTCAGTGGCGTGGTGAAGCAAGACAATGGAGAGGTGCTTTCCGGGGCCACGCTGACTTTGGAAGCCGCGCGACCTGCCGCGGTGCTCGAAGCCCTCTATCCCGGCCTGACCGATTCTCCCCTCAGCGTGGCCTTGCCACAGCCTGCGGCATTGCGCCGCGAAGTGCGTAGTGATCAACACGGCGCCTTCCGCTTTGCCCTCGGGGATCACCCCCAAGGCACCGGCCATATGTTGTTGACGGCTTCGGCAAAAGGGCGCGAAACCATCCGTCGCGAGGTGCGCACCGTGGGTCAGGAATTCTCGTTGGTGCTGCGCGAAGAAGCCTTGGCGGCAAGCCTGGCACTGACGCGCAGCGACGGCGGCCCGATTCCACCCGCCAAGTGGTTGCTCGAAGGAAAGCTGCAGACCCGGCCCAATGGTCGTCTCGAGGACTTGCCACAAGGCAACTACCACGTGGTGATCCGGCGCGGAGATCTCGAGCTCCTGCGCTTGCCCTCCTTTGCGGTAGACGGCAGTGCGGCACTTGATCTAGCGCGCTTCTAGAATTCGCGCATGCTGCGCATTCGTCTCGGAGAAGATTTACCGCCCGAAAGCTTCGAAGCTCTCGCTCGTGGAGCTCAAGCCAAGTTGGTTTTGGGGCGTGAGGCACTTGCCCGCGTGAAGCGTGCGCGAGCCACGGTCGAGGCCATCGTCGAGCGCGGCAACCCTGTGTATGGGGTCAATACTGGCTTTGGCGCTTTGGCCAAAGAGCGCATCGCAGCAGAAGACACTGGCACTCTGCAGCGCAACCTGTTGCTTTCGCATGCCGTGGGCATGGGCGACGACATGCCTGCTGCCGAGAAACGCATCGCGCTGTTGCTGCGCATTCATAGTTTGTGTCGCGGCGTAAGTGGGGTGCGTCCCGAGGTCGTGCGTTGGTTCATGACGCTGTTCGAAAGTGGTTGGCTTCCGCGCGTACCCGAGAAAGGCAGTGTTGGTGCTTGCGGTGACTTGGCACCTTTGGCGCATCTGGCTTTGCCCGTGGTGGGTGCCGGCGAAATGGTGTCGCCCGAAGGCAAAGTAATGTCGACCAAGCGTGCCTTGAAGAAAATTGGCCTCGAGCCGATGATCTTGGCCGCGAAAGAAGGATTGGGTTTGATCAACGGCGTGCAAATCAGCAACGCCATCGGCTTGGTTGCCTGGGCGCGCATGAACAATCTTTCGGTGACGGCAGACATCGCCGGCGCCCTTTCGGTCGAAGCCTTGATGGGTTCCCATGCGCCCTTTGATCGCCGCGTGGTGGCAGTGCGGAATCATCCTGGCGCGCAGGCGACCTCGGCAAACTTGCGCAAGTTGTTGCGTAAGTCGCAAGTGAAGAATGCTCATGCTCAGTGTGAACGTGTGCAAGACCCATACAGCTTCCGTTGCATGCCGCAGGTTCATGGCGCGGCGAAAGATGCGCTGGCGCACCTCGCCCAGATTTTGGTGCGGGAGGCCAATAGCGCCACCGATAACCCGCTGATTTTCCCGGATCGCGGAGATTCCATTTCCGCAGGCAACTTTCATGGCCAACCGATTGCCTTGCCTTTGGATTACGCGGCGAATGCGCTGTGTTCTTGGGGCAACATCAGTGAGCGCCGCATGTCGACCTTGATTCACCCCGCCATGTCGGGTTTGCCAGCCTTTCTCACTCCGCGCCCCGGTTTGTCGAGCGGCCTGATGATCCCGCAAGTGGTGGCCGCAGCTTTGGTCAGTGAGAACAAAGTGCTGGCGCATCCGGCGAGCTCCGACACGGTCACGACCTCGGCCGATCAAGAAGACCATGTTTCCATGGCCAACTATGCGGCGCGGAAGTTGCGCACCGCCGTCGACAATACCGAACGTGTGTTGGCGATTGAGTTGCACGCCGCTGCGCAAGGGCGTGAGTTCCACCGAGAGTTGCGCGCAGGCCAAGGTGCCGAAGCTGCCTATCGTTGCTTGCGTTTAAATGTCCCGGCTTTGGTCGACGACCGCTACATGGGTCCAGAACTGGACCGCATCCATGAGCTGGTTGGCATGGGTACGGTGCGTGCTGCGGTCGAAGAAGAAGTCGGCACTCTGCGCGTGTAGTCCGCGCGTTTAGAAGCCAGTCAAATCGCCGGGTTCCCAGAACTCGAGGCGATTGCCATCGGGGTCGTTGGCCCAAAAGAACTTGCCGTAGTCATAGTCTTCGGTGGGTTCACAAACGATGCCGGCGTTCTCTAAACGTTCGCGTAAATCTGCGGCGCTCTTGATGCGAAAGTTCATGCGGAACTCGCGCCGGCTGTCCTCCAACGGCTCGTCTGCGGTGAAGATACTGAACACCGTGCCGACCCGAGTCTCGCCGTCTTCGGCATCTAGCGCAAAAAAGGTCAGGCCATAGGTTTTGCCGGGCGAGTATTCCTCAAACTTGAGATCGAAATGCTCGCTGTACCACTTGGCCAGGGCCGCAGCATCGTTGCTGTAAATGAAGACACCGCCGAATCCAGTGATTGGGTCCATGCCCCAGTCTAGAATGGAGCCATGGAAGATGCGGAACGGTTAGCTCGAGCTTTTGAACAAGCTGCGATGACGGTTTACAGCCAGGCCGCGGAAACGGCTGAGCAGGGCTTTCAGGATTGGGCTTCGACTTATTTGTGGTTTGCCGAACATGACCAGCCCCACCTGGTGGAGCTGGAAATGGCGCGTCTGGCGCTCTGGCTGAAGCTAGCCCGGGAAGCGGGTGTCCCCGCGGAGAAACTTCCGGATTCCCAACAACTGGCAAGCAATTGGGAACAGGCCACTCTAATCTTTGGCTCTGACCCCCGCCCAGGGGATGACTCTGGCCTGCTCATGTCCAGAGGTGGAGAAAGGCAAGTGGCCGTAGCGAGACAACTGCACGACCCGCAAAGCCCACTCAACTGCGGCATCGAAGACTTTCTCGATTTTCGCTACCAAGATTAGATGGCAGGACACGATTCCAAGGTCGCAATTTTTGCGGCACTCGCTGGCAATTTTCTGATTGCTATCACCAAGTTTGGTGCCTCTGCCTTCACCGGTAGTTCCGCCATGTTCTCGGAAGGTGTGCACTCGATGGTGGACACGGGCAACCAAGGCTTGTTGCTGTTGGGACTGCATCGCGCCAAGAAACCGGCCGATGAAACCTATCCCTTTGGCCACGGCAACGAAATCTACTTTTGGAGCTTCATTGTGGCGATCTTGGTCTTCGCCCTGGGTTCTGGAATCTCGATTTACGAGGGCGTGCATCACCTCCAACATCCGGTGGAAGTCACCAATGTCATGGTGAACTATTTGGTGCTGAGTGCAGCCATTGTGTTTGAAGGCATCGTGTGGTTCATTGCTTTGCGCGCATTCAACCGCCAACGCGGGAAGAAGTCTTACATCGAAGCGGTGAGCAAAGCCAAAGACCCCACACTTTTCGTGGTGCTGTTTGAAGACTCGGCGGCCTTGGTTGGCCTGTTCATTGCCTTGGTTGGTACCGCCTTAGGCCAGGCCACGGGGTGGCTCTGGGTCGACGGCGTGTCCTCGATTTTGATCGGTTGCGTTCTGGCCGCGACCGCCTTCTGGCTAGCCAAGGAAACTATGGGCTTGTTGATTGGCGAAGCCGCGACTTCGGAAACCGTCCAGGGAATCCGCCGGCTGACGTCCTCCTACCCGCAAGTCATTCGCGTCAACGAAGTGTTGACCTCGCATTTCGGTCCAACCGCCTTGTTGGTGAACCTGAGTGTGGAGTTCCGCGATGACCTCGAAACCGGCGAGATCGAAGCCACCATCGCGCGGATTGATCTCAGCCTCAAGCAGCAGTTCGCCGAGATCAACCGCGTCTTCATCGAGGCCGAGACGACGACCCCAGAAAGCGCTTGATTTCGGCAAATTTGCCGAAATAATGCAGGGAATGAACACTCCTCTGCACCTCGACGCCCATGTCGTCTCCCGCGCCGGCTCCACCGCCGAGGTGGTGCACCGCCGTTTGATTCGGGTCAGCGAAGCCGTCAATGAGCGCTATGGCATCGTGCTGAAGGAAGCCTGGGCCGTGGTCGAAGAAGGCCGCCTGCGCGCCGAAGTGCAGTTGGACAGCTGCCCCGCTGGTCCGCTCGATGCCAGCGCACGTGTGGTCGAGATGCTGTGTGAGTTAACTCTGCGCCTGACCCCCGTGCGTTGTCGCGTGCTGATGTCGCCGACCGCACTGCCTTTGTCTAAGCGCACGGTGACCTTGCAGCAGGGCGCGAAGGAGCGGCTCTTCTTAAAGGCGAAAGGCTTTCCTGAAGATCAGGATCAAATCTTGACCGGCGCCTTTGCCGGCCTCGGCGGCCAACTTTGGGATTGGACCGAGCGTCAAGCGCAGTTTGTTCGCGCCGTCCTTCGTGCCGGGGTGGTCGAAGCGACCGCCGATGGTGAAGAGTTGCAGTTTGTCCCTGGCCGCAAGCGCCGGGAAGTTGCCGCGGCCTTCGGCGTCAGTCCTTCGGTGGTCACCGAATGTTTACAAGCCGCGGAGATTGACCGCTTCCGTTACCAAGTTTGGTCGGCGTCGACCTTGTTGGCTTCGGCCAGAAGCTCTTCGATGAGCGAGGTATAGCGCTCGCGCAGGCGCAGGTGCGCGTCGCCGGTGGCTGGTCCAGAGAATCCAGAATGAATTGCGCGCACGCGCCCAGTATGGTCGAGGAAGATGGCCGTCGGGAAGGACTTCACCTGCGCGAGCAAGGGGAAGGCCTTTTGCGCCTCTTGCTTGTTGGCGCTTCCGGCCAGGAATAAAGGGTGCTTTAGCTTCCAGCGGTCGCGAAAGCGTTGCAGTTGCTGAAGGTCGCGATCTTGCTCTTCGGTGAGCTCAAAGCCCAAGCCAATGATGCGCAACCCTTTCTCGCCGTAAGCCTCGTGCAACTCTGCCCAAAGAGCAGCTTCATCGTTGCAATTGGGGCACCAACTGCCGAATAAGCTAAGGATTGTGGCTTTGCCATGAAGGGCTGGGTCACCGATGGACTGCACTTCGCCATCCAGATTGGGAAAGCGATAGTCCTTGAGATCCAATGGTGCCTTCGGGTCGATGCCGGCCGCGAGAGCAATCTCATCGAAGGAGTTGGGGAGTTTGGCATCGGCATCGGCGATTCCTTGCCAGGCGTCCACCCAAGAATCCCCCGAATAAAACAATCCATCCCAAGCATGTACGGAGCGAATGGCAATGAATAAAAAGGCATGCGCACCATCAAAGCAAGAAAGCATCCATTCCCCTCCTTGGCGATAACCTGCCAAGAAACGGTAATCGCCGAGTGTGGTCAAGATCGTGCCTTCGACGGCACCCGAGTCTTGCTCCTGGAACACACCAACGGCCAAATCTTTGCTTGAGCCGAATCTAATCCAGTAGCGTGGCTCAAGCTTGGGAGTGGGATTGGCAAGTTTTGCCTCATCTGCTGCGGCAATTTCTGGGCGGATAAAACGCGGTGCCGTTTCTCCATGATGGCGCGCATGAAAGCCCATGTCGGCCCATTTGTTCAGGCCGCGTCGTTTAGTCCAACGCCCGTCCATGGCTTTGCCATCCATCGAAACCGTGGCTTGCAAGCGCGATTCATAATGCGCCATCTCCATGACCAAAAGGCGAGACTCCTCATGCCAAGTGACCGCAGGAATCTCAATGCGCTCGCTGCCGTTGTGGATCCAGGCTTGCCAAGGTGCTGCAGCATCTGGTGCGTCCTGCCGCTGCAACTCCAGCTGAAATGGAAGCTCGCCGCCGGGACTATCTAGCCAAGCACGCCACATTTCGGTGGCGGGGGCCTGTTGCGCGCAGGAAAGGACAGAACTCAGAATGGTGGCGAGAAGCATCATGGCCAGATTGAGGCCAGTCTAGCTCAACGACGCAGCCATTCCTCAAAGTTGTGTAAATCGGTGAGGACAAACACACCGTCGATTTGGCGACGTCGGGCCATGCCGCTACCACCAGCAAGGATGGTGACCGAATCTGCGACCATCCCACGTAGAGAGATGAGGTTGGTGTCGGTCATGGGACCGCCGGTGGAGGAGGACACGCTCAGAGCAATCGCAGCTTGTGGGTTGTCTTCAGAAGCCGCCACGATTTCTTCGAGCGGCAAATCGACACCTAACACCAAAGGGTGCTTGCCTTCCAATGCGGTAAGCAAGGCCAGCATTTGCAGACCGAGGCCATGGCGTTCGCCGGAGAAGGTGGCCAGCAACAAGTCGGCAGAGCCTGCGGGTACGGGGGCTTCGTGCCGCAAAATCTGCAGGCGCGTGGAGCGCAACACATCTTGCAGGGCTTCCGAAAGCTGGTGCTCTTGGCGAATGTCAATTTCCTTGGTTGCCCAAGCTTCGCCGATGCGTTGCACCAGCGGCACGATGACTTCGTGCAGGGTGTAGCGAATTCCTTTCTCGCGAATCCAGTGTTCTAAGAGGGGAAGGAGATCACTGGAATGGGCGGTGAGCGCGGTTTCCACGACTTCCGCCTGCGGGGCCACGCGTTGGCCCCGTTCCGCTTCGAGCTTTTCCTCAATCGCGGCATGGCCAAGCGGAAGAAGCTGGCTGGGTCGATAGCCATAGGCCTGGAGTTCGGCGACTGCGCGCAGCATGGCGACCTGATCGGCGGGATAGCGCCGATGGCCCGAGGGCAGCCGCTCGGCACGAGGGGCCCCGTAGCGCCGTTCCCAGGCGCGAATGGTGTGAGGGCTCAGGCTCGTGAGGGCGCTGACCTCACCGATGGCGAACATCTCGGTGGCAGGTTTTTCTGCATCCATGAGTGCATTGTACGCGAAGATATCTAGGAAATCTCGCAAATGTCTAGAAAAATAACTAGACAAAAACAGAAAAACCAGTCATCATTCCCCCATGGACCTCCCCTGGAGCCTCGCCCTGCAAGCCCTTGCCGCCCTCGTGGTGTTGATGGCGCTTGCCAATTTCGTTCTCGGCCGCCTCGAACGCCGAGGCCATGTCGACCTGCTTTGGGCTGCCGCCATTGGTGTCCAGGCGATTCTCTTTGCCAGCCTTTCCGAAGGTTGGGCTCCGCGGCGTATCGCGGTTGCCGCCGTCGCTGCGTTTTGGGCCCTACGTCTGAGTTGGCACTTGGCCCAACGCTTAGGCCGCGATGGCGAAGACGGTCGTTACCTCGCCATGGAACAGGCCGCAGGCGATCGCGCCGGCGTGTTCTTCTTTGGCTTCTTCCAAATGCAGGCTGTGGCGGCCTGGGTGTTCGCCCTTCCCTTCTTGGCGCTGAGCCTGGATTCCACCGCAGCTTGGCGACCAATGGAACTCGTGGCCTTGGCGTGGTGGTTGTTGTGCCTAGGGGGCAACTCACTTGCCGACCGCCAACTGGATCGTTGGCGCGCCAACCCAGAGAACCGCGGCAAGACCTGTCGTGAAGGTCTGTGGGCTTGGTCGCGTCACCCCAACTACTTCTTCGAGTGGTTGCTGTGGTGCGCCTATCCGATTGCCGCATGGGGAACCCCCACCTTCGGCATGGTCCTCGGCATTGCCCTGCTGATGCTGGTCATGGTCACCAAAGTTTCGGGCATACCCTTCACGGAGCAACAAGCTCTGCGCAGTCGCGGCGAAGACTATCGCCGTTACCAACAACAAACCTCCGCTTTCTTCCCACGCCCACCTCGTCATGTCACTCACAATTGAAGCCGCCGAACGCGCCATCGTCCCCGATGCCGCCATCCGCTGGGGCATCCGCCGCCTGCTCAAGAAACGCCTGAACCGCCTGTTCAGCTCCGCGCAAGCGGAAGGCACGCCCGTCTCGGAGGCTTGGTTGGAAGCGATGCGCCAAAGCCCTTTGGCTTTAGAAACGCAAGCCGCTAACGAGCAGCATTACGAGGTTCCCGCCGAGTTTTACGCGCTTTGCCTGGGCGATCACAAGAAGTACTCCTCCTGCTTTTGGGATGAGGGCATGGAGGATTTGACCCAAGCCGAAGCACGCATGCTAGGAATCACCTGCGAACGTGCCCAGTTGGAGAACGGTCAAAGGGTTCTCGAACTCGGTTGCGGGTGGGGGAGTCTGAGCTTGTGGATGGCAGAGCACTATCCTCAAAGTGACATCTTGGCGGTGTCGAACTCGGCATCGCAACGAGAGTTCATTGAAGGGGAAGCTCGTCGCAAGGGTTTTTCTAACTTGAAGGTGCTTACCGTCGACATGAATCGTTTCCAAAGTGATGGGCGCTTTGATCGCGTGGTTTCCGTCGAAATGATTGAGCACATGCGCAACTGGGAATTGCTTCTCGATCGCGTGGGTGCCTGGCTCAAGCCCGACGGCCGCCTGTTCCTGCATCATTTCTCCCATCGCGAGTTCAGCTATCCCTTCGTCGATGAGCAACAAGACGATTGGATGGCACGGCACTTCTTTACCGGCGGTCTGATGCCCTCGCACGACATGGTGGAGCGTCTAGCTGTGCCTCTGGAAGTCGAATCCTCGTGGGCCGAATCAGGGACCCACTATGCGAAGACTTCCGAGGCATGGCTTTCCCACTTAGACCAAAATCGTGAAGCTGCCCTGCGCATTCTGCAAGAGGCGGGCTGCCCGGATGCCGAACGCCAAGTGCAACGCTGGCGCATGTTCTTCCTTGCCTGTGCCGAACTGTTTGCTTTCCGTGAGGGAAGCGAATGGTTGGTTTCGCATTACCTCCTTCGCCCCAAAGCCAACGTCGCCCGAGCGTCGATGAATTGAGATGAAACCAGTGGGCCAAGTACTGCGGCTGTGGTTTGACTCCTGGAAAGCCGAACCGAGCGAAGACGATCGCATCGATTGGGTGCGCGTGTTGCCTTTCGTCGGCATGCACCTGGCCTGCTTCGCCGTGTTGTGGGTGGGCGTCAGCCCCTTTGCCTTGGTGTTCGCCGCCATTCTCTTTGGCTTGCGCATGTTCGCCATCACGGCGTTCTACCACCGCTATTTTTCCCATCGCAGTTTCCAAACTTCGCGACCGGTGCAGTTTTTGTTCGCGGCCTTAGGTGCCAGTGCGGTGCAGCGTGGCCCTTTGTGGTGGGCTGCCCATCACCGACGTCACCATCGGTTTAGTGATGAAGAGCAAGATGGCCACAGCCCACGCAATGGGTTCTGGAAGAGCCACATGGGTTGGTTTCTGAGCCGTCGCAACTTGCGTACGCGCACGGAAGAAGTCCCCGACCTCATGAAGTTTCCAGAGTTGGTGTGGCTCGATCGCTTTGATCTCGCGGTCCCCGTGATGTTTGCCGCGATGTGCCTGGGATTGGGCATGGCCTTAGAGGCTTGGGCCCCCGGCTTGGGCGTGAGTGGTGGGCAACTTTTGGTGTGGGGCTTTGTCGTCAGCACCGTGGCGCTGTATCACGCCACCTTCACCATCAACTCTCTCGCCCACCGTTTCGGTCGCCGCGCATACGCCACCAACGACGATAGCCGCAATAGTTTTTGGCTCGCGATTCTGACCTTTGGTGAGGGGTGGCATAACAATCACCACTTCTATCCTGGTTCCGTTCGCCAAGGGTTCCGGTGGTGGCAAGTGGATCTGAGTTATTACCTGCTGCGCCTAATGGCCTCTTTGCGTTTGGTTTGGAATTTGCGCCCGGTCCCGCGGCGCGTGTTGGAGCAAGGCTCATGAAGATTGCCGTCGTTGGTTCGGGAATCTCAGGCTTGACCAGTGCCTGGATGTTGGCGCATCAGCATGAAGTCACGCTATTCGAGGCAGCGCCTCGCCCCGGTGGGCACACCCACACCGTACGCGTGAACGCGGGCCCGCAAGGTTCAGAAATCAGCGTGGACACCGGCTTCATTGTGTTCAATCGCCGTACCTACCCCTTGTTTTGTCGTTTGCTCCACAAGCTCGAGGTTCCTGCACAGGATTCGGACATGGGCTTCAGTGTGCAGATGGAGCGCAACGGCGTGGAATACTGCGGCGACGGCTTTGGTGGACTGTTCGCTCAGCGCAAAAACTTGCTGCGCCCGAATCATTGGCGCATGTTGCGCGACATTCTTCGCTTCTACAAGGAGTCGCCAGAATTGTTGCAGCAGGATTCCTTGTTGAGCTTGGGCGCTTATCTGCAACAGAACGGCTACAGCAAGGTCTTTCTTGACGAACACTTGGTGCCGATGGCCGCCGCGGTGTGGTCCGCGGACCCTGCCATGATTCTGGAGTTTCCTGCACGCACCCTGGTGCAGTTCTTTCAGAATCATGGTTTCCTGGACCTGAAGAATCGTCCGCAATGGCGCACGGTACAGGGCGGCAGCAAGACCTATGTCGACGCCCTGCTCAAGGACTTTTGCGGCGAGCTGCGCCTGGGCACTCCGGTCATCCAAGTGCTTCGCCAAGCTGTCGGCGTACTGCTGCAAACGCTCGATGGGCAAAGCGAAACCTTCGATCAGGTGGTTCTCGCGACTCACGGCGACCTTTCCCTGAAGATGCTGGCACAACCCACGCCGAGGGAAGAGCAAGTGCTGAGCGCCTTTTCTTTCCAGGCCAACGACGTGGTCCTGCACCAAGACGCCAGTCTCATGCCGAAAGGCAAGCGTTCGTGGTCGGCGTGGAACTACTTCGTACCGGCATCGGAACGACCACGCGCCACGGTGACCTACTGGATGAACAAGTTGCAAAACCTGAGCAGCCCGTTGCCACTGCTGGTCACGCTGAATCGAACGCAAGACATCGACCCTGATTTGATTCTGGGTCAGTATGAATACGACCACCCGGTGTTTGATGAAGCGGCCATTCGCGCGCAAGAGCAGCATCAAGAAATTTCAGGGACGGACCGTATCCATTACTGTGGTGCCTATTGGCGCTACGGCTTTCACGAGGACGGCGTCTGGTCAGCGGTTCGCGTGGCCAAATCCTTCGGCGTTGGTGAGGAGGTTTTCGGGTGAGCGACCTCGCCAACTCCTACTTGTTTGCCGGCAAAGTGCGGCATCGTCGTTATGGTGCCAAGCCGCATCGATTCCAATATCGCTTGGGGCTCTTTCTGCTCGACTTGGATGAGGTGCCGCAGTTGTCCAAAGTGCTGCCGTGGGGTGGTGCAGCCTGGGGCCCGCGCAGCTTCCGCCGCGAGGATTACTTTCAATCCGAAGTGCCGTGCCTTCGCCAAGCGGTTCTTGACCGCGTGGAACAAGAGTTAGGGGAGCGCCCCCAGGGTGCAGTGCGTTTGTTGACGCAACTGCGCTCCAGCGGATACGCCTTTAACCCAGTCAGTTTCTATCTATGCCACGACCTCGAAGGCCGCTTGCAAGCGGTCATGGCCGAGATCACCAACACCCCTTGGCGCGAACGCCATGCCTATGTGCTCGCGGTGGATCCTGAATCCAAGAACAAGGTGCATCGTTGGTCCTTCCGCAAAGACTTCCACGTATCCCCGTTCTTTGGCATGGACCAGAGCTATCACTGGGCGCTG
>Ga0316208_1003131_pt1 | contig 12346 bp, 10 predicted proteins | sample 3monopyrite_MG_FD_204944 | JGI IMG/M metagenome (GOLD analysis project Ga0316208, IMG submission 204944) | Microbial mat bacterial communities from mineral coupon in-situ incubated in ocean water Damariscotta River, Maine, United States -... | ecosystem: Environmental > Aquatic > Marine >... | reverse complement strand
ATAATGCTGTGTTCCACAATACGCTTACCTAAAGCAGAAGATTCTGGGTCTTTTACATAAATTTTTTCTGGAACTGCAATCTTTAAATTTGAAAGTAATGAATCCATAGTTGATAAATTTAAATGCAAATATAATAGTATTACTATTATAATAGGAGATAAAACTATCGTTTTTGTCAATGTGCCATCGAGAAATACTATACGGAAACAAAATTATGATGTTAATGTTTTGGTAATGAGTATGTTTTGATAGTTCAAAATATCTCCTTGTTGAGGGGATTATAGGGGTGTCTGAGCTGGGGTAAACACCCCTAAAGTCCCCTCGGGGACAAAATAACGGCAAATAAGTACTTAAATTTATAGTTTAAACTTGCCTTGGCGAACAAACGGGTTAGGGATTGAGGCATCTGTTGGAGCTCCTCGCAGAGAGCGACTGCCGAAAGCCCGACCTTTTGCGATCCTACAAGTCCCGATAGTTATCGGGACTTGTAGGTATGAGTAAAAGGGAACCCCAAAAAAACACCCCGAAAGTCCCCTCAATGGGACACAATTTGTAATTAATGACAATCTACCCCATTAGAAACCAAGTCATAAACAGGAGCAGGAGAGAGGTAAGGAATTCCAAGGCCTAAACCACGGAGAATAAATAAAGCGCCAATAAGAATAACAAAAACAGGAATTGCTTTTTGAATACGCTGTCTTGCTTTGCCTTTTAAAAACTGACTAAAATAAATAGCCGTAGTCATTAAAGGAATAGTACCCAAACCAAAAACAGCCATGTATAAACTTCCGTTTATGGCATTTCCGCCAGCAATAGCGGCAAATAGTGCCATATAAACTAAGCCACAAGGTAGAAAACCATTTAAAAATCCAATGGTTAAAAACGTATCCATAGTTTTTTTCTTCATGGCAGAGCCTAAAGCAGTTTTAACTTTAGAAATCAATCTGTAAATAGGTTTCGAGAAATTATATTTATTAAAATTTTGTTGCGGAATTAATACTACTAAAATCATTAAAACCCCAATTATTATAGAAAGTTGCTGCTGAAATCCAAAAATATAAAGGCTCTTACCTATCAATCCAAAAATGAGCCCTATAATGCTGTAAGCTAATAATCTACCAAAATGGTAAATAGCAATTTGTGTAATTTTTTTAACCGTATTAGAGCGGTCAACCGGCAACATAAACGCTATAGGTCCACACATGCCAACACAGTGAAAACTCCCTAATAGCCCTAATATAAATGCCGAAACAAGCATGTTAATAATTTATAGATTCTTTAAATAAATAAGATTTTCCCTTATATTGCCAATCAATCTTAATGTTCCAGCGACCATCTACCAAACGATTGTCAGGTATGAGCAAATTTGAATTAGACAATGAAATATCAGTTTCAAAGTCTAGTTGTTTGTTAGATGGTCTATATAGGAACATATTTCCTGTAATGTCTTTGTAATTAAAAGCCTCTGGGAATTTTATTAGTAACCCATCAGCTGTTTTTTCGTAATTAATATTGGTGTCTAATGTCTTAGCGTTTTCCAGTTTATCAATATCATTTTGGTATTTTAATTCATCGGCATAATAATCCTCACTCACCAAATCATGATTGTATTTATCGTCCACATTCATGGTAATAATAAAGTACATGATAAACGAGATAAACCCAATAAATGCTAATACAATTCCGGTTCCCCAATTAAATTTCATATCTGTCATTCCTGCGAAGGCAGGAATCTATTTTTAATTAATATTATTTTTTCAATTTATACCTACAAGGTTCTTAATCCCGATAACTATTGGGACTCGCAGGATATTACCAACGGCGTACTAAAATACTGCTGACTTTTATTTTTTGGCATTCCCCTTATGGGTCGGGCTTTCCGTTATATCTTTTTCTCGTGCCTCAAAAAAGGATGCCACTTCAATCCCTAATGCACCCATCCGCCATAGTCATTTATTACTCGCAAGAGTAAGTACTTCCAACTGAAGACTGATTACGGCCAACTTATTTATAACTCCTAGGTCCTAAAAAATTAGCAGTAGTCGTTTCAATTAACTTGTCGCCTTTATAAACGCCAATTTTTATCTTATTTCTATCACCAGACAATGCCGAATTATTAATTTCAATAAACAACGTTCCTTCAGCAATCCCCTGACTCGGTACTACAAAATCAGTACCAGTAGAAACCAATTTTAATTCCCCTTTATGAGACATGAGTTTAAAACTCACATCATCAATATCTTTACTGGTTTTGTTAACTAATTTATAAGTAAATACATTGCTAATAATGTTATTGTCTTTGTGCTCATATAACTGCCCTGGTAACCTTAACACATTGGCTTCAACATCATTTCGTAAAAACAGCATGCCAATTAAAAGCCCAATCATTATGGCTAAAACCGCAATGTAGCCTTTAATTCTAGGAGTAAATTTAAAAGGTGCTTTCTTTTCAATTTCCTCTTCGCTTGCATAACGTATCAATCCTTTTGGAAGATTAATGCTTTCCATAATATGGTCGCATTCATCAATACAAGCTGTACAATTAACACATTCTAATTGTGTACCATTTCTAATATCAATTCCAGTTGGGCAAACATGAACACACTGTAAACAATCTATACAATCACCATGACCTAAAGCTTCTCTGTCTTCATTTTTTCTAAACTTTTTTCTACCGTTTTCAGCTTCACCACGTTTATGGTCGTAAGCAACAACAATAGATTTGGTATCTAATAAAACCCCTTGTAATCTTCCGTACGGGCAAGCAATAATACAAACCTGTTCTCTAAACCATGCAAAAACAAAGTAAAATACCGCTGTAAAAATTAATAGCGAGATTAAAGTACTAACATTTTTTAGAGGGCCTTCAGTAATATGCTCAATTAGCTTGTCGCTTCCTATTAAATACGCTAAAAATACATTTGCAATAATGAACGAAATAATAAGAAATATGAATTGTTTTAACCCTTTTTTTCTAATTTTTTCGGCATCCCATTTTTGTCTGTCCAGTTTCCGTTGTTTATTTCTATCACCTTCAATCCAATATTCAATGCGACGAAAAACCATTTCCATAAAAATGGTTTGTGGACAGATCCATCCACAAAAAATACGACCAAAAGCCACAGTAAATAGCGTAATAAAAACCACACCAATTAGCATAGAAATCACAAACAGATGAAAATCTTGTGGCCAAAACGGAAAACCGAAAATATTAAATCGGCGCTCCAAAATATTAAACATTAAAAACTGATTCCCGTTAATTTTTATAAAAGGCGATAGTAATAAAAACGCCAATAAAAAATAACTTACATATTTTCTATACTTATAAAACTTACCATTAGGTTTTTTAGGGAACACCCACGCACGTTTTCCTTCTTCGGTAATGGTACCAATAGAGTCTCTAAAATTTTCGTTATCTGGGGTTTCCAATTGTCTTTAACTTATCCTGCGAGGTTTTTAAAGAACCTTGTAGGTATGATTGAAACTATTTTTAAGACCTACAAGGTGTTTAAACCTTGTAGGTCAAAAGTGTTTAGCTTAGTTTGATATAGTTTCAGTTTAATCCGTAACTGTTTCGGGAGCTTATTCCGCATTTTCATCTACCCAAATATCACCTTCAGGCGCTTTTGGGTTAGCTGCAGTTGTTCCTTCAAACGTTAAGAGATAACTGGAAACCTGTGCCATTTCTAATGGTTTAAGTAGCGCTTTCCATGCAATCATTCCTTTTCCTGAACGACCACCTTCAGATACCGTTTTAAATACGTTTTTAATACCGCCACCTGAAATCCAATTTTTATCAGTTAAGTTTGGTCCAATTCCACCACCACCATCGGCCATATGGCAAGCCACACAATTGGTTTCAAAAATAATTTTACCAGCACTTAAGTCTGCCGCTTCAGTAAGTTGTGTTACTGTATTGATATCTACTAAATCTTTAGCAGTTTTTTTATAGGCGTCAATAGCAATTCTAGCATCGGCTAATTCGGTTTCCAATTCATCAATTTGAGTAGGCCCATTAAATACATGGTATCTTAATAGATAAACAGCAGCAAAAACAATACTAGCGTAAAAACCGTAAATCCACCATGGTGGTAAATTGTTATCAAGCTCTTTAATACCATCATAATTATGGTCTAAGATAATTTCACCTTCTTCCTCCATAGGTTTTTGCCCAAGAAGCTTTTGATAGGTTTCTTTCAACCAAGTAAACTTAAATGATTTTTTATTTTGGGCTAAGAATTTTGCTTTGGCTTCATCATCTAATTTATGAAGCATCACGTTTTCTAAAACTCCTAATATAGCTTCAATAGCTATGAGAATTAAAAGGACTAACAGTAAAAAGAGCATGACTGCAGGGTATTCTATAAATGCTGGTTTCTCTCCAGAATCAATAAAGAATTCTACGGTTCCGAAAATGATAAAAAATACTATTGGAACACGAATCCAAGATGGAATTAAATTTTTCATTTGATGGTTGTTTTATTGTTTTTTAGTTGACAAATGCAGCCTCCGATTCTATTCAGATGTAAATTCAATCTTTGAACAGTCGGTTTCATAATATATCGTCGTTTTGATTGTCTAATGGAATATTACTAACCCTTTTTATATGGTCTTTTTTAGCGGTTATTACCCACCAAAAAAGCACTACAAAAAAGATAAAAAAGATAAGCAAAGAAATGATTGGGTATATTTCTATCCCCGCAATGCTATCCATATGATTTTTTACAAATTTTAACATAATGTTTTCTTTTGATGATTAATTAATCTTCAACATGAATATCGGTTCCCAATCGCTGTAAGTAAGCAATCATGGCGACAATCTCGCGATTTTTCATTTCAATAAAGTCTTCACTGTTTTCAGCAGCATATTTTTTGTCTGCTTCATAGGTTTTAGCGAAATCTGGATCGTTGTACAAGTTTTGTTCAATTTGAGCACCTTGGTCTAACATATTTTGTTGCGCATTGGCAATATCTTCTTCAGAATAAGGAACACCTAAGGTAACCATAGCTTCCATTTTTGCCTCTGTTTGTGATTTATCAAGTTCACTAGATGAACCTGTAATTAACCAAGGATAACGAGGCATGATAGAACCTGATGATGTACTCTGTGGGTCATACATGTGATTAAAGTGCCAGTTATCTGAATACTTCGCACCAATTCTGTGTAAATCAGGACCTGTACGTTTACTTCCCCAAAGGAATGGATGGTCGTAAACAAATTCTCCAGCTTTTGAGTATTCACCATAACGTTCTACTTCACTTCTAAACGGACGAATCATTTGCGAATGACAGCCAACACAACCTTCACGGATGTATATGTCTCTACCTTCTAATTCAAGAGGTGTATAAGGTTTCACACTAGCTATTGTTGGAATATTAGATTTTACCATAATCGTTGGTACAATTTGAATAATACCACCAATTAAAATAGCTACAGTAGCTAATATTGTTAATTGAATAGGTCTTCTTTCTAACCATGTATGCCAACCTTCACTAGATGTACGTTTTTTAGTAACACGCTCTAGGGCAGGAGCTTCGGCTAATTCATCTTCAACTTTGCTACCTTGTTTTATCGTAACAATAACATTATAAACTAAGATGAGCATACCTACAATGTATAATGTACCACCAATAGCACGCATCCAATACATAGGCATAATTTCAGTAACCGTTTCTAAGAAGTTACCGTAAGTTAAAGTGCCGTCTGGATTAAATTGTTTCCACATACTTGCTTGTGTAAATCCAGCAACATACATTGGTAATGCATATATAATGATACCCAATGTTCCTAGCCAAAAATGTAAATTGGCTAAACCCAATGAGTATAATTTTGTTTTAAAGAGCCTAGGAATTAAGTAATAAATAATACCAAATGCCATGAAACCGTTCCAAGCTAATGCACCAACGTGCACATGCGCGATAATCCAATCTGTAAAGTGGGCAATAGCGTTTACGTTTTTAAGCGATAAGGCTGGTCCTTCAAAAGTTGCCATACCATAACCGGTGATAGCTACGACCATAAATTTTAAAACAGGGTCGGTTCGTACTTTATCCCAAGCACCACGCAGTGTTAATAACCCGTTTATCATACCACCCCAAGAAGGCATCAATAGCATTACTGAGAATGCTACCCCTAAGTTTTGCGCCCATTCTGGCAGCGCTGTGTATAATAAGTGATGTGGTCCAGCCCAGATGTATAAAAAGATTAATGACCAAAAGTGTACAATAGATAATCTATAAGAATACACAGGTCTGTTAGCCGCCTTAGGTACAAAGTAATACATTAATCCTAAAAATGGCGTCGTTAAAAAGAACGCTACGGCATTATGGCCATACCACCATTGTACAAGCGCATCTTGCACACCAGCGTAAACCGAATAACTTTTCATAGCGCTTACTGGCAATTCCAAACTATTAAAAATATGAAGTACAGCAACCGTCACAAACGTGGCAATATAAAACCAAATAGCAACGTATAAGTGGCGTTGGCGACGTTTCAATATCGTCCAAATCATATTAACACCAAAAACCACCCAAATAAGTGCAATAGCAATATCAATAGGCCATTCTAGTTCGGCATATTCTTTTGATGTTGTATATCCTAAAGGTAGTGATATCGCGGCAGCAACAATAATAAGTTGCCAACCCCAAAAGTTAATATTACTTAAAAGGTCGCTCGCCATACGGGCTTTTAGTAAACGCTGAAGCGAATAGTAAATACCAGCAAACATGGCATTACCCACAAAGGCAAAAATTATGGCATTCGTGTGTAAAGGTCTTAAACGACCAAAACTAAGCCACGAAATCCCATCCGTAAGGTTTGGGAATAAAAACATAAAGGCAAGTAGCAAACCTACGGCCATTCCAACAACTCCAAAAATTATTGTAGCATAAAGGAACTTGGTAACGATTTTATTATCGTAATGAAATTGTTGCATTTTCATAAGTAAATATTTATTTTATTGGAAGGTCTTATGCAATCGCTAAAAGCAAATCGGTTTTTATAGAAGTTTTGTACTAGCGATTTCATAGTACTAATTATTATTCTTTTTGGTTAGTATCGTTTTCTTTGGTTTATCTTTTATCAATTCATCCTCAAATAACATGCGTACAGATGGCGTATAACTATCGTCATACTGTCCGCTTTTCACAGCAACAATAAATGCAATAAAAAAGCCAATAGCAACAAATATGCTAATAGCAAGTAAAATATATATAACACTCATACCTAATAGAAGTTACGGTTCAAAAATACTTTCAAACTTTTTTTTAAAAGATGATATTTGTCATGTTTCATTTTCATTTTTATTTTCTTTGGCGTTCCTTTTTGTTCATACCTACAAGGCGCAGTACCAAACTTGGTTTGTGTATCTAAAACCTTGCAGGATCACAAAAAGACGGGCTTTACGTTCCAAGTCCTCGTACCTCCTTCGTGGGGCTGTGGGCTTTTATTCATGCATTTCTATTTTTTATTAAAGAATTCATGAACATAAATGTTTCACTGCAATCCCTACCAGTCTGCTAAATTCATTTCTCATTTTCCTTTCCCTAGTTCTCTCCGAAGGGGAGAGAACAATTATGTATTTACTCATGTTTCTAAATTTTTTTTCAAGAGTTTCATTCGTTCGAGTTTCCTCCCTTTCGGGGAGGTTAGGTGGGGCTTTTATTTCAGTTTTCTACCTTCAATATTAGTACAAATTGTTGTAAATACCACAATACTTATTGAACTTAAAGGCATTAATATAGCAGCAACAACAGGGGCTAGCTGTCCCGTAACCGCAAAATAAAGCCCAATAATATTGTATATTAAAGACAAAGCAAAACTCCATTTAATGATCTTTATGGCTGATTTTGAAGCTTTTATAAAATGATATAACTGGTTAAACTTTGTAGCATCTAATATAACATCACAAGCCGGGGAGAACACATTCACATTTTCAGAAATAGCAATCCCAACATTACTTTGTGCTAAGGCACCAGCGTCATTTAATCCATCACCAATCATTAATACTTTTGCTCCAGAATTTTGATGATGTTTGATATATTCCAACTTATCTTCAGGTTTCTGATTAAAAAACAACTTTGTTTTTGCTGGAAGTAATTTGGTTAAATTTTCTTTTTCACCAGCATTATCCCCAGATAGAATTACCAAATCATAATGTTTTTTAAGTTGATTAAATAACGTAGAAAGTCCTTGTCTATATTGGTTATAAAACGTGAATTTTCCTTTGTATTGGTTGTTAGCACTCACATGAACCGCCGTGTTTAAGGTAGCCGTTTCCGAAGTATAACCCACAAAAGGCGCAGATCCAATTTTTATAGAATCTTCGTTGTGTTTAGCGGCAATACCTTCACCAATATGTTCTTGGAAGTTATCTAAAGTTACAATGTCGTTTTCTTCTAAAAGCGAGTATAAGGATCTACTTAAAGGATGATTAGAGTTTCGTAACGTGCTTTTTAATAAAGACTCTTCATCATCTGAAAGTTTCAATCCATCATAAGCAATCGCCGTTTCTTTGTTTGCCGTAATCGTTCCAGTTTTATCAAAAATAATGGTGTCAATGGCCGCTAATTGTTCAATCACAGATGCGTTTTTAGCATAAAATTTAAGTTTGCCAAAAATGCGTAACATATTTCCAAAAGTAAAAGGCGCAGCCAATGCAATAGCACACGGACAAGCAATAATTAGCACTGATGTAAATACATTTAAAGCTTTTGATGAATCGATAAATAGCCAATATAGTGTTGATATCATTGCAATACTAAGAACAGCAATTGTAAACCGCTTACTAATGGCATTGGTTAGCGTAGTAAAACCATCTTCTTTGTTTTTACTAAACACATCATTACTCCAAAGTTGGGTTAAGTAACTTTGTTCAACAGTTTTTAAAACATCAACTTCAATACTGCCATTTAATTGTTTTCCTCCGGCAAATAATTTATCACCAGATTGTTTTGAAACGGCTTCAGATTCACCAGTCACAAAACTGTAATCAATACGCGCATTTCCTTTTATCAAAATACAATCCACAGGAATAAGTTCTTCATTTCTTATCAAAAGTCTATCTCCCTTTTCAATATCATACACTTGAATGGAGGCTTCAGAAGTATCAGAAAAAATTTTAGTAATTCCAATTGGGAAGTAGGATTTGTAATCCCGTTCAAACGATAAAAAAGTATAGGTTTTTTGTTGAAAAAACTTCCCAAGCAATAAAAAGAAAATAAGCCCAGATAAACTATCAAAAAAGCCAGTTCCAATATCTAAAACAATTTCAGTAGTACTTCTTAGAAATAGTACAGCAGCTCCCAACGCAATAGGAACATCCATATTTAAAATTTTGGAGCGTAATCCTTTATAGGCAGAAATAAAATAATCTTGGGCAGAATAAAAAACTACGGGCAATGAAAAAGTGAACATCACCCACCTAAAAACTGGGGCGTATTTTTCAATCCAAAATCCGTTAACCTGAAAATACTCAGGAAACGACAAAAACATAATGTTTCCAAAGGCAAAACCTGCTACGCCTAATTTATAAATTAGCGATCTGTCTATATTTTTTTTACCAACACTATAATCATCTAAGCTTATAAAGGGCTCGTAGCCAATACTGCTCAAAAGTTTAACCAATGCTTTTATTGAAAAATCTTCAATGTTATAGGTGACTCTTACCGTTTTCTTCCCAAAATTGACTATTGATGCGCTTATGGAAGTATGTAATTTATTTAGGTTTTCAAGAATCCAAATACAAGAACTACAATGAATATGGGGGATGTAAAGTGTTACAATCTGGGTTTTTTCATCGTCAAATTCTAAAAGATTTTCAACAATTTTTGTATTGTCTAAAAAATTGTACTTGCCTTCAATTTCTTTTGGAGTTGCTCCTGGAGCTTGTTGTAAATCGTAGTAACACGTTAAATCGTTTGCAGAGAATATCTCGTACACTGTTTTACAACCGTTACAACAAAATGATTTGTCATCATATATAATTTCAGAAGATGACGAATCTAACCCGCAGTGGAAACATGTTTTATGTTTCATCTGACGGTTGTATTTCATTAATAGAATGCTGTAATGGAATCAAAATTACTAATTGATTCATTTCGTAATATTTGCTCATTTATACCTTTTGCAAAATTAAAAAATTAGATGTGGTTAATATATGATATTTATCATGAGTTTTATACTTTTACAAAGCAGTAAACTAATTGGTATGGGAAAGTGTGAACAATGTATAATCAAACAATTTAATTCGCTTAAGTCGCTGACTAAGGGTGAGTTAATGAGAATTTCTTCTTGTAAGACTTCTAGAATCATCAAAAAGGGTGAGGTTATTTTTGAAGAAGGAGAAACGTTAAATGGCGTATATTGTGTTAAAGATGGTATTTGCAAACTATCTAAGCTTAGTGAAAATGGAAAAGATCAGATTGTAAAAATGGTTGTTAAAGGGCAATTATTAGGCCAGCGTTCTTTGATTAGTGATGAGGCGTCTAATTTGCAGGCAACCGCTTTAAATGATATGGAGGTTTGTTTCATTCCAAAGTCTGAAATAATTGCTGACCTTCAAAAAAATCCAAAATTTTCGTTTGATGTATTAAAAGATATGGCTCACGATTTAAAAGAAGCTGATGATGTTATTGTTAATATGGCTCAAAAATCAGTGCGCCAGCGTTTAGCAGAAACATTAATTTATATCCATGATAGTTTTGGTGTAAATCCAGATGGTACTTTAAGTGTTCTTTTGTCTCGCGAAGATTATGCCAGCATAGTAGGTACTGCAACAGAATCTGCAATTCGCGTACTATCTCAATTTAAAAAGGAAGGCTTAATTTCTACCTTAGGTAAGTTTATAAAGATTGAAGACCTTAATGGTTTAAAACGGGTAGAATAACGCTTATTCGAAATTCATGTTAAAGTATAGATAAATCTGATTATAGGGGTTGTCGTTTTCTATAAAATTATAGTATTTTTATGCTGCTATGAAAAACGACAAAACTTTTAAAAAAGGCTTTATTTTTAAAAAATACGAAGCGCCTTATCAATCGCCTTTTGATAAACTCTTCGAGGTTTTTAAGGAATTAATTACACATACTTCAGGAGATTTTGACGAAGCGATAGATTGGTTGCGAGAATTAGATAAAGAATACCAACTTACCACAGCCGAATATACCATTGAAGATTTTATTGAAGACCTAAAAAAGAAAGGGTATTTGCGAGAAGAAATTGATCCTGACGGAAATGGTTCATTTGCTATAACTGCAAAAACGGAGCGTGCCATTCGTCAACAAGCACTAGACCATATTTTTGGAAAAATTAAACGTAGCGGACAAGGCAATCATAAAAGCAAAAGCCCCGGATTGGGTGATGAACATACAGGTGATTTTAGAAACTATCAATTTGGTGATGCTTTAGATAAAGTGTCTATGACTGAAAGTTTGAAGAACGCACAAATTAATCATGGTATTTCAGATTTTATACTTTCGGAAGATGATTTAGTAGTTGAAGAAACACTGCATAAATCTCAAATGAGCACGGTGCTTATGATCGACATTAGCCATAGTATGATTTTGTATGGAGAAGATAGAATTACGCCTGCAAAGAAAGTAGCCATGGCACTAGCCGAATTAATTACCACCAGATATCCTAAAGACACCTTGGATATTTTAGTATTTGGTAATGATGCTTGGCAAATTGAAATTAAAGATTTGCCATACTTAAAAGTTGGTCCGTATCACACCAATACCGTTGCTGGTTTGCAATTGGCAATGGACTTATTAAGACGTAAACGAAATACGAATAAGCAAATTTTTATGATTACCGATGGAAAACCAAGTTGTTTGCGTTTACCCGACGGACAGTACTATAAAAACAGTAACGGATTAGATACGCATATTGTAAATAAGTGTTATGCTATGGCACAACAAGCAAGGCGTTTGCATATACCAATCACAACATTTATGATAGCTCAAGACTCCTATTTAATGCAGTTTGTTAGAGAGTTTACTTATGCAAATCAAGGAAAAGCGTTTTATACAGGACTTAAAGGTTTGGGCGAAATGATTTTTGAGGATTATGAAACAAATAGAAAGAAGAGGATAAAGGGATAGAAACAAGCCCCTCCTAACCTCCCCAAAGGGGGGGATACTCAAATAGGAAAAATATAAGCATATTATGAAAATTACACAGAAAAGTAAGAACGCAACAGTTCCCTCTCCTTCGAAGAGGCCTATAACACTAGGCGAGCTAAAACAAGCAGGTTATCAATCAAAATCTATAAAAGATGAACTTCGCGATAACCTTATTAATAAAATAAAAAATAAAGAAACCACTTTTGAGGGTGTTCACGGT
>Ga0316208_1003130_pt1 | contig 12346 bp, 9 predicted proteins | sample 3monopyrite_MG_FD_204944 | JGI IMG/M metagenome (GOLD analysis project Ga0316208, IMG submission 204944) | Microbial mat bacterial communities from mineral coupon in-situ incubated in ocean water Damariscotta River, Maine, United States -... | ecosystem: Environmental > Aquatic > Marine > Coastal... | reverse complement strand
AATCATTTTTGAATTTGGTTTATTCTCTCCAATAAATAACTCCCAAGGTTTGTTTTTAGACGAATATCGGACTGCTAATGTTCTTTCATCAGGAGAAATGTGCACATCATAATTGCCGTCTTCAACTAAAATAGGGGTTAATTTTTTAGATTGAATTTCTAGATGATAAAATTCGCGATTGCCAGGATGATTTTTATTAGCAGTCACATAAAATTTCGTGCCATCTTTTGATAACTCAGCTCCATGGATTTCGTATTGACCTGTAGTTAATTGTTCGGTTTTATGTGATTGGGTATTGAATGTATATAAATGAGAATACCCAGTTTTTTCGGACTGAAAATAGATTGTTTCCCCATTTTTTAACCAACCAATGTTTCCGGCTACCATATTCCAACCCGATATGCCAGGTCCACCTATCCATGCATCATTTTGTTGTTGGTCAATAACTCTTAACGTTGGATTTTCATCTAAATTTAAAGTTGTAATCCACCGGGTTTTATTGTCGTAAGCTTTAATTTCGACTATACAATTGTTGTTGTTTTCATTTAACCAACAATCTGTAAAAATAATTTCACGTGGTTTGTCGTATTTTGAATTGTCGTTTAAGTATTTAGGCTTGTCGTAAATGTTTGGTAAAACTGAAATGTCAACGGTTTTAAAAGCTGATGTTTCTAAATTCATGACGATTAGTTGATGTGTTGGGTTTTGAGCGCCAACTTTTGGTCGTGCGGGTGATGTTTTGGTATAACCAGTGTTGGTAATGTGGTGTTCTACATGTGTATTTTCATTTTTAGGGTATGCATCTAATCTAAAAATAAGGTGTTTTAAGTCTGCTGTTATTTTTATCCAACCAATTGACTTGCCGTTCAAATAAAATTGGGGAACAGATGCCGAATTAGTTTGTTCTTTAAACGCATCATTTGCTTGTTGACGCGCTTTATTTTGCTTAATAATTTCAAATAATTCTTCTTGTTGCTGTTCTAAATAAGTTTGGTTTTTATCCGATTTTGATTCACTTCCTTTTTTAAAATTTACCAATTGAATATAGCGACCTTTATTGGGCTCAAATAAATATAAATTATTGTTTTCTTTTAAAATTAGAGCTCCATTTTCCATCACTTTAAGGATTGAAAAATAATTAGATTTTTGAAGAATAAGATTAGATTTTTTTTTACCCCAGCGATATAAATTCCCATTTTTTTTAAAATAAATAAACTCATTTTTTGAATCGCTATAAAAGCTATTTGTTGGCAAAGTAGTGGTTTCTTGATTTGCAATTAGGTGCATTTCACCCAAGAGATTGGTTTCATAAAAAGGGGTTTCAGTTTTATTGTTATGTTTCCATCTAAAATAAACCATTTTACTATTTGGAGACCATTCTATTTGATTGGGTTGATGACCAATAAAGTCATTACCCGCCATAATTTGGTTAAGTTTAAGTTGAGAATGAGATATAAAACCACTTAAAATAAAGAGAATACCGAATATAATTTTCATAACTTTGATTTGAGTTACGAATGTAATTAATTTTTGCGTTAGGGATTGAAGTGACATCCTTTTTTTAAATGAGCACACAATGGATTCTAGTTTTTGATTAAAAAAAGATATAACGGAAAGCCCGCTCGAACGCCCAAATAAAAATAAGCTGTAACTTTTAAGACTTTAATGCGTCTTACCAATAACCTACGAAAAAGTGACCATAAAAGAATACAATATGGCTGTTGATACTTATGCTGATAATATTTTCAGATTTGTACTAAAACATCTTAAAAATAAAGATGCTGCTAAAGATGTGGTGCAAGATACTTTTGCAAAAGTGTGGGTTAAACGAGATAATATTGATGGTAAAAAAGTAAAGTCATACCTGTTTACAACGGTATATAATACGCTTATTGATGCCACTCGTAAACACAAATATACAGATGATGTTGAGGTAATTGATAAACATTTTAACCAAGGGGCTATAAAAAATATGGACTTACAAACCATATTACACAGCGCTCTTGATCAATTGCCAGATATACAAAGGTCGGTAATTTTATTACGAGATTATGAGGGGTATGATTATGCTGAAATAGGTAAAATTACAAATTTAAAAGAAAGTCAGGTTAAGGTTTATATTTTTAGGGCAAGAAAAAAATTAAAGCAAATTTTGGTAAGTGTAGAGGCAGTTTTAGAATAAGAATGGAAAAAATAACAACATATAATTATGAAGCATTTTATTTAGATTACCTTGAGGGTAATTTAGGAGATATTGAACAGGCTATGTTGTTTGATTTTTTAAATGTTCATCCAGATTTAAAAGCTGACTTAGAATTGGATGATGATGTATTGACTTTTTCTTTAAATCCTGATTTACAATCGCTTTCGAAATTTGAAAAAGAAGATTTAAAATATTTTGATTGTAAAGCCAATGAAATTTGTTTAAATAACGTGGCTGATTTTATGGTTGCTGAATTGGAGGGAGAAATATCGGCTGATAAAAAGATTAAATTAAGTAATTTTATAACCGACCACGCATTAGAATTGGATAAAAATTATTTTAAGGCTACAAAACTACAAGTTGATTTAACTGAAGTTTATCCCAATAAAAACGAACTTAAAAAAACAGCTTTAATTCTGCCTTTGTGGCTTAAAATATCTTCTGTAGCGGCTGTTGGATTGTTATTGTTTAATTTTTTAGGTCAATCGCCAAACACAGCTGTTTATACCCCACGTCAAAATAATTTTGCCTTAAATATTGATGCAAATGTTACACCGTTTGAAATAAAAATGAGTAACAATCGATCTACTCAAAAAGAATTTATAGCTTCATCATCAAACCAAAACGAACAAAAGGTTATTGCCAAAGAAAATCCTAATCATACTGACGATACAACAATTTTTATAATGGATTCAACCCCAGATGTGGATATTGTAAAAGAAGAAAAATTTAACTTTAATCAAAAAGACAAAACACCTAAAGTTGAGGGTGAAAATGATGATGTTGCTTTTGAGGATCCGCATCAAAATCCGCTAAAATCTAATAACAACATCAAATTGATGGACATGTATAAACCGGTTACAAGTCTAACTAATTCATATACCAACTTAAATGTAAGTTATAAAAAATCTGTCCCCGAAAGTGAATATCAAGTAACAGCTTTTAGTATTGGAAAATTTTCTTTTGAACGGAAACGAAAAAAATAAAAAAGCCACTTAAATTGAAAATCTAAGTGGCTACAAGTTTTTTAAAGATTACAATTAACAACCTTCTCCGTAAGTTACTTCTTTAATTGTGAAATCTTCACCATAATCTACCCATTTTATTGTAAATTTTTCTCCATAAGTTACTTCTTTCCAAAGCCCTTTGTGATCTTCTCCATAAGTTACCCATTTTACTTTTAAATCTTCACCATAAGTTACTTTTTTCACTTTATAGTCTTCACCATACGTTACAATTTTAACTTTTCCATATACTTCACAAGCTGTATTTCCTTTAGATTCTGTTTCAGAATCCGTATTAAATATAAAACTTGAAAGTCCTATAATTCCAATAGACAAGACTAATCCACCAAATATTAATTTCATTTTATTCATAATTGTTTTGTTTTAAGCTTTTTATAAAGGTAATAAAAAAAATGACTCTTTTAAAATTTATTAAGTGAGTACCATTATTGTTTGAGTATACAAAAAACATGCCCAAACCGTTTTAGCATAGTTTAAACGAGAGTTTGGGTGTTTTTTGGCACAGTAGTTGATTATTTTAACTAAAAATTAACAATTATGAAAACTTTAAAATATATAGGGCTTATTTTAACCTTAATTATTGGTTCACAGTCTTGGGCACAAACACAAGACCCAGATCAAAATCCTAATTATAAAATTAGTCAAGATAAATATGCTGAAAAATCGGATGATTTAAACAGCACCCAAGGTGAAACCATTCAACAAACTTATGAAGCTTTTGATTGGACAGAGTTTAAATCACAGCAAAAACAAGACCGTAAAGACAGTAGATACAATAGGCGTGCAATGAAATATCAATACCGTTATGGACATCAAAATAACGGATATTATAACAATAATGGTTACTACAACAATGGGAATTATAATAACGGCTATTACAATAATGGCTATAATAACAACAATGGTTATTATAATAACTACCCAAGTGGGAATTCAAATAATGTGCTCAATTCAATATTATTAGGTACAGCTTTATATTATTTATTTAACTAAAAACTTAAAGTCATGAAAAATCAAATATTTACAAATACACAAAACATAAACACAATGTATAAAAAAATCGTTTTAAAAATAGTGTTGGTAACTGCTGTAGCATTTACAGTTGTTGGCTGTCATTCAGTGAGTAGAATTGATGTTGATAGAGAAAAAGACATTAGTGGAAAATGGAATGATGTAGATTCTAAATTAACAGCTCAAGCATTAACTGATCAAGTTTTAGCAGATGAATGGTTAAATAAATTTATATCATCTCAACAAAATAAACCCGTATTGATTGTTGGGTTTGTTAAAAATAAAAGTCATGAACATATAGAAGCAGAAACTTTTATGAAAGACATTGAGCGTTCAATTGTTAAATCTAAAAAAATTAGATTAGTGCAAGGTGGTGATAAGCGTGAAGCTATTAGGGGTGAGCGTTCAGATCAACAAACAAACGCTTCAGTTTCGACCATGAAAAAATTTGGACTAGAAGTGGGTGCTGATTATATGATTCAAGGTGATATTAATACCATAGTTGATGCTTATAAAAGAAAGAAAATTGTTTATTATCAAGTTAATTTAGAGTTAACAGATATGCAGACGAATGAAATTGTTTGGATTGGAGAAAAGAAAATAAAAAAATACGTTAAAAATTAGACATTAAAATAACATTAAAAAGTCGGGGTAAGTTTTTAAATCTCGACTTTTTATTACCACCCAAAAAATATGTTGCATAAAATTAAATATGGTTTTTCTACTTTGCTATTTATAGTATTGTTACAATCATGTGCAACTTATTATGCTAAATCTAAACAAACTGAATCTGCATTGTTGGCAAATGATTATACAAAAGCTAAAAAAAGTATTCAAACCAATAAATTCTTAAAAAAGAAAAGAAATCAATTGTTGTTTCATTTAGAAATGGGAAAAATTTCGCATTTAAATTCAGAGTTTGCCACCTCAAACTATCACTTTAATTTGGCTAACGATTTAATAGATGAAATTAATGTTGTGGGTGATTTTACTGTTTGTACTTTGGCAAACCCATCATTACAAAAATACCGCGCAAATGCATTCGAAAAAATATTAATCCATTATTATAAAGCGTTAAATTATTTACAATTGGGTTATATGGAAGATGCTGTTGTGGAAGCACGTCAATTAAATTTAAAAGAACAAGCCTTAAATATTTCAAAAAAAGGGAAAGATAAAAAATATGCGCAAGATCCTTTTGGGCTAACTTTAATGGGAATGATTTATGAGGCAGACCACGATTACAATAATGCTTTTATTGCTTATAGAAATGCATTTAATGTGTATGAAACTTCTGATATTTATAAAATAAAACCAACAACTCTGGCTTCTGATGTCAATCGAACGGCAAAATTAGCAGGAATTCACTTTAAAGTTAAAGATTCACATCAAATAAAATCAAAAGGTAATGGCGGAGAGTTAATTTTGTTTTGGGAAAATGGACTCGCACCGGTTAAACGTGAAAAAAATTTATTTTTTACAATGAATAAAGGTAACAAAAAAGGGTTATACATTTTTTCGGATATGGGAAATACGATTCAAATTCCAATTAATTATGATTTTGAATCTTCAAATGAAGGTTTTAAACCTTCTGATATTGGAGTATTAAGAATTGCATCTTCATATTTTCAATCTCGAAAACAATTTAACCACAATGCAACTTTAAATGTGAATGGAGCTAATTTTACTTTTAATTTAGGTGAAGACATTGACCAACTATCTTTTCAAATTGAAAAAGAGAATTACCTAAAAAGTTTAGGTCAACGGCTTTTGAGAATGGCCATAAAAAAAATGGCTGAGATTAAGTTGGCTGAACAAAATGAAATTGCAGGCTTAGCTCTAGGTATAACAAATATGGCTATGGAGAAATCAGATACCCGTAATTGGCAGTCGTTACCAAATCAAATTCATTATGCACGTATTCCGCTTAAAAAAGGAAATAATATCATAAAAATGACATTAGAAAATGGGAAAACAATAACCTTAAATGTTGTTGGAAATGGCAAAATGATCTTCAAAAACATTGCAACAAATTAAAAACATTCCACAAAAAAAAAGGCTGTCAAATTTTGACAGCCTTTTTTCATTAATTTTTAATCAATTATTCTTTAATTAATTTTACAGTATGAATCCCTGTTGAATCAGATATTTTGACAATGTAAATTCCTTTTGGTAGGTTTTCCATATCTACATCAAACTGGTTGTTACCTATGTTTACATCTCCGGTATAAACATCAATTATTTTTTCTCCAACAACATTAAATAATGAAATAGTTACAATATCATTTCCGGTAGAAAAGTAATTTATAGTTGATGAATTTGCAGTTGGGTTTGGGTAAACTGAAATTGTGTTTTCAAGTGTGTTTTCAGGTGTACTTAACCAAGATTCTGGATATAGATTTATGTTATCAATGTAAACGTTATTTCCATCATCACCTAAAAATTGAAACATTAATCTAAAGTTAGATACATAATAAGAACTTGTAACATTATCTATTGTGATTGTAGTCCACTCACTTTTATCGGTAGGCGAATAACTAGAAGATGATACAGTAGGGCTTAAATTATCACCTTGAAGGTTTTTACGTAACGACCAAGTTACACCACAATCTTTAGATACATATACTCTTAGTTTTTCTAAATCAGCAGATGTTCTTTTGTTGTATGCGTAATCAAATGTAATTAAAAAGTTTTCTGATGCATCTAAAACACTTAAATCAATTGGTCCAGTCACAAACCTATCTTCAGTACCACCCGCAACATTATAATTACTTAGTTTGAGTGACTTATCACCTAAACTTGCTGCAGTATTTGTAATTGCCCATGTATTTCCATCATCATCATTTTCAATAAAATAATTAAAATTATCTGGGAATGTTGATAGGTTTTCAAATCCTTCTGTAAATGGTAGTGGTGTACCAGGGTTTGGTAAAACGGTAATGTAATTAGTTGATGTTTCAGAAATGGTGTTTGCCCCATCAGTAATTTCTAAGGTCACACTATATGTCCCGGGAGTATTATAAACAATTGATGCCAAAGAATCATTTGATGTTGAAGGTGTTCCGCCGGGTAAAGTCCATGTTCTATTTGTTACACCAAAAAATGATAAATCAGAAAAATCGACTGTATTTCCGGCACAAATAATTGTAGTTGTACTTGAAAAATCAACTTGACAAACTGAAGTATTAGGAACATCAACACCTGTAGCAGCTAAATTAGCATTAGTCCAAAGATTAACTCTATCAGCCGTATTTGAATTTGCAGCGGCTTGCATTCTTACTGCCTGACCAGTTGTAAACATTGTTGAACAAAAGGAATATTCCATAATATTTTGAACATTGTCGTCACTATTACAAGAGTTTCCACTTAAATTACATGATGACCACCCTATAGTATTTGGAGTGTCAGTAACATTATCATCAGAACTACAGTTTGCAGCATCACCAGGTGAATTAGTACTGCCCCATGGATGTGCTAAATTAAACCAATGACCAACTTCATGAGATAATATGTGTTTTGCATTTGATCCTGCAGTACCAATTGTTCCCATATAATCATGTCTTAACATAATACCTCCATACATTCCTGTAGAGGGATACCAATTTGCAGGTCTATAAGTGTAACCAGCGGCTCCACTGGGATCTATACAAATAAATAAATTTAAGTATTTATTTTGAGGCCAGTTACCTTGTGCGGCTTGCACTGCTTCAACTATTGGATGTGAACCATTACTTAAACCTGTATCATAGGTTGTGCTAGAATATGTTCTAGTTATTCCACTGTGACAATTTCCATTTCCATCTTTGGTAGCCAATTTAAAAACAAAATCGGGGTTTGCTCTTAAACTTTGAAAAGCTGCTACCGTATTAACACCATCTGGATTTGTGTTACTAAAATCTAAGTTTAATTTTTCAATTCCATCATAAATTTGTTCGTTAGAAATATTTTCATTTCCACCCAAGTGTACAACATGAACAACAACCGGAATCGTGTAAGTCACCCTTTCATCTGGACTCCAATTTTGCATAAAATTTTCATAATCGATTTGAAATTGTGCCTGATCAATACTGTCCTGTATCTTATATTCTGGATGTTGTTGATAAATCAACTCTGTTTGTGTATTTTTTCCACAAAACTCAGGATTTGATGGCGCAATATTTTGTTGGGCTTCATTTTGAGAAAAAGCAAAATTTGATAAGAATGCTAATCCTAATAAACTATATATTTTCATAATTTGTAGGTGTTGTTTGATTTAATTTTTGATTAACTTTATTGTTTTAGAAGCAGAAGTTCCACTTATTTTAATGTAGTAGATACCTTTTGCTAATGATGCTGTAGAGGTCGAGAAATTATTTTCTCCAATGTTTACATCACCAGTAAATACTTCAGTGACTTTTTGTCCAAACGCATTATAAATATCAATTGTTACTGTTTGATTTGATGTTGAAACAAAGTTAATGTTAACTAAATTTGTTGTTGGGTTTGGATAAACAGATATTGCATTATCAATTGTACTTTCTGGTGTACTTAACCAAGATTGAGGATAAAGGTTAATGTTGTCAAGATAAATGTTATTCCCATCATCTCCTAAAAACTGAAACATAATTCTAAAATTTGACACATAATATGAACTTGTTACATTGTCGATTGTAATTGTTGTCCACTCACTTTTATCTGTTGGAACAAATTCAGAACTATTTGTTATTGTACTTAAATTATCACCTTGTATATTTTTACGTAAAGACCAAGTTACACCACAATCTTTAGACACATATACTCTTAATTTTTCTAAGTCACCAGCTGTTCTTTTGTTATAAGCGTAATCAAATGTAATTAAAAAGTTTTCAGACGCATCTAACACACTTAAGTCTATAGGGCCAGACACAAATCTATCTTCAGTTCCACCAGTTACATTATAATTTGTTAATTTTAAAGATTTAACTCCTCCTGTTGAAGCTGCATCACTTGTAATTCCCCAAGTATTTCCATTGTCATCATTTTCAATAAAATAAGTGTAATTATCAGGGAAGGCAGATAAAGACTCAAAACCTTCATGATACGGTAATGCTAATCCAGGATTTGGTAAAACTGTAATGTAATTTACTTTTGTTTCTGTTTGACTTGTTGTTCCGTCCGTAACTTCTAATGTAACAGGATAAACCCCAGCAGTATTGTAGGTAATTGTTGTTGCCGAATCAATTGATGATGATGGTGTTCCTCCATTAAACGTCCAATTTCTTCCCGACACACCAAAAAATGAGTTATCACTAAAATCTATTGTGCTTCCCACACAGATAATGTTCGTAGAACTTAGAAATTCAGCCTTACATAATGCTGTCGGTAAATTAACACCTGTAGCTGTTTGTGTATTATGTGAAGCTAAATTAACCAGGTGATTTATACTTGAAAAATTAGCTAATATCACTGATTTTTGATCTTCAGAAAACATATTTTGACAAGGGCTATAACTCATAAAGTTTTCAAACTGATCATCAGCATCAAACCCATAAGCATCTCCAACAGGTACTTGAGGACAGTAATTTTGAGATTGCGCGCAAGACCAATGTGGTTCATTTACAGGAGGTGTATCACAAATTCCATCACCTTGACTACTGCATGAACTCCCATTTGAGCCACAACCACTTTGAAATGGGTGTAATAAACCTAGACAATGTCCAACTTCATGAGTAAGTGTTCTTCCTCCAAAGCTTGTTCCTATTTCCCCCATTCTATCATGTCTCATAATTAGGCCGTATGTACTTGCGCTTCCCCATGTAGGAAATTGGGCATAACCTAAAATGGTACCGGCACCATCATTTTCAATGTCGTTTACAGTCCAAACGTTAAAATATTTGTTTCTGTCCCAAGCATCTAAACCACCATTTGCATAAAATTTTGTATTGTCATCATTACCAATATTTGCTGCTAATGGAGAATCTCTTCTTTCAACACCATTGGTACAATTCCCATTCGGATCAATTTTGGCTAACACAAATTGAATACCAATAGTTGAAGCAACTGGTAAAAAAGGTGCTTGAGTTGTATTTCTTGTATTAGCTGCATCAGCATTTAAACGATTTAAATCTTCATTTAGCAAACGAATTCCATCTTGAATTTGAGCATAAGAAATATTCCCTTCATCTCCATCATGCAATACATGAACCACAACGGGTATAATGATTGGATCTGTTCTGTCTTGTGCTACAATTTGACCGTTGGCAATTCTTTCAAAACGGTCATACATTTCATTTTCTAAAATGGGATTATTTTGGAATTCTTTGTTCATTTTTTTATCAAATCCACACCAATTATCTTGTGAAATTGCCATTGAACTTGTTACAATAACAAATAAAAGTAAAATTTTTTTCATGTTTGGTTTTTAGTTAATTAAGCGAAAATAACATATTAACGCATACAATGCTGTCACAATATAGTTAAACAACCTTTTAATTGAGTAAACGGTATTTTTAACGGTTAATTAAATATTATGAGTGGACAATTTACGCCAAATCTTTTAATGAAAAAATTGTTTTTGGGTGCTGTATTGGATTCTCAAGAACCTTAAAAAGATGATTTGCTACAAATTCAGTTGTATTTAATTGATTGTTGGCTTTTAAATCTAAAAACTTACTTTTTATTAAAAAATCATTTGAATTTGCGTCCCTAATTTGTGATTGCATATTTGTGTCAACCACACCAGGTGCTACTGAAAAAACATACCAATTGTTAAATTGTCGGTCTTTTAATTCTTGTGCTATGGTTTCTGAAAATAAATCAATTGAAGATTTTGATGCACAATAAGTTGCCCAAGCGTCTATTGGATGTTTACCTGCACCAGAACTAATATTTAAAATTTGATATTGCTTGTCTAAAGGTTGAAATTTGTGCATGAATTTATTACAGAATATTTGAGGTGCAATTACATTTATATTATTTAGCGTAATAATGTCACTTTCTATTTGGTGACCAATTGGTTTTATAGGACCAATCGTTCCAGCATTGTTTATCAATACAATATCATTGTCAATATCAGTGTAAAAATCGAAACTACTGACAGCATTTAAATCAGATAAGTCTAAAAAAATGTGCTCATAATTTGATTGGTCAATGGTGCAATGACGAGAAATCCCAATAACTTGATGACCTTCTTTTAATAATTTTAATGCTAATGCTTTTCCAATTCCACTTGATGTTCCAGTAATATAAGCTATCATTGTTTATCGGTTTTAAATGAATTTTTATCAATCCAATAATTATTATAAATCAAAAATTCGGTTGAATTTTTTTCTGTTTTTGGATGACTTAATGTTACGTTTTTAAACAAATTTGGCGAATTTTGTTTCCGAATTAATAATTCATCTACCACCATCCAATCATCACTAGGACCACTTGTTAATAAAATATTTATTTTATCAGTTGATTTAAACGAAAAATTGAGTTCAACATAAGCCCACGTTTCGTCTATAATTAGATTGGTTTCCCGAACCATAAACTGATCAACCCAAACGGTTGTATCGGTAGTGATTTTTTCAGCTACAGCTAAAATATCAGGTCGCCCTATATTAATGTTATACCAAAAACTTAAAGTGTAGTTGCCTTCTGTTAAAATATCAGTATTTAATTCAATCAATTTATTCCAGCCAATTTTTTTCTGAGCAAAAGCTCCTTTTCCATTCATGGCATTTTTATCGGGTGTGTTTTCAAATCCATCATAATAAAACCAAGTTGTTGTATCACTTTTCCAATCATTTTCTAATTCAGTTTTTTCCAATTTAGACTGACTAATGATAGCATCAAAATATTGTTTGTCATTCCATTTGTCAAATAAAAAATCAAATGCAGTAAAGGTGTTGTTTTTAAATATTTTATCAACCGACCAAGTCATGCGTTGTTCATTTTTGTCTAAACCATCATTGTTTTTAACCAGTAAAATCTTCTTGTCATTTCCTACAATTTTAGCCAAATCTTTTTCAATAAATTCGGGCGAAAACAGGTTAATCATGAGTATGGCCTCATGCAATGATGTACGAGAAGACATAGTGTTTAACAATGGTGTTTGTGTATGATAACTCAATAATAAAGATTGATAATTTGCATTTTCAGAGCC
>Ga0316208_1003129_pt1 | contig 12355 bp, 8 predicted proteins | sample 3monopyrite_MG_FD_204944 | JGI IMG/M metagenome (GOLD analysis project Ga0316208, IMG submission 204944) | Microbial mat bacterial communities from mineral coupon in-situ incubated in ocean water Damariscotta River, Maine, United States -... | ecosystem: Environmental > Aquatic > Marine > Coastal... | reverse complement strand
CTGGAAATCGACTTCGCGGAGTTCGGTCTTGATCTTCGCCGCGTGACCGTCGAGGTCGACGTCGATCTCGCTGATCGGGCTGTCGTTGAACTGGTCGAAGTCGATCACGATCGCCTGGCCAGCGGAAGCCAGCATTAGCGAGAGTCCCGTGACGAGCGCAGTCGCTCGTAGAACGTGCATCGCGCTCTTGAGGCTCTGCAGATTCATGAATGTGGGGGCGGCCACCATGGGGTCATCCTCGGTTTCTTACATCATCGGTGAAAACCCCTGCTCCGGGGCTTTTTAGACACGATCAATTTAGCGGAGACCACTTCCGTCTCCACGCTGAATAAGTGTCCGTGCAGCCAAAATAGGGTCGGAATTCGCGAACTTAGGTGCCTTTGCCGTCCATCTGCGCAGGACCTGCCTGCCCGCTTCGCCTGTCTGTGGGGATCGGCGTGCATCGCCGCGAGATGTCTGCCCAATTGGGGATCGCTTGCGCTTCCGATCCCTGGCCGGTTCACTTCCGCCGTTCATCCAAAGGGGGAAAGATGGCCGCCACAGGCACGCCTGAAATTCGCGCAGAACTCTCGCCGCGTGCCATCGGATTGGGGCTCTTGCTCGCCGCCGTTCTGGGGGCCGCGAATGTCTACCTGGGACTCAAGGTCGGCATGACCGTGTCCGCCTCGATCCCCGCCGCGGTCGTCGCCATGCTGATCCTGCGCCGCCTGATGCGCGGTGGAACGGTGCTCGAAGCCAACCAGGTGCAGACGGCCGCCTCGGCGGGAGAATCGCTTGCCGCAGGCATCCTCTTTACTGTGCCCGCCTTGCTCTTGATCGGGGTTTGGACGCGCTTTGAATTCTGGCCGACGACGCTGATTGCGATCGCGGGGGGCTGGCTCGGCGTCCTCTTCATGATTCCGATGCGCCGGGTCTTCATCGAAGACAGCCCTGAGTTGCCGTATCCCGAAGGTGTTGCCTGTGCGTCGGTGCTCGAGGCGGGGGGTGAAGACGGGGAGGGCGGGATGCACGTCCTTCAGGGGGGCCTCTTCGGCGCGCTGGTCAAGGCCGGCGTCAGCTTGTTGGGTCTCTTCAAGGGATCCCTCGAAGGCGCCCTCGCACTCGGGAGCCATAGAGCCCTCTTCTTGGGGGCCGACATCTCGCCCGCGCTTCTCGCGGTCGGCTATATCGTGCGGCTCGAAGTCGCGGTTCAGATTTTTCTGGGCGGAGCGCTCGGCTGGCTCGTGTTGATTCCGCTCGCGCCGGAGATGGTCGCCTCCTTCGCGGCCTCCTCCGCAGGGCTCGTCGAAGCGAGTTCCGGCGCCTACGAGGGGCCCGCGACGGAGCGGGCCTGGACGCTTTGGTCGCAAGGCATTCGTTATGTCGGCGTGGGAACCATGGCGGTCGGTGGCATCGCAGCGCTTTTTCGCGTTCGGTCGGGACTGGCACGCGCGCTCGGCGAACTGAAACGGGGTTGGGGCGGGGATTCCCCGGTCTCGGCGGACGGAGAGGCCGTCGATCTCGCGCCGCGCACGGTGCTCGTCCTGGCGTCCCTCGCGGCCCTGATCGTATTCGGTCTCTATTGGCACTTCACGGGCGATCCAGGGATCGCCTTGCTCGCCGGCGTGATCATGATCATCGCCTCGTTTTTCTTCGTGGGCGTCGCGAGCTACATCGTCGGCCTCGTCGGGAATAGCAACAGCCCGGTTTCAGGAATGACGATCACCGCTGTGCTCATGACCGGCGGCTTGCTCTGGCTCGCCGGCTATGACGGAATCCAAGGGATGGTCGCGACGTTAGGTGTGGCGGCGATCGTATGCTGCGCAGCGTGTACCGCCGGTGATGTGTGCAATGACCTGAAGACGGGCTCGATTGTCGGCGCGACGCCGCGGCATCAGCAGACGATGCAGCTGATCGGCGTCGTGGTGGCTGCGCTCGTGATGGCGCCGGTCCTGCAGTTGCTCGACAACGCGTACGGCATCGGGTCCCGAGAACTCGCCGCGCCCCAGGCGAGTCTCTTCGCGAGTCTTGCCCGCGGCTTCTTTGGCGATGAAGTTCTGCCCTGGGGCCTCGTGGCGATCGGTGCCGGGATCGGTGCCGTCGTGCTGGCGATCGATGAGCTACTCGCGCGTCGGGAAGGCGGCTTTCGCCTGCACCTGATGCCGATCGCGGTCGGTCTCTATCTCCCCTTTGGTCTCTCGGTACCCATCATGATCGGCGGATTGATCGAATGGTTCACGCGGAAACCGGGCGAGACGGACGCGAATCGGGGCTCGACCTCGGGCGTCCTCTTCGCATCAGGCGTCGTGGCCGGCGAAGCGCTGGTCGGCGTCGGCATCGCGCTGTTGATCGGCCTCGGCGTGACAGGCGGTTCGGCGGATTACGCCGCAGCGGGTTGGGTCACCTTCGCCGCCGCAATCGCCGGTGTCGCGATCTTTGTGCGGGTGGCGCGAGGTGGCAGCGCCTAACAGAGGAAGGGCCGTCCGCGAGGATGGCCTTCGCGGACTCTGGCTTGGACTAGAGGTCGCCGATCTTTCGTCGGAAGGCGAACTCCGTCGGGGCATCGATCAACACGTCGTACGCGCCGTCGAAACCCTCGCGACCCATGGGCAGGGAGAGGAGGAAGGAGGGGACGAAGAGCCCGGCGCCTACGATGACGCGGGCGGTTGCGAGCGGTCGAATGATCGTGACGTCCAGCGCGCTGAGGAGGCCGCGTACGGCCCGGGAGTCTTCGGCGTGAACCGGAGCGGGCGCCGCCAGGACGCAAGCCATCGCGATCACGGCGAGGAGGCTCGGAACGGAACGGGTCGTGTGCGGGACGCGCATGTGAAATCCTTTCGCGGAGACGCGGATGACGATGGCGAAATTCTAGCAGGAATTGCCGGCGAGTCGCGCCGCTCGAAGGGGTAGGTGACGGGCCGTTAGCCGAGTGAGAGAGCCGCCTACGCCGAGGATGTTTCAGCGGATGTCCCCGCGATCCAGGATTTCAGATCGTCGACGATCAAGTAGCCGACCGGAACCAGGAAGAGCGTCATCGTCGATGCGTAGAGGACGCCGTAGGAGAGGGCGATGGCCATCGGGATCAGCGGTGCCGCGGGAATCGCCGCCTCGAACATGAGCGGGACCAAGCCGAGAAAAGTTGTGCCCGTGGTGAGCGCGATGGGTCGGAAGCGCGAGATCGCGGCTTCCCGCACGCTCGTCGCAAGGTCGTGCCCGGCTTCGCGGCGCATGTTGATCGTATGGACCATCACAAGAGATGCGTTCACGACGACTCCGGCCAGGGCGACGATGCCGAGGATGGAGAAGAAGACGACGTCCCAGCCCATGAGTTTATGTCCGAGGAGAGCACCGACGGTTCCGAAGGGAATCACGCTCATGATGATCAGGGGTTGAGCGTAGGATTTGAGCGGGATCGCGAGGAGCACGTAGATCACGAGCAGCGCCATTCCGATGCCGGTGACGACGCCGGAGGTCGCAGAGGATTGCTCGCGCTGCTCGCCGCCGTATCGGAACTGGATGTCGGGGTTCGCGGCCACAAAGTCCAGGAACCACGCCTCGAATTGTTCGAGGATGATCGCCGGCGTCGTCGCGACCCGATCGACGTTGGCCGTCACCGTCACTACGCGCTCGCGATCAGTCCTCTGGATGCTGGCAAAGCCGCGTGTCAGTCGCGCTTCCGCCACGGCGGAGAACGGCACTTCGACTCCGTCCGAGGTGCGCAGCCGCATCTCTTCGAGGGAGCCTAACGACTGCCGCTCGTCGATGGGATAGCGGACCATGACCCGGACGTCGTCGCGACCGCGCTGCATCCGCTGGACTTCTTCGCCATAAAAGGCCTGGCGTACCTGGCGAGCCAGATCTGTTTGCGTGAGTCCGAGGGGCAGCGCGCTTTCGCGCACGGAAAGCTGGACCTCTTGTTTGCCGCCGCGGAACGAATCCGAGATGTCGGTCACGCCTGCCATGGTGGCGAGCTGGCGCTTGACCGCGTCCGCGGCGAGGGCGAGCTCGTGAATACTTTCCGCACCATAGAGCTCGATCTCGATCGCGTTGCCCGCCCCGAATGCATCAGAGCTAAAATCGACTTCGATCGCATCGGGGACCGCACCGGTCAGCTCGCGCCATCGGTCGAGCACTTCGTCCGTCGAAATGTCGCGGTCGAGGGAGGACGTCAACTCGATGCCGACTTCGGCGAGATGCGCCCCGCCGCGGCTCGCCCCGCCATCTTCGGGAACGGGGCGTCCGAGCTGCTCGCCGATCGAGGCGAAGGTGTGGACGACGACCGAGGGGCCAGGGATCTCTTCGTCGAGCTGCTTGATCAGCTCGTTCGCCGATGCTTGCAGCTGCGCCACGGCGATTTCGGTCCGCTCAAGCGGAATGCCTTGGGGCATCGTGAGCGTCGCGTACCCGATATCGCCCGCGACTTCCGGGAAGAACTGGTACCGGATGCGGCCCGTACCCACGAGGGTGGCCGTCAAGATCAGCACGCCGATGGCGACGGCGATCGTCGCATAACGCAGCTCGATTGCGCGATCGAGCGCCTGCGCGTAGTGCACGTGCCCGAGTCGTTCGAGGCCGTTCGTAAACGCGCCCTGGAATCTTCGCCATCGATCGCCCCCGCGCTTGAGCGCGCCACGCAGTCCGCTTTGTGGGGCCTCGGCATCCTCCGCCGGACGTTCACTCGAGATCTTTCGGTGGGCGAGATGGGCCGGGAGAATCAGCAGCGCTTCGATCAGCGAGAACGCGAGACAGACCACCGCTGTTTTGCCGACTGCGCCGAAAAAGCTGCCCATCCTTCCTGGCAACATCATGATCGGCGAGAACGCTGCGACACTCGTCAAGACGCCAAAGATCACCGGGACGAAGACGTCTTGCGTTCCCTTGATGGCGGCATCGATCTGCGAGAAACCCTCCGCTTCGCGGGAGTGCACGCTCTCACCGATGACGATCGCGTCATCGACGAGAATGCCTAACACGATGATGAAGGCGATGACCGTGAGGGTGCTTATCGTCAGATCGAAGGCCGGGAAAAAGAGAAGGGCTCCGGCGAAAGCGATTGGGACGCCGGCGGCAACCCACATTGCGAGGCGGAAGCGGAGGAAGAGGGCGAGGACGATGAAGACGAGAACGAGTCCCGAGCGTCCGTTTCGCACGAGGACGTCGAGACGCACAACCAGTTCGAGAGAATCGTCGTTGAAGATCGTGGTATCGACGCCGTCGGGGAGGGATTGGCGGAAGGGAATAACCCATTCCTTGACCGCAGCGGCGGCTTCGAGGGCGTCTTCTTCGCCGATGAGTTGAACCTTGATGACGACGCAGGGGTCGCCATTGAAACGGCCGCGAAGTTCAGTGTCTTCGAAGCCGTCGATGACTGTGGCGATTTCGCCGAGGCGAACGAGGGTGCCGTCGGGGCGCGTGAGGACGACGATGTTCTCGAAGTCGACGCTCTCGTAGGCCTGGCCCTTCGCGCGCAGCAGGATTTCCCCGCCGCCGGTCTTGACGGAGCCACCGGGAAGATCGAGTGAGAATTCGCGAACGGCTCGGGCGACGCGGTCGAGATCGATCCCGTGTCGGCGGAGCGTATCTTCGGAGACCTCGATCGAGACTTCATAGGGACGGTCGTAGTTGACGACGGCCTGTGACACGCCGGGCAGGCTGACGATTTCATCGCGCGCGCGCTGGCCGAGTTCTTTGAGTTCTCGTTCGGAGATCGGTCCCGAGATCGCAACCTTCAGGACGGGCCGCTTCACTTCGAGCTTCGAGACGCGCGGGCGCTCGCTCTCGGTCGGGAAGGTGTCGATCGCGTCGATCCGGTTCTCGATTTCGCTTGCGGCGGCGGTGACGTCCGCACCGATCGTGATCTCGGCGGTGACGATGCAGATGCCCTCCGCCGCGCGGGTGACGATGCGGTCGACGTCCGGTGTTCCTTCGATCGCTTCCTCGACGCGGATGCAGATCGATTCCTCGACCTCGGCTGGGGAGGCGCCGCGGTATTCGACGGTGACCTGCACGGCCTCGGGATCGATCGGAGGAAACTCTTCCTGGGTCAATTGAAGGAGCGTCGAAAAACCACCGACCAACATGACGAACATCATCAGGTTGGCCGCGACGGGATTTCGAACGAACCAGGCGATGGCGCTGCTCAAGATGCGCTCTCCGCGCCGCGTTCTGCGACGATCTCCGGGTCTTCGATCGTGCGAACCGTCATGCCTTCGACGACCACCTGGACAGGTGAGACGCAGATTCGATCACCCGCCTCGAGAGGGCCCTTGATCAAGACGTCATCCCGGTCGATCCGGACCACGTCGACGCGGCGCGTGGTGAGACGATCCGTTGCGTCGACGACGAGAATTTCGGACCCGTTGCGCATCGCATAACGCGGAACAACGATGATGTTGTCGACTTCCGGGCCTTGGATTTCAGCGTGGACGAAGAGCCCGACGGCGAGGGGAACCGCCGCGGTCTTGCCATCGCTTCGGTAGGGATCTTCGACGCGCGCAACGACGCTGACCATACGGCTGCGCTGATCGATCTCGCCTTCCGTTCGAACGATCCTCCCGCCCCACTCGGTCTTCTGCCCAGCGAAGGTCGCGCTCAGGCGAACGGCGGAGCGTCCCACGTCGATCGGCGTGCCGGCTTCGGGGACCCCTACGTCGAGAAAGGCGAGCTGTTCGTCGGGAATCGGGAGCCGAACCTCCACGTAGTCCGTGGCGTAGATGCGGGCGATCGTGGCGCCCCGGTTCACGAACTGGCCGATATCCACCTGTTCCTCCCGGATGCGACCGGAATAGGGCGCCCGGATCTCCGTTCGCGCGAGATCTCGCTCCGCTTGTTCGAGTGCGGCGCGGGCGTCGAGCAGGTTCGCCTCAGTCACGGTCGCGGCCCGGCGCGCATCCGCCAGCTGCGAGACGCTGGCCACGCCTCCATCGGAGAGGCCTTCCTGGCGTTCGAGTTCGGCGACGGAGAATTCCCGTTCGCTTCGGGCGCGCTGGACGTTGGCGCGCGCGCGATCTCGTGCGAGTTCGTAGTCGCGGGCCTCGAAGCGAATCAGTGGGTCGTTGGCCTCGAAGAATCCGCCGGGCGCAAAGTCCGGGGAGATCCAGAGGACGCGCCCCGAAATTTCGGCGACCAGATCGGCTTCGGTTCGGGGGACGATGGTGCCCTGACTACGGACGGTGTGTCGGAGCGTCTGCGTCTTCGCATCGATCACGCGCACCGTCGGAATCGCCCGCTCGGGATCTTTGCGCTCCGGTTCGGGCGCCGAAACGATGAGCAGGAACACCCCGATCAGGGTGGCGCCCAGAATCGCGATCGGAAGGAGGAATTTTTCTTTCATCGTTCTGTGTTCTCTCGGGTCCGGCGGGCAAGGGAAGCCCGGATGGATTTTCGAATGACGCTCACGAGCGAGTAGATCGTTTCCGCCGCTTCGGCGCCGGATCGTTTGTGCACAGCGGTGCGAAGCTTCTTGAGGCCCGGGGCGAGTTGGACGTTCGTGGCCGACTTACGCCGCGCATCGGGCAGCGCGAAATCCGAATAGCGGGTGCGCAGGCCGTGACGGAGAATCGCCAGGACCGGATTGCCGCTCGCTGTCACAAAGGCAGCCGAGAGTTCGGCGAAGAGTTCGCCGCGCCTTCGCTCGGAGGGGTTCGTCTCGATCATTTCATCGAGGATCGCGAGCAGGGCTTGCTGCTCCTCGTCGCTCGCGCGTTCGGTGCCGACCCGGGCGACGTGGGCGAGGAAGCCGTTCATCGCGTCGAGGGTCTGATCGACGAGTTCGGCATCCGGTGGGTCCTTGAGTGCGAGCCACGGCCCGAGCACTTCGAGACTCGCTTCCTCGATCGGGTTGACCCGGGCCCCGCCTGGGCGGACATCCGCGATTCCGAGTTGTTCGAGTCTCTTGACCGCAGCGCGGACGGTGCTTCGATGAACGCCGAAGCGCTCGGCGAGATCGCGCTCCGAGGGGAGCCGTTCGCCCCGTCGGTACTGTCCGCGCAGAATTTCATCCCGCAACTGTGCGGCGATCGAAGATTCCTGGGTCATTTCAGGCATGGGGGCTCGCTCACAGAGAGGTCGGCCACGGGTCGGCGTGCACGGGGCAGCGCCGGGCGACCGGTGGGCTCGGAGGGGGAAGGGCTGTGGGACGAGATCGGGGCCCGCGTCGCCATCGTGCGAGGCGCTCCATCAAGGCGGGCGCGCCAATCTGGTCGGACCAATTTGGCACGTCCAAGCGGGGACGTCCAGGGCTCAGCGAGCGGCCATGCCCGCCAGGATCTCTTCGCGGATCGCCGCCACGACTTCCCGTTCGGACTGCAGCGCAGAACTCGCCTTCGCTTTCGCGTCCGCCTCACCGAGGAAACCGAGTTGCCCCTCAAGCGTGATCAGTCTTCGATCGGCCTTCGTGAGAGTGCGAAGCGCATCCCGGAACCGCTTTTCGTCCCGCTCGGTCTGTGCCGCATGCAGCAGCAGTGAGGTGAGGCGGAGCTCGTTCGAAAGCCACTCGCCGGGATTGCGAAAACGTTCTGCCGGATCCTCGGTTCGAGCCGCGTTGGCCGCGAGCATCGCCTGACCGTGATGGGCAGCGGCGGCATCCGCGTCCCCGCGACATCGAGCCAGCCGCGCGAAACCCAGATGGCGGTCGCTTCGCACAGTCGCCGCGGGCGGCAGCCACGGATCCACGCGATCCGCCCAGGCGTTCCAGCGCTCGAAGACCGCGTCGCAAGCGGTTGGCTCGCCGGATTCGACGACGCCCTCCGCGAGACGGGAAAGGCCCGTCTCTACTTTCCGCGTTAGGCGGTCGGCTTGCGCGAAGGTCAAAGCAAGCAGAGCGGCCACCAGCGGCAGGGCGCTGAAGAAGCCCTGTCGGAGGCGTTCACCCAGGCTCCATCCCGCCCGCTCATCCGGTCGCTTGGGTTCCGCCGCCTCGATTCGGCGTTTCAGGTCATCGATGCAGTCGCCCTGATCGACCACGGAATCAAGGTCGGTCGCGTCGAGTCGGTCCTGGCAGGCCAGGATGAGGGGTTGGGGACCGAGTTGGGTTCGGGCGAGGTCGAGGGCGTCTCGGGCGGCGCTGACGCGAGCGCGTTCGAGATGGTGCTTGGCGAGGCGCGCATAGTGATTGGCGCGCGCTGCCCGGTCCGAATCACTATGGCCTAATAATGCGTCCAGGAGGAGGCGCATGTCGGTGCGAACACCGGGGGAAATTTCAAGGGCGAGGGTCGCGTGGGCGACCAGCAAGATCGTGTTGGCGAGGTCGAGACAGGCGAGAGGGGCTGGGCCCTCGAAGAGCGGCGCGCCGCCGGGGAAGGTTCCGCCCAACGCGCGGGCGACGAGCCAAAGGAGTTGGGTGGCGATCGGGGTGAGCGCGAGGACGATGCGACCGAGACGATGTCGCTGAGGAGACCCAGAACGGGCGACGGTGGCGCCGGCAATGGGGAGGGGGGCGAGTACGAGGTCGATGGGGCCGACGGCGCGTTCGAAGCGCTGCTTCCCGGCGCCCCATTGCAGCTCGAAGACCCGGAAGCCGACGAGGGGAGCGATCGCGGCACGGGCCGTCTCGCGGAGGAAGACGACGGCGAGCGCGGCGAGCGGGACGCCCAAAACCAGATTGCTTGTGATCGAGACCCACTCGGGCACGCGGTTCACCCTCCGTTCGAACCTCTTCTTGAATCGACGCCCAAGGACGGCTGCTTGAGGGCTGCTCAGGCGTCGGAGGCGCTGAATTGCGCGCCCCAGGGGCACAGTCCGGTATGCTGCGGCTCAGGGGGATCGTCATGAGTGAGGCAGAGCCGGAAACGGCGCTCGGGGACACGAACACGCTGACACGCAGGATCCTAATCGGTCTCGCCGCGGGGATTCTCGTCGGGGGTGTTCTGAACAGTGTCCTCGCCGAAACCGCCTTCTTCGACTTTTTGGTGGAAGGTGTGTTCCACGTTGGTGGGCAGGTCTTTCTCGCGAGCCTGAAGCTGCTGGTGGTTCCGCTCGTGCTCGTTTCGCTCGCCTGCGGAACCGCGGCCCTCGAAGACATCACGAAGCTGGGCCGAATCGGCGGAAAGACGCTTGGCCTCTACCTGATGACGACGGCGATCGCGATCAGCTTGGCGATCGTGGCTGCGATTGTGGTCGGTCCGGGCTTGGGGGCGGACGTCGTTGTCGAGGGGCTTGAGTTCTCGGCCGCTGCTGCGCCGAGCCTCTCGGACACTCTGATCAATATCTTTCCTTCGAACCCCTTCCAGGCGATGTCCGAAGGAAACATGCTCCAGGTCATCGTTTTTGCGATTCTGTTAGGCGTCGCCATGACACTCGCCGGTGAGGCGGGGCGAGATCTGCTGCGCGTTTTCGAGAGCGCAAATGCCGTGATCATGAAGCTCGTCTTCGTGCTCATGCAAATTGCGCCGTTCGGCATCTTCTGTTTGATCGCGAAGGTGATCGCGTTGCAGGGGTTGGATGAGCTTCAGCGGATGGGGGCGTATTTCGTGACTGTCCTCGCGGTGCTCTTCGTTCACGCGCTCGTGACCTACCCCGTGTTGCTGATCCTGCTGGCCCGTGTTTCGCCGATGCCCTTCTTCCGAAAGCTGAGGGCACCGATGAGTGTCGCGTTCGGAACCGCGAGCAGCGGTGCGACGATGCCCGTGACGCTACGGACCGTCGAAGAGCGGCTGGGTGTTCACGAATCGATTGGCTCGTTCACGGTTCCCCTCGGCGCGACGATCAACATGGACGGCACGGCGATCATGCAGGGCGTCGCGACCGTCTTCATTGCGCAGGTCTATGGCGTCGAGATCGGCCCGGCGGGCTATCTGACCGTCGTATTGACGGCGACCCTCGCTTCGATCGGAACCGCCGGGGTGCCGGGCGTCGGAACGATCATGCTCGCCATGGTTCTGGCGCAGATGAACCTCCCCGTCGAAGGCATCGGCCTGATCCTGGGCGTCGACCGGCTCCTCGACATGACGCGCACCGCCGTGAATATCACGGGGGATGCGGCGGTTTCCTGCATCGTCGCGCGCAGCGAAGGAAAGCTCGACCTCGCGACATTTCGAGCGCCCTGAGCGTTCGGCTCAATGGTGGGAGGCGACACTGAGCGGGCTTTGCCGGGCCGCCGTCGGTGCGCGATGATCCTGCGGCGCTCCCCCCGGCGATGATTCTGTCCGGGTGATCGGGCCGGATGTTCCGGCCCGTCAATGAATCCTGAATCCCACCATTTGAGGACCGAAACATGAAGCTCTATACCGGAATGGGCCCGAATCCCCGAGTCGTCACGATTGCTGTCGCCGAAATCGGCGCCGACGTCGAACTCGTCCAGGTCGATCTGATCTCAGGCGAGAATCGCCAGGAAGAACATCTCGCACGCAATCCCGCTGGTCAGCTCCCGACGCTTGAGACCGACGATGGATCGTTCATCGCGGAGATCACGGCGATCGCCGAATACCTCGACGAAAAGCAGGGCGGCACGCTCATCGGTTCGACCGCGGAAGAGCGCGCCGAAACGCGCATGTGGGCTCGGCGGATCGATCTGAACATCCTCGAGCCGCTCACCAATGGCTTCCGCTACGCCGAAGGCCTGGGACTCTTTGAGAGCCGCATCCACGTGATCCCGCAGGCAGCGGACGACTTCAAGCAGATCGCGCAGGAACAGCTCGCGAAGCTCGACGGTCTGATCGAAGGCCGCGAGTTCATTTGCGGCGATCGATTCACGCTCGCTGATATCTTGCTCTTCGCGTTTCTGGAGTTCGGTGCGGGCGTCGGACAGCCGCTCGATCCCAAGTGCAGCAACTTGCAGGCCTGGTACGAACGCGTCGCGGCCCGCCCTTCGATCGCTGCCTAACCTGCAGCACGCAGGAATCTGCGCGCTCAGCGCATTGGCTCGCGCGTCTCGAGAATGGCTTCGAGGCGCGCGAGTTTGCTTTCGGCGTTGAAGGTCTGGATGCGGCCTTCGCCCTCGAGCCAGGTAAGGAGCGCGTCGCGGATTCGCGGGAGGTCGGCTTCTTCACCAGCCGCCGCCTCGACCTCGATTTCGAAATCCTCCCGACCGCCGGGGTAGCGGGTCCGGTCGAGCTCGATCGTGATGGGGCAGGGGCCTTGCTCATTGATGAGATCGAGCCTCCCCGTGCGCCGCTCGTTCTGGAACTCGCCCGTCGAATGGAATCGCGGGCCCGCCGCTTCGAGGGTGTTCAGGAATTCGGCGACGGCGGCGGACCCCTTCGGATCTTCCGGGGCGGTCGCGCGCCAGGAGGCCACGGTCGAGGTGAGGTCGACCCCGGCGGTCAAAGCCGCCGCCAGCTCCGGCTCGGAGCTCGCGCGCTCGAGTTCGACCCGTCGGGTGATCGAGAGGTCGGTCGTCGAGGCGGAGGGGCCCTTTGCGGTCAGTCGGACGATGTCC
>Ga0316208_1003128_pt1 | contig 12355 bp, 12 predicted proteins | sample 3monopyrite_MG_FD_204944 | JGI IMG/M metagenome (GOLD analysis project Ga0316208, IMG submission 204944) | Microbial mat bacterial communities from mineral coupon in-situ incubated in ocean water Damariscotta River, Maine, United States -... | ecosystem: Environmental > Aquatic > Marine >... | reverse complement strand
ATGACGTAACGCGTTGACCAGACCAGTTCCAAAGAACCCGCCGAGCCCCAGTTTGAGGCAGTCTCGTCGAGTAGTTCCTTCGCAATTCTTCCAGACACCCATCGAGCAACCCTGTTCTAGAAACAGTTTTCGGCACACGGAATCGCTCCGTGTGAAAATCGAGTAACCAGTATCAGTTTCCGCAGGAATCATCGCAAGGCTGTTTGGTCAGTGTGGTGGTTCAACGCTCATACCAGACGCGGATGAACTGGTGCCACGTTGACGAAACGTCGCCTGAAGTTCTGATCGACGGATCGGTCGTGCCGTCTTCAGCTGGGTCCCAGACATTCGGCAGGACGACGGTCTCGATGTTTACGATTCTGGCCGACTGGCCATCGACAAACTTGTTGGCTGCCAGGACCGCAGCGTCGAATGTCTGGTACTCAGCCGACGAGAAGAATCCTGGGCCAGTCGTCTGCTTAGGAATGACGTCTTTGTAGTCGATCATCCAGAGAATCCTTCTGGCTTGAAGTGCTGAGCCCAATGTCTTGCATCGCGAGAACGGAATCGATTGTTCCGGTCAATGCTCGGCGACGTGACTAACAGTCACAACCCAATTAATCATTGCCAAATCGACTTTCGTCGCGCACGATGTTGTCTCACTCGCCCGGTTCTCGGGCACCGCGACTGCACTGACGAGACATCGAACCGTCGAGTCCCGACGTTTTACATCCAAGTCCAGCGTGGCTGGTCTGTCACAACCAAAGAGGTTCCATCACAACCAAATGGGTTCTACAGATTTACGCAAAATGAATCACGCACGGCTCTCGGATGTTTCTCTGAAAGACTCTCACCCTATTCAGGAAGGACGCAGAACGTGGCAGATTACAAGACGCAGGATATCCGTAACATTGCCCTTGTGGGACATGGGCATTCCGGGAAAACAACGCTCGCCGATCTTTTGCTTTTCAAGGCCGGTGTGAATTCCCGAGCTGGCTCCGTGGACGACGGCTCCAGCCTGCTCGATACAGACGACGAAGAGAAGGAACGCAAATCGTCCATCACGTCTTCTGTCTGCCACCTGACTCACAACGGCAAGAGGATCAACATCGTCGACACTCCAGGTTACCCGGATTTTCTCGGACAGGTCGCCGGCGCACTGGAAGCAGTCGAGACGGCGGCCATCATTGTTAATGCGTCGGCTGGAGTTGAGGTCAACACGCGACGCACGTTCGACATGGCCGCTGAGTTTGGACTCGGTCGCATCATTATTCTGAACCGGCTCGGGCAGGATAACATCGACTTCGATCGAGACCTCGCTGAACTGCAGGACGTCTTCGGCAGTCACTGCATCCCGATCAACATCCCGAACGAAGTCGGTCCGGGATTCAGTTCGGTTGTCAAAGTTCTAGAGCCAACTGGTCCCGGCGTCGTCGATCCATCGTCATTCACCGACGAGCTCCGCGACTGTATCGTCGAAGCGGATGACGAGCTGATGGAACGTTACATGGAAACTCTGGAGCTGACTCCGGACGAGTTCCGTGCAGGTATTCCCAAAGCTGTCGCAGCCGGAACGTTGATCCCGATCTTCTGCGTGAGTGGTAAGCGTGACATCGGCGTCACTGAACTGCTTGACGGAATGGCGGCGCTGTGTCCATCGCCGGACGATATTCAACGTCGGTCTGAAGACGGAACGGAAATCACGCCGGATCCTAATGGGCCACTGGTCGCGCAGGTTTTCAAGACACGGATCGACCCGTTTGTTGCCCGGATGAATTACGTGCGTGTCTTCTCAGGGACACTCAAACGCGACAGCTCGGTCAACGACGTCACGACCGGGAAGCCCGTTAAGATCGGGGCGCTGAACGAGCTGCAAGGCAATCAGTTGGCCGCGGTCCCGGAAGCGATTCCTGGAGACATCGTGGCGGCCGTCAAAGTCGACGGTCTGCACACATCTGACTCGCTCGGCGAACTGAAGATGAAGCCGATCAATTTTCCGAAACCCATGGTCGGCTGGGCTGTCGAACCGAAAACGAGCGCCGATCAGCAGAAGATTTCCGGAGCGTTGGCCAAGATCGTCGAGGAAGACCAGACGTTCTCAGTCAGTAGGGAAGAGCAGACGCATGAAATGGTCGTGCACGGCATGAGCGAACTGCATCTTCAGATCCTGATGGAGCGCGTGCAGAAACGCGACAAGGTCAGCATCGAGCATCACGCGCCGAAGATCCCCTACCGCGAGGCATGTACCGGAGAAGGCGAAGGGGCGTATCGTCACAAGAAACAGTCCGGCGGTTCCGGCCAGTTTGCCGAAGTCCACATGAAGGTTTATGCGCTGCCGAGGGACATCAACCCGGAAGAATATTTCACGAAGACACGCTTCGAGCATTTACGAGAGTACCACTACGACCCGGACCTCAACTTCGCATTTCTCGATTGTGTTTCTGGCGGTTCCGTTCCGAACCAGTTTATTCCGGCGGTGGAGAAAGGCGTTCGAGAGCGAATGGTCAAAGGGGTTCTGGCCGGTTTCCAGGTGCAGGATTGCGTTGCGGTTCTGCACTTCGGAAAAGACCACCCGGTCGACAGCAACGAAACGGCCTTCAAGATGGCCGCAAGTATTTGCTTCCGCGACGTCTTTCTGAAATCTCGACCAGTACTGCTGGAACCGCTGGTTCATATTGAGATTACGATTCCCGCTGAATATCTCGGAGACATCACCTCAGACCTGACAACTCGCCGAGGACGCATGGAGGGAATGGATGCGGCCTCAGGCGGCTACACCGTCGTCAAAGGGTTTGCTCCGTTGGTCGAACTCCAGGATTATGCCCGCCAGCTCTCGAGCATCACCGGCGGTCAGGGTTCGTACACGATTGAATCAGGCCACTACGAGGTCATACCGGCGAACGAGCAACACAAGGTCCTCTCCAATACTGAGCAGGTTGAGGAGTTAGTCCACTAGCAATTGGGTCTTGAAGTTGCAGGCTCAGTACAAACCTTGTTTGAGCCCTGTTACCTTCGGAATTCAAATTATGGAATTGAAATTAGATGAATCGTTCACTCAGCCCGGCCTGCAGTCAGGTCGGGCTGTCTTTCTTCCCGGACAAACTGCGGCGAAGCTGAAGGGCAAGTAATGCGAATCACTGCTGTTTCCATGTGGCTGGTCGAAGTCCCTCAGACGGAACCGCTGGCTCCCTACCGATCTCACATTCGGACAAGTTCGACGACGACGAAAGCGATCACGAAAATCGACACTGACGAAGGTCTGTACGGTTGGGGCGAGTGCAATCTCAACTTTCTACCGGGTCTGGATCTGGACCGGATGAGAAAGGAAGCCTCCGAATGGGCAGTCGGTCGCGACCCGCTGAACATCGCGGCGTTCCATCTTGAGTGCCCGTTTGAATCTCGACTGAAGGCGGGGCTGGAACTCGCGCTATGGGACATCGCGGGCAAGGCGGCCAACATGCCGGTCGCTCAGCTGCTCGGCGGCGTGATTCGCGAAGAGATTGAACTCGCTGCCTGCATGGGAATTCAAAGTTACGAACGTGCTGGCGAGCTGGCATCCATGTACGTCGAGCAGGGTTTTACCACACTGAAGACGAAAGCCGGTTCCGACGCGCAGGAAGACCTGGACATGGTCCGCGGCGTCCGCGACGCCGTCGGCGATAAACTCAAACTGCGGATCGACCCCAACCGAGCTTACTCGCCGCAACAGGCCGCTGAACTCGCGAAGCAACTGGAAGACTACGACCTCGAGTATTTCGAGCAGCCAATTCCGGCCGAACCACTGTCGGATGCAAAGTGGCTGCGAGACCAGACGTCCGTCCCCATCGCGTTGAACGAAAGCGTCGTCGGCCCGGACACGGTCTCTGCGATCTTTCTGGCCAATGCGGCGTCGCACATTCTTCCGGACACTCACATCGCGGGTGGAATACTTCCCTGTGTGAAAATCGGCCATCTCTGCGAAGCTGCGAATATCCCCTGCATCATGCACTGCGGACACGATCTCGGACCCAAGACGGCGGCCATGCTGCACATCGCGGCGGCCTGCCCGTCATATTCGCTCGCCAATGACTGCACGTATTACGGACTCGTCGACGACATTCTGACAGAACCATTCTCGATTCAGAATGGCCGGATGAATGTTCCAACCACGCCCGGACTGGGCATCGAAGGCGACATCGAGAAACTCGAGCATTACTCGATCGGATAGCCTCGCAGTGAACGTTTGAGGGACAATGGCCTTGAGAATGCCAGACAACTAGAGTCTCGGTTTCTCCACTCGCGACTCTCGAACCATGACGAGCAACACCGGTGCGAATAGCTGAACTCATCGCCTACCACGTTCAGATTCCGTTGAAGACGAAGATTCAGCACGCGTCGCACACTCGCCGCATGACGGACTCGGTCGTTGTACGGTGCGCCTTGAGCGACGGCACGCAGGGTTGGGGCGAAGGACTTCCGCGTGAATACGTGACCGGGGAGACGATCGAATCCGCTTTCAAACTGCTTCGCGCGAGTCCGCTTGCCGAGCAACTCGGTGCTGAGATTACTGACACTGAATCCGCGATGGCTTTGTGTGAGGAATTCAGTCTGACTCGTCCGCAGGCTGACCCGCGGAACTGCTTCGGAAATTCGGTCCGTTGCGCCGTTGAACTGAGCATCCTTGACGCCGTGTGCCGTGCGGACGGTATCCCACTTTCGGAGATTACGGCCAGGTACGGACCGGCGGTCGGCATTCGGAGTAAGCAGGACAAGGTTCAGTACAGCGCGGTTATCACGTCGAGTTCGCCGATCAAACAGCGGATCAAATCGTTCCTCATCCGACTTCACGGTTTTCATCAGACGAAAGTCAAAGTCGGAGTAGCAGGTGTCGACGACGAAGTTTCGTTGCGACGGATTCGAGGTTTGGTCGGCGACGGAATGGATCTTCGGATTGACTCCAACGAAGCGTGGACCTGTCAAAACCTGGAAGCGAAGTTCGAGCCGCTGGCGAAGTTCGGCATCACGTCCATCGAGCAGCCGGTTCATCACAATGAGGTCGCCGGCCTGGCGTCGCTCCGTCCGAAACTATCGGCACCAATCATGCTCGACGAGTCGTTGTGCAGCGTCGAAGACGGTCGTCGAGCCATTGAGGACGGAACCTGCGACCTGTTTAACATCCGAATTTCAAAGTGCGGCGGTTTTCTAAATTCGCTGAAGATCGCCGCGACGGCCCATCAGGCGGGACTTGGATATCAACTTGGTTGTCAGGTCGGCGAGACCGGCATTCTCAGCGCCGCCGGCCGCCACTTTGCGACGAGCGTTGGCGATATTCGATATCTCGAAGGCAGCTATGATTCGTTCCTCGTCAAGGAACGGCTCACTCACGAGAACCTGACGTGGGGACGTCGAGGCATTGCTCCGGCGCTGACCGAGCCAGGACTGGGAGTGTCGATCGACGAGGATGCACTTAAGCGAGTGACCATTGCCGAAGAGCGTTTTACGATCTGATCGACGCTAAGGATCGGTCCCGAAATAACTTCCCGGTTTCCGTTGCCTTGTTTGACCCGAAGCCGCAGGCGATGGTGTTTTGAATGCGTGCCAGCGTCTGAAACGCGGGCGCCTTCGGCTTCCGGTCAAACAAGGAACTTATTTCGGGACAATCCCTAACTCTACGAGGCTGTGAATTTTCCGTAGGGTGTGACCAGCGGAGCAAATCAAACGGCTGGTGTGCCTGCGCGGGCAACTATTGGAGTAAGTTGCCGTCGAGATTGCTCGCAGATCTCCGCGCCGGCACACCGCGATTAACGTTCAGCCCGCTGGTCACACCCTACAAACTGAACTGTAGGCTGGAACAAGCTCCGCGCAGTTCCGGCAGAGAAAGCAAATTGATGCCGGAACTGCGCAGAGCTTGTTCCAGCCTACAAAAGAATCAGCCTACTTGACTTCGGGGACGACGGGCGGGGTTGGGTTAAACCCGAGGACGGCGTATTCGAAGCGGGAGCGGCCGCTTTGGTCGGTTCGCATTCGCTCGGCAACGACCGGGAGACCATCGACGGCGGCTTCGTAGACCGACGCTTTTACGTCGCCGTACGACAGCAGGATGATGACCAGGCTCTTGGGTTGTGGCAGGGTTTTGTACCGCTCGTAAAGTTCGGTCGCGAACTCGTCGGCCGTTGCAGCTCGGAATGTGTGAGACTGGCCGCTGCCTGAAAATACCGTCTTGCCAGTGTCGTTGATGTAAATTTCCCAGATGTCGCACCGTTTGCGCATCTCTTCAAACGTAAGCAGATGGCGGACAGACTCGCCGGGATTCTGTTTGGCGAATGACTTGAACTCTTCACGAAGTCGAGTCACCTGTTCGGGAGTCAGTCGAACGTTTTCCGGCGTGCGAGTGCGGATCAACTCGTTGATTGTCTCGTCGGGAAGGTCGAACAGGTCGGCGACCAGGTTGGCGACTGTATCGCGTTGCTCGTGGGCTCGCTTCAGAGATTCTTCGAGCGATTTTCGTTCTCGTTCCAGGCCCGAAGTCGAGTCTTTCAGTTCCTGCAACGACTTTCGAAGAAAATTGCGATCGGCTTCCGCTTCGTTTTTCTCGGCGAGAATCTTTGCGAGCTGGTCCTGGATTCCGGCCAGTTCTTCCTGGGCGGCAGACATTTGAGTCGTTGTCGACTGTTCCCGCTCGGTTGTCGTGTCACGCACATCCATAAACTGTGCGAAGATTACGATCAACAGGAGATCGAGCAACGGCGTCAGCTGGAATGTCAGGCGACGAGACGTCACGACGGGCTCCCGGCTGTAGCGTTGCCTGTTCCGATGGCGAGTTCGCGTTTGGCATGCGCGACGGTTTTTCGAACGTTGCTGCGGTTTTCGGCGAGCCGTTGGAATCGCGGTTCCAACGCACTGTTCAGAAACATCAGCAGCACGGCGGCAGTCAGGCCGGCAAAGGTTGACCAGATGGCGTCGCCAAATCGGCTGACGATGACCCCGACCGATGCCGACGCGCTGGCTCCATCTCCGGTTTGCAGGGCGGCTCCGATGGCGAGGATCGTTCCCAGTACGCCGAGCAAAGGATAGGCCTCGATCATGGTTCGGCAGATGTTGTAGCTCGTTTCGAAAAACATCGAGCTGAGGTACCGCCGCTTCTCATCCAGGATTGCCATCCGATGATAAAGCAGGTGTCTGTCCTGAGAGTTGTTGCTGGCTTCCAGAGTTTCCTTAACGTCGGCGAGGAACGCGTCGACCTGTTCGGAAAGGTGAGCGCTGCCGTCCATGAGGCTGCGTTGGCGAATTCCGCGAGTGAACTCGTCGAGTGAAGAAGCGATCGCGCGAAGGTCTCGCCGCCACCAGATCCACAGGACGAAGAACGCGAAGAGGTGCATCGCGAACAGGCCGACAATCAGCAGCGTCGACAGTCCCGAAAGACTATCGAGCAAGCCGGTGATGGCGATCGAGTCGGTGGTTAATTCCAGGGCAAACATGGATGAATTCCAGACGGAGTTCGCTGGCGCTGCTAATGGCAGAATTATTTCAAACCGAACACGGAGTCTCGACGGAAGCTGGCCGCGAAGCTCGAACGAATCCGGTTACAACAGTTGCGCCGATCTGACATAGCGCCTGCGCAGCACGATGTCACGACCGGCAAAGATACCATATCGCGGGGCGAGGAATCCGGATCACGAGCCCAGCGACGGCGCGCGCCTCAAATCCACATCCGAATATGCAAACGGCATCACCTGTCATGCCGGAAAGGCCGTTGAAGTATCTCGTGAGTGACCATCGCAGTGGTCTGAAAACTCGCTGAATTGTGTGCCACTGGCTCTGCCAGTGCCGTTTACAATTGGCGTTTGCAGGAGAATCCGCACTGGCAGAGCCAGTGGCACACGAGGAGTTGATGAGTCTGTCGTTATGAACAGACGCTTAACCCGCAGGTTCCAGTTGCGAAATTGGCACGTAGTACTTCGCGTAGCGTTTTCCGTCGGAGTAAAGCGGGCTGTTGTTATCTTCGACCAGGACAGTTGCTCGCTTGGTGATTCGGTTGACGAAGCCTTCGTAGCTAGTGTTGTCAACGCGGAAGCGGACCTTGTCACCAGTTCGGATTCCGAATTTCTCGCTGGCTCGTTCGCCCGGAGTGATCAACTGGTGCGTCGCTTCAGTGTGCGTGAAGAATTGAAACGCCAGCGACTGAAACCGCTGGCGCGAACAACTCGAATCGTCCCAGATCAGCATCTCGGTCAGGTGGATCAGTTCGTGCTCGAAGATTCGCTGTAAGCACTCGATGCGGTCTCGGCATTCGACACCCGTTACGTTGACCGGGCGATCGATGTCGTGAAACGTCGAAAACAACAGCGTTGATGAGATCGCGATTTCGTACGACGATCGAGGCCCGGGGCCGGGAGGCATTCGATACTTGGTCGTCGTGCCGCCGACTTTGGTCATCCGTTTTGAGATACGAAATGAAATCGGTGCTGCGGATTGCTGAATCGTCTCGTAGAGGAGTCCGTCGAAAAACGTCGCGTCATATTTCTCGAAGAGAATCTCCAGATCCTGGCTGCGAATCGCCCGAAAATTGCCTTCCCTGATCGTCTCGGATTCGGCGAGCAGGTCGGAGTAAATCCTGCCTACGTCCATTCTGATTTCGGGCAGCCGTCGCTTCGACTTGTAAATGTGATCAAGCAGTTGCACTTACGCGGGACTCCATTCGCCATGTCGAGTTGCCGAAGTCGGTTGCTCTTGGTTCCGCCTTCGAGTCAGAATCTGAAAATACGATCGTCGTCAGCTGGTCCGTTTGGTCTGGAGCACTTTCAGAATCGGTCTTCAGTGTCCTGCAGGAGGGCCACCAAGGAAACTAAGGCCTTTCAGCGTTCCAGCTCCTGCACAGAAACCATGAAAATGGTCTATTAACCGATGGAAAGTTGCCGTAAAGGTTAAACGCGTTGCCGGCTCACAAAGCCGTGATAAAATCTGAGTTCAAGCCACTCCACAACTTCACTGCGTGAGGATGTTTTGATGATCAAATCAGTTGCGATGTTCAGTCTACTGCTTGTTTTTTCCGGGTGCGCTGACAGTCAGCAGAATGTGAACAACTCTGCCCCGTCTGAGCAAGATCAGGTTGCCCTGACGGAACCGGTCCCGGCGCCGGTTGCTTCCGACGAGGGAACTCCGGGCGAAGGTGATTCCGTTGAACCCGAAGAGGTCCGGGAGCCGTGGAAGCCTAAAACTGAAGCCGAGTGGAAAGAGATTCTGACGGAAGAGCAGTATTACGTCACCCGAGAAAAAGGGACCGAGCGTCCATTCACAAACGCATACTGGGATAACAAGAAAGACGGCTTGTACCGCTGTCGATGCTGCGACGAGCCTCTGTTCGCGTCGGCAACCAAGTACAAGTCCGGTACAGGTTGGCCAAGCTTCTTCAAACCCGTCAGTGACAAGGCTGTTCAGGAAGAAGAAGACCGAACATTCTTCAGTGTCCGCACGGAAGTTCTCTGCAAGCGGTGCGATGCTCATTTGGGCCACGTTTTTGACGACGGCCCTCAGCCAACGGGGCTGCGGTACTGCATGAATTCGGCCTCGTTGCGGTTTGAAGAGAAGGCGGCGGTCAAACAAGTCCCCGAAACACAGGCCGCCGATTCTGCGTCCGAATAGTGACGTTCTGCCAGTTCGAAGAAGCGGCCAGGCAAGCTGTTGAGAATGTTTGTTCTTGACGGTTCAAGCGTCGGCACCGCAGACTGGACCGTCTTGTCAACCCCTGTCGCGACCATCAGCCCAGGCATCTCAAATTCAAGGTTTCTTCAATGTCCACTTCTGTCGAAACCGAGTCCGGTAAAATCGGGACGGAAGCACTGTCGGGCTCAGATGAGCGGAAGACGGCTGCGAATCTGCTCGCAATCTCCGACGATGGACAACGCTACGAATTGGTTGAAGGAGAGGTGCGGGCCATGTCACCGGCAGGAAACAAGCACGGAAAGATTGCGATGTCGCTCGGTTTTCGCCTGGCAGCTTTCGTTCAGGAACACCGGCTTGGAGTCGTCTATGCGGCGGAAACTGGCTTTCTGATTCACCAGGATCCTGACACCGTCCGCGCGCCGGATGTTGCTTTTGTGACTCAAGCCCGGATCGACGACGTCGGCCCCGTCGATGGTTTCTGGCCGGGAGCACCGGATATCGTCGCTGAAGTTGTTTCACCCAACGACCGATTTTCAGATACAGAACAGAAGGCTTTGGGTTGGCTGCACGCTGGTTCGAAGATCGTCTGGGTTGTTGACCCGGCCCAGTCGCACGTGACCGAATACTGCAGCCCGACAGACATTCGCGTTCTGGGTTCCGACGAGCTTCTGAACGCACCGCAGCTCCTGCCCGGCTGGGAAGTGACGATTGCTGAGCTGTTTGCTTGAGCCGGTCAGTTCACGTCGATCCACGTCGTTGCGACTTTGCGTGAGAAAATTCACGCCGGTTCCGATGCAACGCCGTCCCCGATCCGCTCACACCGTCGCGATGTCGCTGCTATGATTCCGCCCTGACCTCTCAGGATGGAGCATCAACATGAGCGACACGGATCTGCTGCAGACACCTTTTCACAACTGGCATGCAGCCAACGGTGGCCGGATGGTCGAGTTCGGCGGCTGGCACATGCCGGTTCAGTATTCGACGATTGTGGAAGAGCACAACGTTGTTCGGAATTCGGTCGGGCTGTTCGATATTTCGCACATGGGGCGGCTTCGATTTTCCGGTGACGACGACTGTTCGTTTCTCGATTACCTGCTGACGAACGACGTTTCGAAGCTAAAAGTCGGACAGGTGCGATACTCGCTGGTGTGTAACGAAAACGGAGGAGTGCTGGATGATGTGCTCGTCTACCGGTTGCCCGATTGCTACATGCTGGTGGTCAATGCGTCGAACAGGACGAAGATCGTCGACTGGATCGGCCAGCACATTTCGAAGTTCGCCGTCGACTTTCAAGATCAGACACTCTCGCACGCGATGATCGCCGTGCAGGGACCGAAGGCTGTCGAAATTCTGGCGGCTCTCGGCGCGGACACAGCGGCGGAGCACCGTTACTACTCGGCATCGCCAATGACGGTTGCGGGGATGGACGCTCTGGTCAGCCGAACGGGGTACACCGGCGAAGACGGATTCGAATTGATCGTGCCGTCTGACGCGGGCATGGGACTGTGGAACCAGCTCCTCGAAGCCGGACAGCCTTTCAACGTGCAGGCGTGCGGGCTGGGATGTCGCGACACGCTTCGCTTAGAAGCCGCCATGCCGCTCTATGGTCACGAGCTGAACGAGAATATTGACCCTTTGACCGCTGGTTTGAACTTTGCAGTCAAACTCAAAGCCGCAGACTTCATTGGTCGCGATGCTCTGGTAAAAGTTGTTGAGTCACCAACAGACAAAGTCCGAGTTGGTCTGGAACTCGAAGGAAAACGCATCGCTCGTGAAGGTGCCGAAGTATTTTCGAACGACCGGCGTGTGGGAGAGGTTACTTCGGGAACATTTTCTCCGACTCTTCAGAAAGCCATCGCGATGGGGTATGTCGGGACGGCTGAATCAGCGACTGGGACGGAAGTCGATATCGATATCCGCGGAAAACGGCATGCTGCCCAGGTTGTCGACCTGCCTTTTTACAGGCGGGCCAGGTAGAAAGTTGTCGAATCGGGAAGTTTCCGGTCAGATTTGCCGGGTCGCCTCCCGATGATCCGTCACTCGAAACACTGGAGAAGTTCAGCCGAGTTGTGCCGAAAGACTGGCTTGAGGACGAGCCAGAATGGACCGGTCAGATAACAATGCCGGTTGTCAAAATCGCGTGGTGTGTTTCTTAGTACCTGTCCATGAACAAAATCATGAATTCTGCGGTCGCCAACATGCTCGGAGCAGGTTCACGTTCGATCGACCCAGGGCAACCTTTTGTGACTGCTGCGACTTTTTGCGGCAGATTCTGATTGGCCGCAAGATAGCGCAGACGCGGCAAAATTACGGATTTGATTTGGGATGGGTACTTAGTCCCGGGGCTAAGGAACGTGTCGAGAATAACTTCCCTTTTTCTGTGGCACGCGACTCCGTCGCGTCAGCCTCGTCTGGGCTGACGACACGGAGAGGCTGTGAGTTTTTAGCAGGCTGGAACGAGCGCAGCGCTGTTCCGGCAGAGGACATGTCAATAACCATTCGAATTGCCGGAACTGCGCAGCGCTTGCTCCAGCCTACCGCCGGTGAATCGAAAAACTCACACACACGGAGAGGCTGTGAGTTTTTAGCAGGCTGGAACGAGCGCAGCGCTGTTCCGGCAGAGGACAGGTCAATAACCATTCGAATTGCCAGAACTGCGCAGCGATTGTTCCAGCCTACCGCCGGTGAATCGAAAAACTCACACAGACGGAGAGGCTGTGAGTTTTAGTAGGCT
>Ga0316208_1003127_pt1 | contig 12356 bp, 9 predicted proteins | sample 3monopyrite_MG_FD_204944 | JGI IMG/M metagenome (GOLD analysis project Ga0316208, IMG submission 204944) | Microbial mat bacterial communities from mineral coupon in-situ incubated in ocean water Damariscotta River, Maine, United States -... | ecosystem: Environmental > Aquatic > Marine > Coastal... | reverse complement strand
GGTTGCTTTGTTGTCGTAACATATTCCAGTCAATCCGGTTATCTCATTTTAAGTTGAGTTTAATAGTATAAACTCGACCTGTTTTCGTCAGGCACAGCCTGACCTACGACTTTATCAGCAAGTCCTATTTATGCGCTGTTAGAAGTTCGCGGTTTTCTGTCATTCTGGTTGATAACCCGCCGGCATATCCGGTTGCTGCCAGCCGCTCATGCCGCCATCGATTAACAGCATGTGACCATGGACATGACGGGCGGCATCACTGACAAGATAAACGGCTCCTTCCGCACAAACTTCGGGACCAGGTACTTGACCGTTCGGCGTATGCAGTTCCATCCATTTTTTGAAGCGCGGGTCATCTTCAATGATGGATGTCAACGGCGTGCTGACCAGTCCGGGAGCCAAGCCGTTGACGCGAATGTTGTGCGGCGCGAGAGAAACGCAAAACGATTTCACCATCATTTCGACCGCCCCTTTAGAAGCGTCGTAACAGGTGTGGACCGGTTCTGCGAGACGACCGTTGATCGAGCCAATGAGAATCACTCGCCCGTTCATGTTATTCTTCACCCAGTCTTTGGCGAAACGCTGCGTTAGAAAATAAGGGGAAGCAACATTGAGCCGCATCGTCGTGTGATACGTTTCCAGATCCATTTCCAGAAATGGCTTGTCGATATAAGTTCCCGCATTGTTCACAAGAATATCGATCCCAGGCAGCGCGGCAATCACTTTTTCGTAAACGTCATCAACAACCGTTTCTGTCGGTCCCGAAAGATCACCCGTAATAAATTCTGCCTGGACGCCAGCAGCACGGCAATTGGCAAGGACCAATTCCGATTCCTCTCCCGCTTTGCGACCATGAATAACCACGTCTGCCCCGGCAGCAGCAAATGCTTCCACAATCGCCCGTCCAACGCCTTTTGTCGAGCCGGTGACCAATGCCCGATGTCCAGTTAATTTAATCATTCATCTTTCCGTTATGTGAAATTCGATATTTTCAGGCAATCCGCTTACTTATTTTTCTTTGACTTTCGTTTTTTCTTTTTCACCGGCAGTTGGTAGGTTGGATCGAGATAGCTCATGCGGCGTTGAACATCCCCGAAGTCGATAATTCCTGGTGCCAGTTCTTTGTGTGAGACTTCGATTTGATAACCCGGGGCATGGTCTCGCAGCAGGACGATTGTATTCAGGATCAAAACCGCTTCAACAGGGTCGTCCGTTTTCTTAAGAACATCCAACAGCACCGCGGTCGGGTCAGCCGCTTCGATTAAACCAAGGAATTCCGCAGCTCTGGTTCGCACGAGCAAATTGCTATCATCAGCAGCAAGCTGTTTCGCTTTTTCGATGATCGGATTCGCCTGCTCTGCAAAACAACTGCAAACAATTAATCCCCAATAGCGTTGCCAGTCGTTTGTCGAATTCAAAGCTTTTTCGATCTCAGGTTTTGCGTTACAGAATGGTAATAAACTGAAACTGGCAATTTCATTCAAACGAGCAATTTCCTTTTTGTGCGACCGCCCAAACGCAACCGGATTATCAAACGCTTTTTTGATGAGATAATTTTCCGGATAAAAACTTAAATCGGGAAGGCCATCGACCGTTTGGGTCATCAGTTCCCTCAATTGAGTAAGCGTTTCAGCATGTTGGGGGTCACTAGCCAGGTTTTTAATTTCGTGTGGATCGTTTTTAATATCGTACAACGCTTCACAGTCGCGTCTTTCAAAGAACTCACGCTGAGCGGCGTTCAATTTTCCTTCACGGTATAACTGACGCCACTCCTGAAAAGCGAGCATGCGGTAGCGGTAATTATTTTGCAGGCCATCGACATTGAACGGTTGATAGTTTCTCACATATTCGAACCGCCCTTTTCTGATCGTGCGAACCAGATCGTATTTTTCATCGAAACGATCTGCGTACCCAAAAGAAAAATCCCGCTGATTCAATTCTGCTAAGCTAATGTTTTCCCCCAGAAACGGCTTCCCATCGACTTCAGTCGGGACATCAATTCCAGCCAGATTGAGTGCGGTTGGGCCGAAATCGATAAAGTTGACGAAGCCAGGAATTCGTGAACCGATGACAGCCGGGGCGAGGTGTTTATAATTTTCCGGCACTCGCACCACCAACGGCACATGTAAACCACTTTCATAAGCATACCCCTTGCCCCGAGGGAGTACCCCGCCATGATCGCCGAAGTAGAAAACAAAAGTATCTTCCAGTAAACCTTCTTCGCGAAGCTGCTCGACAATTTTTCCGATTTGGACATCGATCTTGCGAATGTTGTCGCGATAGCGGGCGTTTGTGTAACGAAACGTAGGGGTGTTGGGATGGTACGGAGCAACAAAAACTGTTTCAGGATCGGTCACGGTCGTATCGTTTTTCATCGACTCAGCAGAAAAGTGCAGCGAGCTTTCGTGTGTTGTTGTGAAACTTTGCTGATAAAAAAAAGGTTGTCCCGGCTTTCGGGAATGCCAGGATGCTTTGCGCGAAGTTTCATCCCAAATCGGTCTTCCCTGTATTGCGTTGTAATCGGTTTTCACATTATTCGTCGTGTGATAGCCGGCTCGTCTTAAATAGACCGGAAACATTTCCAGCCCTTGCGGAAGTGGTACTATTTTGTATTTGCGATGATATTGCGTCCCGATACGCGGGGCATAACATCCGGTAATCAGCGTTGAGCGAGCCACCGAACAGACCGGGCTGTTGGAAAAAGCATTATCAAATATCAAACCATGCTCAGCCATTTTTGTAATCGCAGGAGTTTCTGCACCATGTTTATCGAACAGTTTCAGGTAATGCGTTGAATTATCTTCAGAAATCAACCAGACAATATTAGGCTGCTTCGCTGCATGGGCGGAAGTCGATACAAAGCAGAAAAAAAGAAGGCAGGTTACCAGGAATATTTTTTTCATCGTGTTTTATTCTATTGAAAATCTAATCGGTATTTTTATGGCAAGAAAGATACGATTCGTTAAAGCCAATTTTCTTTGTCAGTTTCACTGAATTATTGATATCAATGACTAAAAGGGACCGTTGCTGATCAGTAAGAATTTCAGCAATCTGGTCATCATTCAATTTTGATACTTTTCTCAGAGCCAATACATAATTCACCGTCTCAATACCTTTAGTAGAGAATATCGCCCGATGAATTGGTAGTGATAGATCATCATAATTTTGTTTCGTTGTATTTTTCATTTCCCTGAGCTGTTGGTTGGTAATTCTATACTTCTCCACAAACAGTTTTCTGCTTAACGCCAGTAACCCTTCTCTGTGCAGCAATAACGCCCGTAATGTTGATCGCTCGGCCTCATTGAGTATCGCAAAGGCAAGGAGGGTAACTTTGCTGTCCTCGCCGGGGCCACTGGAATCTATTCGCCTGTTTTTAGATAATTTGTCAGATCTCCTTAGATTTCCCAGCGTCTCTTTTTTCAGGGAGCTTTGGATCTCTTTGCTCAGTGGGATGATTTTGTTATCAACGAATAAAAAGTGATCGCCGAGCCATTTGTTGGTTGGTTCATAAAAACCTGTCAGCGCCAATCCTCTATCATGAAGAAGCCCCAGATTGATGAAGGTGTCAATTACTCTATCAGCCTGATCTTCTGACTTGTGGGAAATATCATCAGCAGGCAGGCACGTGCAGAATAAAAACAGTGTGGCAGGCACAACACAGTATTTGTTTATCATCAAGCAGAACTCCCCTATTTTGTGTCGTTGCCTTTTACGTCATTGCTCATCTCTACAGGGGATCAATTGTCTCATTTTACTGTAACAGTTACTGGTGCATGTTTTGGTATCATTCCAAACTCGACTGCACCAGCTTTCTGTTTTTTGGGGAACAGGGGCCATAGGAAGAGCCACTTTCAAAATTGTGCCAGGATGGTAGATATTGGCTTGCAGGATACCTTCAAGCAGACTGGCTGGCGAAACACGAGGTGGTTTGTTGGCTCGCAACAGGTCGATAGCGATCAAGGCATCGGTGACGTATTCCGAACAATGGATTCCTTTGGCTCTGTTTCCGGTCAGATGTTGTTTAACGGAGTAATGTCTGCCAAGTTGTTCATCGAGCGAGTTTCTCAATTGTTCAGACTGGTTGGGGTTCAAGTCGTTGCAAGGATGAAGGAAAGAAATGGCATCCGGGGAAGATTCCTCAAGGTAGTCGCTCAGACTACTTTTTCGCACGCCATGTTTGCGGGCGCTATCGTAAACAATCCAGCCCGGTCCTTTTCGTTCGGGGACCACGATCGCGACATGCGTGAAGGGAGACCGCGTGTAAAGCTTCACACTCAGGCATTTGCCGCGATGAAAGATTAAACTGCCGGGCTTCAACTCACTTTCAACAGTTTTCATTGCCTGATGATGAGGTTGCGTGAGGATAGTTTCTGCAAAAATATCTGAACCGCATAATCCGTTAAGTAGAAAGCTAAACGCAACAATAACCGCAAATAATCGATGAAGCATTGTGATCCCTCCTGCCTTCACGACGTTAGATAACTAAACCGGTTCAGGAAATTTACTCTTTTTCCCACTTAAAAACAATAAAATAAAAACAGATAAGCTGATGGAGATCTCAATTATTCACCAGAGAACAGGGGCTATCAACTTGCATCAGCAATGGTGCAAACGGTAAGATATACTTAAACAGTAGGCTGATTATTGACGACTGTTCCGAAAAATCTTTTTCATCAGGGAACTTCTATTTATTCAAAATTTCCTACTGGATGGAGGGTAGACATTCTTGTCTGCCTAAAACACAGCCTACTCTTACGAGACAGACGCCGAATGTCTGTGTTCCTTTTGAATAAATAGATGTTCCCATCAAAGATTTCAAAGGAAGCGGTTTGAGCGTGTGTCAGTTTTTTAATTTATTGAATGCAAAGAAACTCTGTAGATCGGAATAGAGAAATGCCTCAAATTCTTTTCATGGCAATCACATTTTTTGCTGTCGTTTTGCTGATAGTCTTTCTGGTCCTGTTCAGTAAATATTTCCACCTTTGGTTGCGTGGCTTTACTTCAGGTTCGCATGTGGGACCTATTCGTTTGGTTTTGATGTCACTACGAAAAGTGAATCCTCATACGATTATCGATTCTCGAATTATGGCAGTTCAGGCGGGGCTTCCCTCGATCCCGATCATTGCTATTGAAGCGCATTACCTGGCAGGTGGAAATGTCAGGCGGGTTGTTCAGGCTTTGATTGCTGCACAGCGGGCAAAAATCGAACTTAATTGGGATACGGCTTCTGCGATTGACCTGGCTGGTCGGGATGTTGTTGGAGCGGTTCGCACAAGTGTCGATCCCAAAGTAATCGATTGCCCTGACCCCAAAAGGCATTCTCGCAGTACTTTGGATGGTGTTTCAAAAGATGGTATCCAATTGAAAGCCCGTGCTCGTGTTACTGTTCGCACCAACCTGGCTCAGCTTGTCGGAGGGGCAACTGAAGATACTATTATTGCTCGCGTTGGAGAAGGTATCATTTCTGCAATTGGTTCTTGTGACAACCATAAAGAAGTTTTGTCCAATCCGATGTTAATCGCCAAAGCAGTCCTCGATAAAAGCCTGGATGCACAAACCGCTTATGAAATCGTTTCCATCGATATCGCTGATATCGATGTGGGAGACAATATTGGTGCCCGTTTGCAAGCCGACCAGGCAGAAGCAGATGTACGAGTGGCTCGCGCGAAAGCGGAAGAAAAACGTGCCAACGCTGTCGCGACTGAGGCGGAAATGACTGCATTAACACAGGAAAACAGAGCACATGTTGTGTTGGCAGAAGCCGAGATTCCCAAAGCGATGAGTGAAGCATTTCGCTCTGGAAATTTACGATCAGGAAACTCCAAGCCTGCGGCTGGTTGAATAGTGGATCGTAACGATTACAACAATTTTGCAATTATTTTCTAAAGACCGAATGTGTCACTCGTAAGACTGTTTTAATCGGGGGAAAAGTTTTCCCACCTACTCATTCGATGACTTCATTCAGGTAGAGAAGTGAAGAACTTTCTGCCCCAATTATAACTTGTACTATTTTGACAGGTTACACTGACACGGTGCCAGATTATCTCTTTTTTATTACAGAATATTTCTGTTTTAGTTTGAGTATGGCCCCGTATTTGCTATCATTTAATCAAGTGAATGTTACATTAACAGTAAAGAAGCCCGACAAGAATGTCGCTTATTCTCTTTTATCAGGGGGTGAGTGACTGATGACGGGATTAAATCGTCGGTATCAGAAAAGGGATGTTCGGAGGCCGACTTCCGAAATAGGAGGGTGTTATACCCATGACTGATCAACGAAAAGTAGAATTAACCACACGTCAGCAGGACTTGCTCCTTCAAGGTTTGAGGTATATCCGCAGTTCTGTAAAACTACGAAGAGAAGACCCGACCCCGGAACTTACACAGCTGCGTTCTGAACAACTGGAGGAACTTCTGCATCTTTCATCTTTGATTGAAGGAAGTTCCCACGCAGAAATGATGCTTCAATCCTGAGAAAAATCGGCATCACTTTTCGGTGCCGGCATTCATCAGCCAATGAAAACGCCACTCCATTTTACCGGAGTGGCGTTTTTTTTACGTCTACTTTTCGCTTGTTTTCTCAATCGTTGGACGGCGTATAAAACTTACTCCACTGAAAAAACATAAACACAAATGTGTCGGTATTCTTTGCCAGGACGAAGAATGATTGATGGCCAGTCTGGCTTGTTGACCGAATCGGGGTGATGCTGTGTTTCAAGGCAGACCGCAGAGCGGTGTGCATACTCTTTGCCCTGCTTTCCTTTTTGGCCAAACAGAAAATTGCCCGAATAAAATTGAAGCCCCGGCTGATCAGTGTACACCGTCAGGACACGTCCCGATTGAGGATCTTTCAACCGGGCGGCTTGTTCAAGCCCCTCCCCTTTGCGATTAAGAACAAAATTATGGTCGTAGCCAATGGAAGCCGTTTCGGTCAGTTTGTCGATGCGTTCGCCAATTACATGTGGCGTTATGAAATCGAGTGGGGTTCCTTTGACGGGGGCAATTTTTCCGGTTGGAATAAGCGTTTCGTCAGTTGGTGTATAATGGTCGGCATTGAGTGTTAAGACATGATCGAGGACCGTTTTCGAGCCAGCTCCTGCAAGATTAAAGTAAGCGTGATTGGTTAAACTAACGGGAGTCGCCTGATCGGTTGTCGCGAAATACTCGATGCGAATTTCATTTTTATTCGTTAAGGTGTAAGTCACTTCGATCAGTAAATTTCCCGGATAATTTTCTTCAGCATCGGGACTGTGATAAGAGAATTTGACGCTGACTCCCCCATCCGTTTTTACTTCGTCTGCTTTCCAGATCGCTTTATCGAGACTGTTTCCGTTTCCGCCATGTAAGTGATTGGGAGGATCGTTGATGTAAAGTTGATAGCTTTTTCCATCCAGCGTAAACTGCCCCTTGGCGATCCGATTACAGACACGTCCAGCAATACAGCCAAAGTATTGATTTCCTTTCGATTCATACCCGGCGACATGATCGAACCCGAGAAGAACATCGGCCATTTTCCCATCACGATCAGGAACGCTCATCGCACAGAAAGTTGCCCCTCGTGTCAGGAATTCTGCTCTCACTCCGTTAGTATTAGTCAGCGTAATTTTCTCAATCGTCACGCCCAATTTTGTTCGACCCAATGGTTCTTGTTTCATCGTTTCCTCAGCAATCAGGGCAAATGGGGCCATCAATAAAAACATCGTTGCCAATAAAGCAAACTTCTGAATGTGTTTCATTCTTTCGGTCCTTTTCTCTGGATAATCATAACTATCATTCATGGGAATCTACGATGTCGAAATATTATATTCACTATTCGTAGATGGGGCAGAAGGTGTTAAAGACTTCTTCGCCAAAGACGCCGGGGTCGTTGAAACGGTGGTTGCAGTTTAACGCAGAGATCGATCTCATTTCAGCATCGGAGAGTTCAAAATCGAACAGTGCGATGTTTTCATCGAGACGCTCGGGACGGCTTGATTTCGGGACAATGGCGTTACCTCGCTGAATCCCCCATCGCAGAACAATCTGGGCAGCGGTCTTGCCGTGGTGCCTGGCTGCAACCTGCACAACGGGTTGCTCCAGAACGATATCTCTTTGCTCTGCCATGCCAATCGAAATATAGGAAAGAGCCCCCAAAGGAGAGTAAGCCGTCACTGCGATATTTTCCTGCTTCGCATATCGAAGCAACTTCTCCTGTGTCAAATAAGGATGAGATTCGATTTGCAAAACAGAAGGACGAATTTTTGCATACGAAAGTAAATCGCGAATTAAAGATGTGCCAAAGTTTGAAATGCCGATGTTTTTCACCAAACCTGATTCAACTAATTCTTCCATCGCTTGCCAGGTTTCCTGAATCGGGACCGGCGACAATTCCATTTTAGGAGATTCAACATCGGGATCATAAAGCCACCCCGGCGGATAACGGTGCTCAATCGGAACATATTTAAGTGAAATGGGAAAGTGAATTAAATACAGATCGAGATAATCAAGCTGAAGATCCATCAGCGATTTTTCAACAGCAGCGCGAACATGTTCTGCACGATGATAAGTGTTAAATAATTTTGAGGTGATCCATAGCTCTTCTCGTGTGCAAATTTTTTGCTGCAAAACATTCGCAATCCCTTTCCCGACATCAGCTTCATTGCCATAGTCGCAGGCGCAATCGAGATGCCGATAGCCGCCCCGCACGGCATGTTCAACCAACCCTCCTACGGTTTCTGGTTCGACTTTCCATAATCCAAAACCAACCGTAGGGAGATTATCGCCGGTATGTAGCTTAATGGTTTTCATGATGATCTCTTTATTCTGGGGCTAAAATGCAAAAGTAACTATTCAACCGAAACCGTTGGATCTGCTATGAGTCTGGTTAGCAATGAAATGCTGCGCAAAGGTGGCATGCTATTATGACCACGAAGAAGAAATAAATAAACCACAGAGCCCCAGAGAACACCGAGGCAAAACAAAAAGAAGAAAAAACGGAACAGACACCATGGCTGAAAATTGATTCGCGATCATTGGCGTTCATTCGCGGTTCGACACCCTCAAATCAAGCAGACCTGTTGACACAGTCGCCTTCGGCTTGCCGTTAAACAATTTAGTTTTTCTTCGTGTCTTTGAGTCTTGGTGGTATAAATAATTTTAGTTGCGGCCATACCGCGCTGGGACTAACCGTTTACCCCATGTTGAATTCCGGTCCAGTCGGGAAGATCTGCGAGAGTGGGGTCGATGTAAAGATGGTGCCAAAGCTGGGTGGAAAGCACTCCCATCAATCCCATATCAAGAATGTACCTTCCCATCGAACGGCGTCTTTTTGTCGCCTGGGCATGCCTTGCCCGTTCGACTCCTGCAGGTTGAAAGTAGCCCGATTTTTGTAATGATTCTTTACTGAGAAGTTGATCCACCCATTGCGGGCGATTTTCTCCCAGGAAATTTTCCATCAGATAAGCACGAAACATCGTCTTGGGACGATTCGCAATTTGCGGGGGGAGTGTGCGGGCAGCAACCCGGCGTAACAGCCATTTGTTCTGCTTCCCTTTCAGTTTCAGTTTCGGATCGATTGATGCACAATAATCGACAACCGCTTCATCCAAAAACGGATAGCGTCCTTCAACCGAACTATTCATCGTCACGCGGTCACTTTTAGCGGCGAGCAATAAGCCGGGGAGCATGATTTTGAATCCGGCATACAATGATCGATTCAGCGGTTCCCAATGATCGATGCGTTTGTCGCACATTCCAGGAACATCTTGATAAGGGGAATAATCTCCCACAGAGTTCCACATCTCGGCAGAATAAAGAACCTCTCGCGATTGTCCGATCAATTCGTAAGAACTTTGCTGAGCGATCCGATGACCGTGAAAGGCATTTATCGGGTGCTGGTGGGTTCTGCCTCCGCCCGCTGTGAGAGAAGCTAATCGGCGAAATAAACGGACAGCAGGACGCCCCGGCAATTGCCGTTGATGTGCGTACCGGAACCAGACATAACCAGCCAGCAATTCGTCTGCCCCTTCACCGGTTAATGCAACCTTATACCCCATCTCGCGAACCCGCTTCGCCATCAGCATTAAACAACAGGAAGAAGTATCAAAAACCGGACCTTCCGAAGCGACGATCTGCTCAGGAAAAGCGTTGGCAATATCCAACGAGTTCAACCGTAAAATTTCCAGCGGGCTTTTAAGGATCTCAGCCGATTCAACAGCCTGATCCCGCTCATCGACCGGCCCCGATTTATCAAGCGAAATCGTAAACGACTGAATCGGCTGCTCACGAGTCCTTGTTACCAACCCAAGCACTGTTGTTGAGTCGAGTCCGCCACTTAAATAGCAACAAACGGGTACTTCGCTGATTAAACGCCTGCGAACTGATTCCTGCAGAAGGTGTTCCAGTTCCTCTTCTGCTTGAGCAGGATATTCGAATCTGCGTTCGGCTCCTGCGTCTGGGAAGTCGAGATCCCAGTAACATTTTTTCTCAATCTTTCCATTTTGAACCTTCAACTGGTAACCAGGGGGCAGCATCTGAATACCTTCGAAACAGGTCCGTTCGCTCGGCAAGCAGAAGAAATTAAAATAGAAATCGAGCCCCAGGCGATCCGGTTTGGCATCGACCATTCCCGTTGCAAGCAGTCCACGAATTTCCGAAGACCACAGCAGCCAGTTATCAACAACAGTATAATAAAGAGGCGAGATACCCGCGCGGTCTCGCCCGAGTAGCAGTTTTTTTTGTTTGCGATCCCAAATGCAAGTCGCGAATTGTCCACGTCCTTGCAGGAAAACATCTTCCCCATAATCTTCGTACAAATGCGCCCAGGCTTCTGTATCGCAATGAGTTTTTAGCTGATGCCCTTTCTTCAGCAATTCCTCTCTGAGAACAGGGTAGTCGAATAATTCTCCATTAAACGCCACCTGCACTTGACCATCTTCATTGCCAATGGGCTGCCTGCCGTGGGCAACATCGATAATCGAAAGCCGCCGGGCTGCAAACGAAATTCCAGGCTCTGAATAAGAATGACCATCGTCTGGACCACGATGTTTAATCGCATTCGCCATGCGATCCAGCGTTTGTTCAGGGAACGACCGAGATCCATCAAGAGAAATAGCGCCGACAATTCCACACACAGTTGCAAAATCCCTGTACCAGAACCAAAGCATGGGTAGAGAGTTGCTACAACACAACGCGCCCCAGGTTGTTACCAACGACAAGAGCATACAGGAAATACTACAGGGCGCGAAGCAAGCAGGCGGCACTTTGTCCCATCGATGTACGGTTAACACTCAAAGTGAGTGAATTTCGCAGTGCCTGGGTCTGGTCTCTCACCACATTCAGTTCGCAACCAGGGTCGGGAGTTTCGTAGTTTAAGGTGATGGGCAGTTCACGGTTCCTCATCGCAAGAATTGATCCTGCCAGTTCAACCGCACCAGTCCCAGCATCAAACTGACCAAAATAGCTTCCCAATGCAATAAGAGGAATATTGGAAGCTGCTGACCCCATCGCCCGGTGATAAGCATCGGCTTCAACCAGATCGTCCCGTTGCGTGCTTTTGCCATGGGCATTGATGTGACCAATTTCTTCTGGACGAACATCAGCACGACGAATAACAGACTGAATCGCAGAGACCAACCCCGCCCCCGAATTTTTCGAGACAGTTGTTGTGCCATCGCATCCGGAACCAACAGAAAGAAGCTCGGCGTAAATATCGGCACCACGAGCAACGGCATGTTCCATTTGTTCGATAACAAATACTGCTGAACCTTCGCCAACGACTGAACCATCTCGATCACGATCAAACGGTCTGCAAGCACGTTGGGGATCATCTTGTCGGCGCGTCAGTGAATCGAAAAGATTGAAGCGGGCAACATCAAACGGATCGGTCGCACAACTGCTCGCACCAACAATCATGCAATCAGCGGCACCACGTTGAATGGCTCCCATTGCTTCTGAAAGAGCGAGTAGCGCAGAAGATTCGCGACAAGTAATAGTATTATTGGGCCCGCGGGCATCGTGTTCGATAGAAATGTAAGAGGCCTGCACATTGGGCATTTGTCGAAGCAACCATAACGGAGGGATATGCCCCATGCGCTCCTCTGACCAGCCTGCGAACTGGTCAAGACTGTTACCACCTTGTGCGGCTCCGGCTAATTCATCGGGAGTGGACGCAATATGCCCAGAGCCAAACACAACGCCCAGGCGATCAGGATCGACCTGCCCAGGCAGCAAGCCGGCATCGCTCATGCTCATATTTGCCGCAGCAACACCAAGCTGGGCATCGCGGCTCATCAAATTGATTGATTTGCGATTGTTAATGTAATCGACGGGATCGAAATCGTGGATTTCCGCGCCCAGTTTAGATGGTAATCGCGAAG
>Ga0316208_1003123_pt1 | contig 12364 bp, 10 predicted proteins | sample 3monopyrite_MG_FD_204944 | JGI IMG/M metagenome (GOLD analysis project Ga0316208, IMG submission 204944) | Microbial mat bacterial communities from mineral coupon in-situ incubated in ocean water Damariscotta River, Maine, United States -... | ecosystem: Environmental > Aquatic > Marine >... | reverse complement strand
GCGCCCGGCGCCCGCCGCTCGCGTCGAACCAGACGCCGCCAGACCCTCGACCGCACCAACCAAAACCGCCAATAACACCGGCCCCGCTTGCACCGCTCACGTATTTCTTCCCCTCGAAGTTGTCGGTCAACACTTCGACTTCGCCAGTCAAAAGGTCGGTGCGAGTGATCCGGCGATTGCCGTCGTTGTCGCCGAACTCGTTGCCCTCGCACGCAAGCAGTCGTCCTTGAGGATCAAACAGCAGGCCATTGGCTCGACCGCTGGGTTCTCGAAAGACGCTGGTCGTTCCGGCCACCGAATCAAACTTCATAATTCGGTTATTGGCGATGTCGCTGAAGTAGACGGTTCCGTCGGCAGCTGCGGCTGGCCCTTCGGTAAAGGCAATGGCCGTCGCGGGGGCTACTTCGCCGACGGCAAATTCCGCAGGAAGGCTCACAGAGTGAAAATCGATCGTCATGACACATCCTGTACGAGTTCAGCGTCCATCGACTCCGGGCACTGACATTTCCTGTCCATTGACGGCGTTCAGCATTTTCGTTTGAGTGATCTTCCACTCGCCCGCCTGCTTCTGCCAGGTCATCTCCCAACGGGACGGGTGATGCCCCGTGTTGGAACCGGCCGAGAACGTTGCGTTGGCTCGGAAATGCGTGACCGCCATTGTCTCCTGATTGGTCAACTGAATCTTGACATCCGTGACTCGAATGTCACCTTCGACCTGGACGAACATCAAAGCAGCCACGACACGTGCCCGGTCGACCGTATTGTTTACCGCGAAGAAAGACTGACACCGAACCTGCTCAGGCTTTGCATTTGAACCGGCACCGAACAGGTGCGACTCTTCGACGAACGTGTCGACGAAGTCCTGCAGGTTTTTCTCAACCTGCTCGCTGTCGGTGACGATGGCGAGCTCGGCGAAGTAAATCGTGATCGCCGCAAGCAGCAACAAGGGTAACGCGATGAGGAACCTTGCTCGCTGAGTCGTCACGAAGGCGATGAAGAAAATCGCCGCGATGACGGTGCAGAGAATGATCGGCGACCATGCATCTTCGGTGAACCACATTTTATTTACCCGCTGACTACGGGAAGGCTTAGCCCCGCGGAACGTTCGCGTACCCACGGTGATCGCTTCTTCGGCGGCAGAATCGCTTCGGCGTATTCTTCGATTTGCTCAGGACTTTCAAAAAGCTGGTCATAGCCAGTGTCGTTGTCGTATTCGCAGTCTTTGGTTGTGTATTCGCGGCAGATTTGTGGTCGAGTTTCGTAGGTGCCGCATCCGTTGTCCGCTTGCAGATGTTTGCAGTCTGCGAGAACCATGATGAACCACGTGCCTTCATCGACGAAGAACGACGCTTTGCCGTGCAGCAGGTACCACCGCATGTAGTCGAAGTCTTTCCACTTCTTCGGAGTGTCGATCGGAAAGGCGTAGTAGCGGCAACATTTGGCCGTGCAGTATTCGCAGAGATTTTCGCCGTCTTTCAAGTCTTCACGAGCGATCGGAGTTCGTGCTTCGAATGTCAAAGTCTCAGTCGTCGACATGATCAATTTCCGCAGTGCGATACGAAATAAAAAAGCAGAGTGCATGGAAACTTGCAGCATTCGGTGGGAAGCCGCAGAAAGTTTCAACGAACTCTGCATTAGAGTCTTACGACGTCACGCGAACACGCCGTGCGCGCATCATTCGTTGAAGTCTCACGGTTCTCTTTGGCTATAGCAAACCAGCCCCGCTGGAAGGATCAACAGAGCGGGGCGACTTTAGTCGACCAGTTCGTGCCTGACCAGGTCCTCGTAGTTTTCCTTGCGACGAACGATGCGGTACGAGTCGCCGTCAACCATGATCTCGGTGCCGCGCGGCCGCGAGTTGTAGTTGCTGCTCATGACCGTGCCGTACGCTCCGGCGCTGTACGTGCAAAGCAGGTCGCCTCGTTCCATCGGCGGCAGGAAGCGATCCTTCGCGAGGTAGTCGCACGATTCGCAAATGGGACCAACGACGTCCGCCGCTTCAGTGCCTTCGGGTTGCGATTCGGCGTCGGCTGGCATCTCAATAGCTGGCTTGACCGGCCAGACTCGGTGAAAGCCGTCGTACATTGCCGGTCGAACGAGGTCGTTCATGCCGCCGTCCTGAATGTAGAACAGCTTGCCGCCTTCACGCTTGGTGAAGATGACTTTGCTGATCAGCACGCCCGCGTTGCCAGCGATGAACCGACCCGGCTCCAACGCGAGTCGACACTCGGCTTCCTTAACCGCCGGGACGATGACCTTTGCGTATTCAGCAGCGGATAGACCTTCTTCGTGTCGGTAGCTGATGGCAAACCCGCCGCCGAGATTGATCCAGCTGATGTCGTGGCCTTTCGCGCGGTACTCGCGGACGATTTCGATCGCTTTCTGAGCAGCACGTTCGTACGGCTCGGTCGAGTGGATCGGCGAGCCGAGGTGCATGTGAATTCCGCTGAGCTTGAGATGCGGATCGGCCAGCACTTTGTCAGCGAGCTGTCCAGCACGTTCGATGTCCATGCCGAACTTGTTGCCCTTTTTGCCGGTGGTCGTCTTCTCGTGAGTCTTCGCGTCGATGTCCGGGTTCAATCGAAGAGCGACGCGGCCGACTTTGCCCATTAAGGAAGCGACGGCTGAAATCGCGTCGAGTTCGGCTTCGCTCTCGACGTCAAATTTCAGGATGTCACATTCGAGTGCGAAACGGATCTCGTCGTCGGTCTTGCCAACGCCGGCGAAGACGACGCGAGTTGTGTCGGCACCTGCCTGTTTGACTCGGAAGAGTTCCCCACCGGAAACAACGTCGAAGCTCGCGCCGGCTTCGTCCATTGTGCGAAGAAGGGTGAGGTTCGAGTTGGCTTTGACCGAGTAGCAGATCACCGTCTCGACGTCGGCGAATGCTTCCTGAATTTGCCCGAGCTGATGCAGCAACTGGGCCTTCGAGTAAATCCAAAGCGGAGTACCAAACTCTTCGGCCAGCGGTGCGACAGCGACGTCCTCACAGAAGAGTTCTCCGTCGCGGTATTGAAATGCGTTCATGGCGTTACCTGTTTAGTTCAATTGTTTCTGGTCTTCAAAGTTCTCGTCATGCACGCGCAGACGGGCCACCAGTGAATGCACTTAGGCTGCGTTCCCGCCTGCGCGAGAATGACGACTGGATCTGTTTACTGACGGTTTTTGGCTCGCACCGTCTGGACGATTCCCCAGACAATCAAGATGCCTCCGAACGCTGCGAGGCCTTCGGGGCTGTCGAAACCTCGCAGGGCCAACTGCCCGCTGAGGCCGCCGATAACGAACGCAATTCCGATGATAATATTCCACATGACGATCTCGCCTTTTGAAATGCGGGAAGCAGTGGACTGCCGCGCCTGAAAGTTCGTTGAAAATGTGTGCCACTGGCTCCGCCAGTGCAGGCACTGTTTGGGAGTGACTTGATAATCAGCACTGGCAGAGCCAGTGGCACACCAAGAGACTGTCACGCTAATTAATATTCAATGAACTGCCAGGACTGATGTTTGGCAAGCAGCTCGGCGATCTGCACGGCGTTGGTGGCCGCGCCTTTTCGCAGGTTGTCGCTTACGCACCAGAAGTTCAAGCCGTTCGGGCTGGAGATGTCTTTGCGGATTCGACCGATGAAGACTTCGTCGCTGCCGTCGCAGGTGCTCGGCATCGGGTACTGTTCGGCGTCGAGGTCGTCGACGACGGTGATGCCGGGGAAGTTTGAAAACAGCTCGCGAGCTTCTTCCGGGGAGACCGGTCGTTCGGTCTCGACCGTGATGACTTCGCTGTGGCAGTTGGCGACGGGGATGCGGACGCAGGTCGGGCTGATGAGGATTGATTCATCGCCGAGAATCTTGCGAGTCTCGTACACCATTTTCATTTCTTCGCTGGTGTAGCCGTCCTCTTTGTGGCCGCCGATTTGCGGGATCGCGTTGAAGGCGATCGGGTAGGCAAACGCCTGGTAGTCGTAATCTTCGCCGGCAAGATGCGCTCGCGACCCGGCTTCCAAATCGCGGTTGCCCTGCAGACCGGCTCCGCTGGTTGCCTGGTAGGTAGAGACGATGACTCGCTTTACCTTCGCGGCGTCGTGCAGCGGCTTCAGAGCGACAACCATTTGAGTCGTTGAGCAGTTCGGGCTGGCGATGATGCCTTTGGCGTTGATCGCGGCTTCCGGATTGATCTCCGGCACGACGAGAGCCACTTCCGGATTCATGCGCCAGTAGCCGGACTCGTCAATGACTTTGCAGCCAGCTTTGACCGCGTGGGGAAGGTACTCGGCCGCAGTGTCGTCGGGCGTGCTGGCGATGACCAGGTCAACGCCTTCGAAGGATTCGGGCGTGAGTTCTTCGACGGTGATTTCCTGGCCTTTGAGCGTGATCTTCGTCCCGGCTGTTCGAGCTGACGCGAGCAGTCGGAACTGTTTCGCCGGGAAGTCTCGCTTCTCCAGCAGTTCAAGAATGATACTTCCAACGGCACCCGTGGCACCGATCACGGCGACTGTCTCAAACACGGTCTTCACCTTCAGATTTCAGAACTAAGTAAGTGCAGGTCGCCGGTCTTCGTACCAGGAAGACGTCCCGCCTGCGATTGGACCAGAAGGTTACCATCACGGTTCGCGTCTGGGTTTTCGTAGGGTGGGCACTGCCCACCGGAATGATTTGTGGTGGGCAGTGCCCACCCTACGGCGAGTCGTTAATCACGTCGCACGGAACTTTGCGAGCGACTCGTTTCATCAGGCCCTTCAGTACCTTGCCCGGACCAATTTCATAGAAGTGGTCGGCTCCGTCGTCGAGCATTCGTCGGACGCATTTTTCCCAGAGGACTGGATTCACGACCTGCTTAACGAGGATCGATCGAATGTCGGCCGGATCGCTGTGCGGCTCGCCGTCGACGTTCGAGATGACCGGAATTCTCGGAGCGGTGATCTCGACGGTTTCCAGAACTTCGGCGAGTTGCTCGACCGCCGGTTGCATGAACGGTGTGTGGAATGCTCCGGCGACTGAAAGAGGAATCGGACGTCCGCCCACTTCTTCGATCAGGATCGCCGCGCGCCCACAGGCGGCGGTGTCGCCAGACAGAACGGTGTTGCCAGGACAGAGTCGGTTGGCGACCCAGATGCCGCCGGCTTCGGATGACCGAGCGACGACGTCGTCGACCTGTTCATCGCTCAGCAGTAAAGCGCTGACCATGCCGGATGGAGCCGCGTCGGCAGCGGCCTGCATTGCCTCGCCGCGTTTGCGGACAAGTTTGAGTCCGTCTTCAAACGAGATCGCCCCGGCGAACGTCAAAGCGGTGTACTCGCCGAGGCTCAGGCCGGCGGCCATTGAGCATTGCTCAACCACGTCGGGTTGTTCGGCTTTCAGAATCTCAAGAGCGGCGAAGCTGCTGACAAACAATGCGGGTTGGCTGATGTCTGTTTTGTCGAGTTCGTCCTGAGGGCCATCAAAGCAAAGCTTTGCCAGGTCGAGGCCGAGGACTTCGTTCGCTCGTTCGAAGAGTTCTTTGGCAGCCGGATGATTCTCGACAATGGTCTTTGCCATGCCGACGTGCTGAGCACCCTGGCCGGGAAACATAAATGCGGTTGTCATGACTTTCTCCAGTTGTCCGTCGCGGGATGCGCCGGAAGAACTCGATAGCGATCTAAAGTATTTTCAGAAGTAGTCTTCACACGAGTGAGCAACAGAGTGCTCGTGAAAAATCAACACAGATTTTGCTTTTGCAGTCTTTGTGGAAGCGTGCCACTGGCTCCGCCAGTGTTTGCTCAGGTCATTACTCCGCAGGAGAATAAGCACTGGCAGAGCCAGTGGCACACTCAAATCCCAACGGCTCGCCAGTCGCGGTCAGCCTGCGTCTGCGGCGACCATTTATTCGGACAAGTCGGTCACGATTTGCCCGTTGATATCGCGGTTCATTAGTTTGGTTGACGATTTGATCGCGTTCTGAATCGCTCGAGCATCGCTTGATCCGTGACAGATGACACACGCTCCGTCGATTCCCAGCAGCGGAGCACCACCTTGCTCGCTGTACTGATACTGCCGCCCGATCTGCTGAAACGCCCTCTTCGCAATATCGCGTTCCTTGTCCAACGCTCCAACAACCTGAGGCGTGATTGCTTTGAACAGGAAGTCGGCCATGCCTTCGCTGACTTTCAGCACGACGTTGCCGACAAAACCTTCGCAGATGAGCACGTCCGCTTCGCCCTGGTAAAGGCCTCGGCCTTCGACGTTGCCGACGTAACGATCCTGCAATCGGCTACTTGCCAGCAACGTGTGAGCGTCTTTGTAAAGTTCGTTGCCCTTGCCCTCTTCGCTGCCGATGTTCATCAGGCCGACGGTCGGATTGGCGATGCCCAGGATTTCTTTGGCATAGATCAGGCCCATCACGCCGTACTGATAGAGATGTTCGGGCCGAGCGGCTGGATTCGCTCCGACGTCCAGCAGAATCGAACGACCTTTGAGCGTCGGCAGCGTGACGGCAATGCCTGGTCGCTTCACGCCTTTGAGAAACAGGCGGGTGCGAAGGCCGGAAGCGACGACAGCTCCCGTGTTGCCAGCGCTGACCAACGCGTCGACAGAACGGGCTGCCATCAGTTTCCAGCAGACAGCAATCGACGAGTTCGGTTTTGATCGCAACGTCTCAGCCGGCTTTTCGTGCATCTCGACGACGCCGTCTGACTGTTCGAGGGTCAGTCGGCTATCGGAATACCCTGCCTCAGAAACGTGCTGCTCCAGCAGGGGCACGTCGCCGACAAGAACAACCTCGATATCGGGGAGTTCCTGGAGGGCGGCAATGGCTCCCTGTACGTTCGGAGTGGGGCCGTTGTCGCCCCCCATCGCGTCCAGAGCAATCCGCATGGGATATTATTCCGCAACGTCCACAAGCGGACGTCCCATGTAATGGCCACATTGCGGGCAAACGACGTGTGTCGGCATGCGATTACCGCAGTTCTGGCATTTGCCCAACTGAGGAGCCTTCAGATTCCAGTTAGCCTTGCGGCTGCGGGATCGTGATTTGGAGATTTTTCTCTTGGGAACGGCCATGATTAACTCGAAGTATCTGCGGGGTTAGAGTCTGTCGCCGAGAGAGCCGGGCGTGCGGCCCGCTGTCAATTCGACGGTTTTGTGACTCGGAAAGTGTCGTAAACCAGCACCGCTGGAGATGTTACGGCATTCCTGCGCGTACAGAGATTCTGCACTCTGAATAGCGAAGCGGGGATCGTACGAAAACCGCCCGAACACAGTCAACCAACGCTGACAGATCGTGGACTTCGCTCGGGGAAAGCGGCCCAGCCGATACGAACGGCCCGCGCAACCTGCCAGTTCGTATTGATCCGCCTCACGTTAATGGACGCTCGGTCGGAAGGTGGTATGCTGAGAAAGCAGCCTTCCTAACCGATGCAATCTGTTGATTTTGCCAGAATTGCGGCAGAACCACGCGATTGCCCGGCTTCGACTTTCCGAATTCCGACCTCCTGCCTTGTGATCTTCAGCCATGCCTCAGGAACGCCTTCAGGGAATCTTCACTCCGAATCTGGTCCCGTTGGACTCAGCCGGAGAAATCAACGAGCCCGAATTGCGGCGTTACGTTGACTGGCTTATCGACCGCGGCGTGCACGGTCTTTACCCGAACGGGTCGACTGGCGAATTCACTCGATTCACCGTCGAAGAGCGTCGCCGCATCATCGAAATCGTCTGCGATCAGACTGCTGGCCGAGTGCCCGTTCTTGCCGGCGCCGCCGAAGCCAACGTCAAAGAGACGATTAAAGCGTGCGAGTACTACCACGAGCTCGGCGTGCGGGCCGTCGCGATCGTCGCCCCGTTCTACTACAAGCTGAGCCCGGATTCGGTTTACGCGTACTTCCGCGAGATCGGTCGAAACACTCCGGTCGACGTCACTCTATATAACATTCCGATGTTTGCGTCGCCGATCGACCTGCCGACCGTGCAGCGGCTTTCGGAAGAGTGCGAAAAGATCGTCGCGATCAAAGATTCGTCCGGCGAGATTCCGCACATGATCCGCATGATTCAGGCTGTGCGGCCGAATCGTCCTGAGTTCTCATTCCTGACCGGTTGGGACGCGGCTTTGATGCCGATGATTCTTGTCGGCTGCGACGGCGGAACAAACGCCAGCTCGGGAGTCGTCCCGGAACTCACGCGAAAACTCTACGACCTGACCGTCTCCGGCCAGATCGACGGCGCGAGACAGATTCAGTACGACCTCGTCCAGCTCTTCGACACGATGCTCTATCAGGCGGAATTCCCGAATGGATTCCGTGCCGCCGTCGACCTCCGCGGCTTCAACATGGGAATCGGCCGTCAGCCGCAGTCTGACAACCAGGTGACGGATCTCGAACTTCTCAGCCGAAGTTTGCAATGCATGCTGGCAGGCCACGGCTTCACCGACGAACCTGTCGGCGGATGTCGCGCGGGGGACGCTCTGAGCGATGGCGGTCTCGACGCCCAGGAAATCGGAAAGATCGTCCAGTCAGTCATGGCCGAACTGAAAAACCGCGGCATGGCCTGATCTTCTGACACGGTTGAGCGTTTGACCCGAAGCCGCAGGCGAAGGTGCTGTCAGTATTCAAAAACGCCATCGCCTGCGGCTTCGGGTCAAACATGTACTCAATGGCCAACCTAAAAAGATTACGAAACAGTCCACAGAGTTCATTCCGAACACCGGCGTTTCGCGGCGGCGAATCCGTGTGGCTGGTTAATGCCGAATTAATGCCGAAACTGACTCCCAGATTACGAGCCCAACATGAGCACTGACGGACCGAACAGCGATTCCAACCAGCCGCAGATCATTGTGAACGTCCCGCCGCAAGGTGGTGGATTCTTCAAGGCGTGGTTCACGAGACTGCTGTTGTCGTTCCTGCTGCTGTCAGTGTTTATCAACTTTGCTCTGCTCTCGTCGAACGCGGACATCGATACGGGGACGCAGGAGAAGTTTGTTTCGGGAGACGAAACGGCCAGCGACCGGATCGTGATCATCGAGGCCAACGGAACGATCATGCCGCCGTTTACCGAGCGGATCATCGGGATGGTTGAAGACGCTCGCGACGACGACAACGTCAAAGGAGTCGTGCTGGTTATCGACAGTCCCGGCGGGCTTGTCGCGGACAGCCACCAAATCTACCACCGCCTGAAACAACTCAGCGCGAAGAAGCCTGTTTACGTCGCCATGAAAAGAATCGCGGCGTCCGGCGGCGTTTACATTGCGATGGGAGCTGGCGAGAACGGTAAAATTTTCGCCGAGCCAACAACATGGACGGGGTCGATCGGCGTGATCATTCCACGGTATGACCTGTCGGCCATGGCTGAGAAATTCGGAGTGAAGTCCGACGCACTGACAACCGGCCCGTTCAAAGATTCGCTCAACATGTTCAAGCCGCTGTCGGAGGCTGACCGCGAATTGTGGGGGGCGATTATGGACGACTCCTTCGACCGCTTCGTGGAGATCGTCGCCGAAGGCCGCAAAGGTCTCGACGAAGAAACGGTTCGCACAAAGCTGGCCACCGGTCAGGTCTTCACCGCCAACCAGGCGTTGGAAAACGGCCTGATCGACGAGATCGCCTTCGATGACGAGGTGATCGACAAGCTGCAGGAAGACCTCGGCCTGAGCAGCGTCCGAGTCGTCAAGTACACCTTCACGCCGACCGTGCTGGACATTCTGCTGGGCAACGTCGAAGCCCGCGATCCGGAAGTCTTCTGGCAGAAGGCGATGGAATCGACCGTTCCGCGAGCGATGTACTACTGCTCGTGGCTGCCGTCGCTGTAGGTGCAAACGAGGCCGGATCCAGTTCCTGTGTGTGCCACTGGCTCCGCCAGTGCCTCAATGACTGAGTCGATTTCGGATAAGAACACGGGCAAAGCCAGAGGCACACTCATCTCTGCGTAATTTTCGACGGAGCACGAGGTCGCCGCTGGCTTTCTAACGGATCAAAGCTTGCTTACGCTTAGATGCCGTTTTGAAAGTCCCGCCTCGAGTCTCGTTAGCTGAGCCCGCTATGTTCGTCGCCGCCGCTCCTGCTGGAAACAACCTTCTTGGCATGCACTGGCTCGACTGGGCCGTCCTCGCTGTCTACTTCATCCTGATTGTCGTGATCGGGTGGTGGTCGCTGAAGAAGGTCAAGGACATGTCCGACTTCTTCATGGGCGGCCGTCGCTTCGGCAAAGTCTTCATGATGTTCTTCGCTTTCGGAGCGGGGACCAGCTCCGAGCAGGCGATCAGCGTCGTGGCCGGAACATGGCGAGTCGGTCTGGCCGGAATCTGGTGGCAGTTTCTGTGGTTGTGGGCGACTCCGTTTTACTGGATCGTCGCGCCAGTCATGCGTCGCATGCGAGCTCTGACCACGGCCGATTTCTTCGAGCACCGTTACAACACCAGCACCGCGACGCTGTACACGGTTTACGGAATCATCATGGCGATCGTGTTTATCGCTGGCGGGCTGTTTTCCAGCGGCAAGATGGTCAACGCTTTGACCGGCGGAGAGCTTGATAAAGTTGCGGCCACCGTACAGCTTTCTGTGCCCGCGATGCAGACCGACGAAGAAACCGGGAAATCGGTCCTCGGCAGCCGCCAGGTTCAGGGTTACGAATTTGCGATTCTCGCGATGACGGTTCTGTTCGTTGCGTACGGAATGGCAGGTGGCCTCGGAGCGGCGATCATCACGGACTTCATCCAGGGAGTCCTGACGATCGCGTTTTCGTTTCTCTTATTACCATTCGTGTTTGTGAAAATCGGAGGCTTCGGGCAACTGCATACGGTCGAGGCCAAACCGGGGATGTTCGACCTCGTCGCCAGCGCGGATATCGCAGAGCAGCTCGGCCGGGAACCGATCACGATCTTCTACGTCTTCATGCTGTCTCTGACTGCGCTCTGCGGCATCGTCGTGCAGCCTCATATCATGGGCGTCTGCGGCGCGGGTAAGACTGAATTTGAAGGCCGATTTGGATTCACCGTCGGCAACTTTCTGAAACGTTTCTGCACACTCGCGTGGACGTTCACCGGTCTGGCCTGCATCGTCTGGTATCTCGGAGCGGACAGCCCCTTGAGACATGTCGACATGCCTCAGGATGTGAATTCTGCCGAGTTCCAGTCACTTTCGCCGGAGGAGCAGACCTTGATCACCAGCGACCGGCAGACTTTTGACAGTCTCCAGCGGAAAGCGACTGGCGATACCGACGGGCTCTCTGATGAAGAGGCCGATTCACTGGATGCGGTCGACAAATCATTCGCCGACGATCTGTTTGGCCGAGCGGCCTACGAAATTCTGCCGACCATCGCTCCCGGTCTCATCGGTTTGCTGCTGGCTTCATTGCTGGCAGCCGTCATGAGCACCAGCGACGCGCAGATGATCGTCGGAGCCGGCCTGTTTACCGAGAACATCTACAAGCGGTTCTTCGTGCAGAATGGGTCGGACCGGCACTATCTCTGGGCGGGGCGGATCGCGGGCCTCGTGATCGTCATTCTGGCAATCATCCTGCAAAGCTCATTCACCGACGTGATTCATGCGCTGAAGGTGATCATCAAAACGCCGGCCGCTATCGGGATCAGTTTGTGGTTTGGAATCGTCTGGCGGCGGTGGACCTGGCAGGCAGTCTGGGCATCAACGCTTGCCGCTGTCGGTGTCTGGTGGCTCGCTGCGAATCGTGCCGACCTGTTTCATAGTGTCGGCGTGCTCGACTTCATGCTGAACATCAAAGATGACGGCTCGGTGCGAATGACTGACGCCTGGCAAATGTTTTCTTACATCTCATCGGGTGTGGTGGTCGGTATCGTCGTGAGCCTGCTTACGCCGCGGCAGTCAGGCGAGCAACTCGACCGATTCTTCTCGCTGATTCACACTCCAGTGACACCTGGCGAAGAGGTCGCATCGCCGTGCACTCTTCCGGAAAACCCGGCTCCGCAGAATCCGACGATGTTTGCCCATCCTGACATCGAGCTACCTCGCCCGACCCTCGTTGGCCTCGGCGGCTTCGCTGTTGCGTGGGGATGCGTCGGGTTCATCATCTGGCTCACGTCGTATCTTTCGAAAACCCTCTGATCGCTCCATTTCGAGCACGCATCACGACGCAAAAATGCTTCTGGCGAAACACCTTCGGGCGTCGCGAGTTGCTTGACTTACGGGTTTCGGATCCTCATTATCACCCACCTTCTGCGAGGCAATTGGCCTCGAATCCCGGAGGATTTCGCAAAATTAATGTCTACGGGCCGCAGAGTAAGAGTTATTTTCTCGACTGCACTTCGGTTGTTTTTATCGAAGTCAGTGCGGATGAATCTGGCTCCTGTAGCACCGCTGTTAGTTTCACTGTTCGAACTTAACTGGAAATTGCAACATGTCAGCAGGTCATCGCCGGTTGGACATTGAAGAGTC